>SAMEA3663026__coassemble_761_pt1 | contig 12532 bp, 15 predicted proteins | sample SAMEA3663026__metabat2_high_PE_013 | metagenome-assembled genome bin SAMEA3663026 (sample SAMEA3663026) | pig gut metagenome | biome: pig gut; feature: pig-associated habitat; material: faeces | place: France | collected 2012 | reverse complement strand
ATGCTGGACAGAATTGAAGAGGAAAAAGGTCGTAACACAATGGAACCTTTGGCTTTCGATATTCTCGAAGCAACAAGACAAAAGATGTCAGTTTTAGGACGAGACACCCGGCCACTGAATTATGAAAAATACAAAGCCATGATTTCGTGAGGTCAAAAGTGACAGGCAGAAATATGTCACAGTTCTGTTATCTTCATCTTCTGCCAGACGAAGATAGTTTTACAACATGAGGAGCACAACAGATGAAAAAAAAACTTTTAGTAATTATGACAGGTCTATTCCTGGCAGTAACAAACATTCATGCAACAGGTTACCCCGTATTCGATATTTCAGGCTGGCTTACGGCAATCGACCAGCTTTACACTCAGTACGATATGGTAATGAACACAATAACCACCATCGAAAACCAGTACCAGCAGATTCAGCAGGCCGTAGAAAGAGCTAAATCTATCGACTGGGAAAACATTCGTTTCGACGGTGACTTCGATATTCGAAACGATATCCGTGATGCAAACAAGAGAGTAAATGCACTTCTCACTCAGTCCAGAAGAATAAAAGAAACTCTGACAGTGCAGAGCATAGACTGTGGAAATGGCAACAGATATTCTCTCGCAGATTTATGTGGTATGGGAGAATCAGGAAAGAACTTCTTTACTGCAGTTACGGATACAGAAAGCTTTATGACTCAGAACATGAGGAATACAGTTAAGAATATCGAAGAAGGCCTGACAAAAAAACAGCGGGAAGCAATCTGGAGAAAATATGGAATCAGTCCAAGAAACTATATCTTTGCTTCTCAGGCTGTTGCAAAAGTGAAGGACGCATCTGCCAAAGTAATTGCGAAAGCAACAGATGAAGCAGTTCAGTTAAAGCGTGAAGAACAGATTGCAAAATCAAATGCAATCATGCAGGCTGCATACTCGCAGACTGACTCCGATGGAAACATGACTGACGGTGCTGCAAAAGAAGCAAACCTTCATCTTACTCAACAGGTAATTGAAGAACTTGGCGGTGTACAGGAAGCAATAAACGATCTTGCCAATGTAACGGCATCAAAGCTCATCGCAGATGAAAATGCAAAACAGGTTGAAGCCGAGGAAATGAGAAAGGAACAGCAGAAGCAGGAAGCTTTTGATAATCGTGTTCCAGACTCATTTGTAAAATAGGAGCCGCCGATGGACGAATACACTTCATGGATAGATATTCCTGTCGTAGAAGCAATTGAATATTTTGGCGGCTGTCTCAAATCTTTTTATGGCTGGGCAAATCATTATGCTCTTGCCATAGGAATCGTAGGTCTGTGCTGGTCGGCTTTTAAACTGGCCAACAGCAGATTTACAATCCGGGATTTCTGGTGGGATACCATGTATAAATGGCTTCTCTTTCTTTTGATGATGTCAGCCTACCCTATCTTTACAATGGGGCTTTCTGCAGTTGGAAACCGAATCGGTATAAGTGCCGGAGGCGGAAAGCAGGCAATTGTTGATTCACTCACTTCAATGAAACGGTCAATTGAAAAAGACCTTGCAACCCAGCAAAGACTTGCTAACGAGCTTCAGGCTGAAATCCAGGCCGACATTGAAAACTTTACATTTGATACTCCGTTCACGAAAGCAGAAGATTATACGGACTTCATGGACAAAGCTGCAGAACAGGTTCAGGTAACAAAGTTCAATTCAAAGAAGGCAAAGGAAAAAGCACAGCAAAAAATTGAAGAGTACAGAAGCAAAAACAAGTACCACTCAATTTATGGACGGAAAACCCTTGAGGCAATTAACAAAGTCCTTGTTCCAAAAATGGTTGATGGTTCAGATGGACGGCCGATTGTTGATTCCTATGTAGATTTGAACATCTGGTTGAAAAATGAAAATGGAACTGATTCCTATTATCTTTCGCCTGCAGCACTGTTTCGAGTTTCGTTGTTAGGATGCCAGATTCTCTGGGAAAAAAATCAGCTTGCCTATGACATTGAAATGGATGATCTTGATGCAGAAGATGTTAACTTTATGAAAAAAGGATTCAACAAAATGTCAGCAAGCATTGCTCATATTCCAAGCATGATTATGACAATCTTAAGTTGTATTGCTTTAATCTGCTGTACGATTTTTGCAGAGATACAGTACATCATGACAATCCTGGAATACACAATAATCATGGGACTTGGAGCTTTCTTCATTCCTTTCATTCTGTTTGATGGAACAAAAGAAATGCCAAAGAAGCTGATTCCAGTTTTCACAGGTTTTCTTATCAAGATGATTGTTATCACGATTTGTATGTTCTTCGTGTTCTATCTGTTCATTGAAACAACAATCAACATCATGGCAGATAACGGTGGAATGAACTGGATTACATTCGCTACCCTGCTCTTCAATGGACTAATTTGTTTTGTGTTAACACAGAATGCACCAAAGATTGCACAGACACTTCTTACAGGTCAGCCTCAGCTTTCAATGGGTGAATTCGTTCAGGCACTTGGAACTGCAGCATTTGGAGCAAGAGCTTTGGCCAGAGGAACTGCAACAGCTGGAAAGACTGCTGTTAAAGGTGCGAAGGTTGCTGGAACTGTTGCTAAGGAAGGAACAAGAAAAGCAGCCCAGGGATATGTTAATGCCAGAGGAGGAATTACAAAACTTGCAGGTGCTGCAAAAGCGGCAAGTGATGGAGTTAAGGAACTTGGAGGAACTGATTCTCAGGCACGAGCAGCGGCCGCTAAAGGTATGCTTGCAACTTTCACTGGAAGCGTTGGTGATAAAGTCAGAAATGCCGGAAACAACTTCCTTCATGGAGGAGGTAAGTCTTCTGGCGGACATGGCGGAAGTTCATCAGGAGGAGCTCAGGCACATCAGAGAAGTGGTCAGAATACAAGCCACAATCTTGGTCCAGGTGATTCAAGAACTCTTGATAATTTCTCAAATCCAAATTTCCAGAATGCTACGAAGTATGATGAAGCAACTTCAAGCCTAAAAAATATGACACGATCTGAGTATTATTCGGAAAAATGGGACCAGGGAAAAAACATCGGAACCAATATCGCCATCCGACAGATGGAATTAGCCGAAAAAAAACAGCAGGCAAAAGCTGAAAAAAGTAAGCTTCCCGATAGCCTCACCGGAAAAACGAGAGGCGAATCCTAAAGTTATATTTTAGGTGGATATCTGACCAGCAGGGATTTTTCTCTGCTGGTTTTATTTTATGTAACAGTTCTGTTATCTAAAAAGTATAAATTAATGTAGTAAGAATACAATGTAACAGTTTAGTTATCATAAAAAAATACCATCAAAAAAAGTGTGTAATATATGTCACAGTTTCGTTATCTAAATAATAAACCTTCTTTCAAATATATAAAGCAGAAATATTTTCAACGATTGATATGACAAAATGTCACACTTCTGTTATCTACATTAGGCATACAACTAATTACAGCAATCTCTTATGCCATGCAGAAAAATGTAACAGTTCTGTTATCCGATAACTGTGCCATGAGTATAAAAAAAAAGAAGTCTTTCATGTCACAGTTTCGTTATACAAATATAGAAATAAAACTTAATTTCTATATGTCACAGTTTTGTTATCATAACTGACACTATTTTTTGGGGTTTAATAATATTCAAAAAAGAAGATCTCAATGTAACAATTCTGTTATCCAAAGATGTAACAATGTTGTTATATTTGTCCACATTTTTCTGTGGATAACTCTATTTTAATGTCACAGTCTTGTTATCATTGTGGAAAACTTAAATTTGCCGTATAATATAGAAGAAAAGTGTTACCCATTTTTATCATGTAACATTTTTGTTATCACTTTGTCACAATTTAGTTATTTCTTCTATTATATCTAATAATATAACTAATAATAATAGTGTGAATTCTGTGGATAACTAAGAAATAGATAACAGAATTGTTACATCATCTTAGATAACCATTCTGTTACATCACTATTCTTTATTATCAACTTCAATTCCTAATCCTGAAGAAATTAAAGCATATCTCACATCATCTTGTAAAACAGGAGTTGGACTTTTGTATAAAGTTATACCTGTTCCACCTTTATCAATAAATACTTTTAATTCTGGATAATACTTTTCCTTAATTTCCTTCACTTGTTCAATAATTCGTGAATAATTAACATTTGCAATTTTTGGATCAGAATCGTCTCCAACAGGCATAAATTGTTCTACTAATTTATCTCTTGGAACAAATACTGGTTTTTCTTCAGAAAGACCATTGTTTCTATACACTAACCATGCATAAATATCTTTTCCAACAGGGCTAGAAATATCCTTATATGCTGCATAATTAATCGGTACAGCATGCTTTTGGCAAAATGCTGCAAAATTAGCTGATAAAATTATTTTAAACCTACCAATACGTGGACTAGAAGAATTTTCATCAATAATTTCCTGAAACTGTACCCCATCAGTAAACAAGATAGTTCCTGTTGATGTTGTTCTAACTGTTACATCACCTTTTGGAAGTTTGTCTCCTGGTTTGTAAAGATCCTTAAACAAAAAACCTTGTTGAGTTTCTTCAATTCTCTGTTCAAAAGAAAATGTTGCCCTTTTAAAACACTCAATCTGTTCTTGAATGTCCTTACCTCTTTGACGTGGTAATTGCATTTCTTTAAGAAGTTGGGCCATAGAATCAAATTCAATAACTACAGAAGTTCCTTTTTGTTTGGAAAGAACTGCATGAGTAGTAAAAACACTTAAAAGGAGACGGCCGTATCTACCATAAGGAACGTTGGATGGAGAATTTAATATGAGAGAAATTCCATTACTCGCTTTACGAATGAATTCTTTTTTTCTCATATTCTTAAACGGTAAAGAAGCCGTTGTAAAAAAACTTGGAACATAGCTTAATAATAAATCTTGTTCCCGATTTACAGATAATGAATCAAAAAGTTCATTTGCTGAATTATCTACAGGAACAAGTTCATTGTCCCTCTTTATTCGTTTTCCCATTTTTCCCACCCAATTTTTTTTAATGCTCTAAGTCTCTATATTATTGAGACTGCCCTACTTTTGTAATTCCGCCTTTCGAAATAATTATATTTCCGGCTGCTACTTCTTTTGCAAAAAATTCAAAAGAAGATTCGATATATTGAGTTACAGTTACACCATTGTTTGTACAGAATGCCTTAATTTCGTTACGTCTTCCTTTTGATAAACGAATATTTAAAACATCTGCATATTTTTCTTTTTTTGTTTCTGTTGGTGTTACGTCAAGATTATTTTTCAAAGAAGCAGATTCTCTTACAATATCTTTAACAGTAGGAGTTGATTCTGTAACCTGAACTTCAACTTTTTCTTCAGCAACAGAAGAATCAGTTTTTGTAAGGTTTGATTTCATCTGATTGAGAAAATCTTGAGGTATATCTTTTTTCTTTGCTATTGGCATTTTTCGTTCTCCTATTGTACTAAGTCTGCGAGTTTCTTTAATGAATCGAGAGTTTCTTTTTTTCCGCCTCTCTGCTGAATTGTCTGTCTGGCAACTGTAGCGTATTTAAAATCCTGATCAACAGGAACATATACTACTTTGAAATCTCCGGCATTAAGCCCTTCTGTAATAATGTCTGTAAGCTTAATTGATCGGTTTATTTCATTCAAAACGATTGTTTCAAATTTTGGATTAGAAACTCGTTTTCGTTTTTTGAAACTGTCAAGATTATCTTTGAAAATCTGAAGTCCATCCTGAGAATATGCATCCGCTTTGATAACTACAATTACTTCATCTGAAGCTGTCATGATATTTTCTTCAAAAGCATCAAAAGCTGGTGAAGTATCAAAGATACAGTATTCAAAACCAAGCTTTTCAACTTCTTCACAGAGATCAACAAAAATGAAAGGTTCTTTTGAAGCTTCACTTGCTCTGTAAGTTTTCAATGAGCGGCTTCCTTTTCTGTCGATAGAGTTTGTTGGAATTATGAAAAGGTTATCAACTGATGTAGGTGTAACAACCTGGTCAATTGTTACATCGCCATAAAGGGCTTCTGCAAGATCATGTTCAAATGATTCAAGAAGAGTTCCTGTTGAGTTTCCCTGAGGATCAGCATCAATCAAAAGAACTTTTTTCCCCTGCCCTGCAAGTTCTGCAGCAAGGGATAAACTCATTGTTGTTTTTCCTACTCCACCCTTCTGAATTGCTACTGCGATTTTTTTCATTATGTCCCACCTCATAAAAAAAATAAGAATTTCAATCTTACTATAATCTAATCATAAATATTAGAAAAAATCAATACTTTTTTCTAAACAATTTTAGATTTCTAAAATAAAAGTTTAGAAAGATTAGATAAAATCTAAATAGAATACTAAATAAAAAGATTGGAATAAATCTAAACAATCCAAAATAAAAGATTAGAAAGATTAGAAAAAATCTAAATATTTTAAAGACGCACGAGGATTGCCGTAGACGCGTTTTTTTTAAAAAATTGAGAAATATATCGACCGAGTGAATTTGACGCGATTATAGGCCGTTTTTCGCGATTCCGAAATTTTTAAGAAATTATTGAATTTCCTGCCTGATTCTTACATATAAATCTTTCATGGCAGCGACTTTTACTGGAGCAAATTTCATTTTAGAAAACTGTTCCTGAAAATTTCTTGCGGAAAGAATTGCAACGTTCAGGAAGTTTTCGATTAGTGTAAAACAGGTGTTTCTTTCTTTGTCTGTAACAGAGTATTTAAGATTGTAGATGAGGGATTCAAATGAACCGATTTCTCTCTCAGTATCATCGGACAATATCCTGTCGATTTTTGGAATCAGCTGGTTCAAATCCAGAAATAGGTCCATCATTTTTTGCGAAGGGTTTTCTTTCATGGAGATTATTCCATTCATCAGATTCTGAGTATCGTTTAAGCATGTGAGAAATATAGTTCCTGTAGAGAGTTCCAAAAAGTCTTCAGGATTTTCAAAAAATAGTATGGGTCTGATTTAATTTCAAAACGTAAAAATATAAAATCAGCAAAATAATTTAAAAATCAGTAAAAAAACTTTTAAATCAGTAAAAATAATTTAAAAACAAGTATATATATTTTTTTAATAACTTTATCATTTTAATAGTTAAGGCAATCCGCCATATGAAGTCTGCAGTTCTTCTTGCTTAGTTTTTCAACCTGGGCAGGCTTCAATAGCAGGATTTACTAAAAGTCTTCTGGCGGTGAGCCTTACACTGAGGAGCAAAACAATTGGTCATCGTTTCTACATCAATAAAGGGTGGGGTTGGAAAATCATCCTTGGTTCTACTTCTGGCCAATAATCTTGCGTCTCGCGGTCATAAAGTTCTAGTCGTTGATATGGATCTGAACAACACGAGCACCATTTATTACACAATGGGAATCAAAAATGTTCAAGAGGTCTGGGAACGGCAGAACATTATGATTGCTTTGACTCAGGGTAGGGTAGAAGAAAACATTGTTCATTCTCGTATTAAAAACGTGGATGTTATACCGTCTTCCCTGAGTCTTTGCAATATCCGCTCAATTGACTACAGGGTTCTTAAAAAAGTTCTGGAGGAAGTAAAAGGTTCCTATGATTACATAGTGATCGATACTTCACCGACTTATGACAATCTGGTTATGAATGCTATCAATGCTGCTGACCTGGTTCTTAATCCGGTGGAACTTACAGAATATGCCTGTAACATGTCGCTTTTCCTTATGACAAAAATACAGGAAGAGCTGCCTGACAAATATGAAAACACTTTCATCATTTACAACAAATGGGATGAAAGGTATAGGACGTATTCAAATACAGTGCAAAGCCAGGTTCAGAAGCTGTTTGAAAAGACTTTCGGAAACATTCTGGATATCAGACTGGCGAACTGTTATTCGTTCAATCGTTATACGCACTTTGATGAACGGCTGAAGTTTTCAGCCAAGAGTAAGGGAACGGTTCGACTAGTTCAGGCAGTAAATGATTTGGTGGATCAGATTACCAGAGAGAAAAACTTCATTGAGGAGTTCTGATGGTAAAGACGCTGAATCTAATGACTTCAGGTTCCTCCCTGCCGCTGGCGGATAGTGGACTGAAGTTTTCAAAGCAGATGCTCGTAGAAAAAATTGAGCTGCATGAAGATTTCAAAAATCTGTATGTCATAGATGATCAGGTTCTTGAAAGAATTGTAAACGCAATGAAAGAGACCGGCTTTGATAATTCTCAGCCGGTGCATATATGGCATACCACTGATAAAGATGGCATTGAACACTGGTATCTGATAGACGGATACACGCGGTTGAAAGCATCGGGTATGGCTGGCATTACAAGAGTTCCGATTTTTGAACATAACTTTGAAAGTTTTGAGGAGGCCTTCAAATATGTTCTTAAGCTGCAGGTAAACAGGCGGAATCTTGATAATGGGGAACTTATAAGAAATGTTGCACTGCTTCTGGATATGGAACATGTCCGTGACTTTGAAGGAGACAAGGCAGAACTGATTTCGGAAGAACTTGGTGTTTCTAAGCGGACAGTTCAAAAAGCCATGTCTCTGGAAAAAAATGCTGATGAATCACTTCTTAATTCTGTAAAAAGAGGGGAGGTGAGTTTGAATCAGGCATATACCCAGATGCAGGAACAGAGGGGACCTTCAACCTATGAAACTAAAAAGTCTAAAGAAGGTAAAAAAAAGAGCACAGTTCAAAACTGTAAAATTTGTGATTTTCAGAAAGTTGTTTTTTATATGCTTTCAAAAATTCAGAGAGGGGAATCGCCGGAATCTTTACTTGCCGAGTCGGAGGTTCAGCAGCTTTTAAGAAATCCCTCTGGATTTGCTCTTCCACAAAGCAGTCTGGAAATTGCAAAAGCTCTTGGTTATGAATCTTACATTTCGGGGGAATTATGATGATTAGCAAAAGTGCTGCAACTGAGATTATTACGGATTATTGCTTGCTTCTTGAAAAGCAGACAGAAGGCTTCACCCGTGATTAGTTACTGGAAACTGTGCAGTTTTTGTACAGGAATACTAAAAATGAAAGAAAAGATGAATGGGATGAAACTCCTGAAATTGAACTTGGGGAAGATATGAAGACTTTGTTCCTCAGGCTTCCAGATAAGCGGCTTGAAAAAATCACTACGGAGAATTTTAAGGTCTGTGTGAATTACGTTGAGTTGATTGAGAGCAAGAGGAATGAAAAAGCGTCATAGGAGTGAATTCCCAAATAAATATTTTCAGGTTGGGGAAAGGCTTTATGTTTTCATACCTGAGGAAAAAAGACGGATGACAGTAAGGGCAGTTCTGGCAAAACGTGATAACTATTTTTGCTATGACTGTATTTTCTGTTCCAGATGTAGTGAGTACAAAGGACAAAGTCCTTTTGGAGAACGGTGTTATACAACAATTTTTGAAGTGGAAAGCGAAAAGTATGAATGAATTAGAGAACGAGTTTACAAACCTTGATTTTGAAGAAGATGTTTATGATGAGCTTCCTGATTTCTGTTATGTACAGCTTCAGGGATGGATGGCAAAACTTGCCCACAAATATGAACTGGCTTTGAATGAGCTGATGATTTATGCAGTGATTCATAGTTTCTCTCAGGATGGTGTATCTGTTTTCAGAGGCAGCCGTGATTACCTGAGGTTATGGGCATTTTGTGGAAGGACAAGTGTTTTTGAGAAAGTTAAGAAACTTATGGATCTTAAACTTATTGGCCGTGAGCATGTGAACTACAAGGGAAAGGAATTTCCGACATATTTTACTTATGCCAGCAGAATTGCCCTTAAACACACTGTTACATCTTCTAAGAAAAAAGCAGTTCAAAATTTGAACTTAAATACAGTGTTACATGATTCTGAGTTCAAAAATCGGACTGAATCAGTTCAGAATTTGAACTCAAACAGTTCAGAATTTGGACCCAATAATAATTTAAATAATAATTTAAAAAAAGCAGCTGCACAAAACATCCAGCAACCTGAAAACAAGTGCGGTGAAGAATCTGCAGCAGCAGCTTTTTTAATTTCAAAAATTAAAGGGAATCTTGGTTGTAATCCGTATTCTGAAAAGTTCATCGGTGAGATGACAGAACGGTTTAAGTCAGAAGGCTTTGATGATGAAAGGGTAGGGGAGTATCTGGATTTTGTGTCTGAAAAAGTAAAGGCAAAGAATCCTGACAGCATTCATGCTTTGTTCAAGAAAATCGTTCTTGCTGATGATGTGATTGCTGATTTTGTTATGAAGAATCCGGTCAAGGAAAAGCCAAAGCCTTTGGTTTGTCCTGTCTGTGGATCTGAAAATCGCAGGGGCAGTTTCAATTGCTGTTCATGTGATTTTGATTTGTCATATCGCTTTGATGCATATGAAATCAAAAAGGCAAAGAGAATTTTTGCCCTCCCATCTGAGCAGAAGAAGATTAGGGACATGGAAATAATGCAGGTTCTGGATGAAGTTCCAATGACAGAAATCTGGAACATGGAAAACATAAAAAAACGAAGTCTAAGACTTGAAGAAATTGACAGACGTTACGGAATTATTGACTGAAACGAGGAGGACTAATTATGTGGGATTTTAATCAGGTTGTTTTTCAGGGAAGAGTTACTGAGGATGTTGAACTCAAGGAAACTCCAAACACAAAGAAACCTTACTGCTGGTTTACTGTTGCAAACAATGGCCCAAAGAAAAATCCAGATGGATCTTTGGGAGAATATACAAACTTTTTGAACCTGACACTTTTTGATGAATATGCTGTCAGAAATGTTAGGAAGCTCTGGAAGGGAAGACGTGTTCTTGTTATCGGGAAACTGATTCAGAACAAGTGGATTGATACGAGAGGCGGAAAACATGATGAACTCAGAATCAAGGTTGACCGTATGATTTTTGATCCGATGACTCCTGAGGAAAGAGAAAAGCATGGAGTTGTAACCAACAATCCAGAAAACAATCCGCCAGTTCCTGCACCGGAAGAAAACCCTTTTGAGACCGCTGCTGCAGTTCCTGTTCAGGAAAGAACTGATTATGAAAAGGAATCGGATGATTGGGCTTCAACAGTGGCTGAAGATTTTGGATTGAATTACATATTTTAGGGAAAGATGAATGGATTAAAAAGAATTGTTGAAGGAATGTGGAAGAGTGTTCTTAAATACACGATTACATACATTACGGTTGGATGCCGGTTTCTTCAGCGACATTTTACGTGGGTATCAGTAATTGTCATCTGGTTCTTCGGCTGCTGTCTGATTTGTTTTAATGCGTGGCGTAACAAGTTCAGGTATTACAGCTGGAAGAACTGGAAATCTGAGGCTGCCATAAAATGCTTCGTGTTTTTATTTATTTTGATTTTAATAAAGTTTTTGATTGGAGGATTTTTTAGATGAATGAAATACCAGTAACAATAAATGTATCTGTCGAAGATGTTCTTCTGGTTTCGGAGTTGTTGGACAGCGACGGGCCAGCAGATGTCAGGAAGTTTGCTTCAAAATTTCTTGATAGCGTAAAGAGTTCATCTGAGCAGCTTAGCGAGGTCATTTGTGCAGTGAATGGAGCTAATCCTTACTGCATGGAGAAAATACAAATCTAGGAGGCTACTTTTTGAAAAGTTTCAAATCGTACCAGCACCTTCGTCTTATTACTTCAGAGGGTATGATTGCAAACGGGGATTACATTCTTGACGGAATTACAATCCGAACAAAACAGGGTTATCTGTGTGATTCACTGGATGAAGAAAAGAACATTCTTCCTGCAGTAGAAACTCATGACGGAAGCCATATTGAGCATTGGAAAGATGGAGAACTCCATTGTGAAAATGCACCTGCAGTTATAGACATTCTTGAGAATTATGAAGAGTGGTGGTTGAACGGAAGACATGTTCTTCCAAAAGAATCATGAAAAGGAGGAATTGAATCATGATGTCAAAAGCCCAGCATGAAGAGCTTACAAAGAAATTATGGAACAATGAACTTTACTGCAAGTCAAGATCGGCTCATAAGGTTTATCAGTTCATGCAGTTTACGGATGCGGAAAACAATCCGCTTGAAGGTCAGCAGGTAAGAAGGGAAGATGAAAAACTTCGACCTATGGGTTCTCCTGGTTTTGATGAAAGTACGGCAAGAATTGTAATTTACAATTTCAAAGATGGCGTTCTTCATTCAACAGATGATGAACCGGCAGTTCAGTATCCTGGTCATTGGGAATATTGGAAAAATGGTGTCATTGAAAAAATCTTTGCAGATGGTGGCGATACAGAGGAATATTGGGAAAATGGTGTTCCGGTAAGAATCGAAACTAATCTTGCTGTAAGACGTACAAAAGATAAGCAGTAATTTTCGAGGGGTATTCTAATGAATGAAAATCAGACAGAAGAAGAACTCGAAAAAGAAATTGAAGAAGAAAAGGCTGCTTCATTTTTCCAGACGGTTCCGCAAAGGATGGATGAAGAAGATCCTGATAATGTTCTTAAAAGAATCGAGGTCAATCTTGAAATTCTTTCGGAAAAAGTAACTGCTGCTGAAGATTCCAGAGCCATGTATGAATCGATGGTTGAGTTTTATAACTCCCATAAAAAGTCAACGAGCATGTCGACTTAATATTAATTATTTAATCTGAGA
>SAMEA3663026__coassemble_722_pt1 | contig 13318 bp, 10 predicted proteins | sample SAMEA3663026__metabat2_high_PE_013 | metagenome-assembled genome bin SAMEA3663026 (sample SAMEA3663026) | pig gut metagenome | biome: pig gut; feature: pig-associated habitat; material: faeces | place: France | collected 2012 | reverse complement strand
GCCGCCACCAGTGAGTCAAACTTGGGCGGCTATATTTTTACTCTTTTTTATCTTTTAGATAAGAGAGTACTGCTATAACTGTCGTGATTATTGTGGCAACACAAGTTACCAGAGCAATAACACATTCACAAGTCATACGCAAGCCTCCCAAAATTAAATTCCTGCAATTGCCGGTAGAGTTTGGGAGCTAACCGCCAGTTCAGGTACTTCCAAAAATAATTATACTATATATCTTTTATTTTGTATAGGTTATTGTTCAGAAGCGTTTGAGTTTTTTTATTCTGAGTGAATTGCAATAGATTTGACGAAAAAGCTGGTTGGTGGTATATTAAAAAAAGAGGAAATGCCCGATTCTGTCGGTCGTCTCCACTTTATTAGCTAAAAGCCGTCCAAAGTTTTGAGTCACTGGGCGGCTTTACTTTTTAACTCTTTCTATCTTTTAAGTAAGAAAGGGCTGTCAGAATGAGAATGGCTAAATCAATAGCCAACGAAAGAATTTCGTATAAAGTCATTCCGCAAAGCCTCCCTAAATCAAATTCCAGCATAAACTGGTTGAGTTGGGGAGACGCCGCCATAGAATCAGGCACTTCCAAAAATCATTATATTGTATATCTTTTATTTTGTATAGGTGTATGTAAAAATGTCACATTATCAGTCTTTTTTTATAAGTGCGTCTGGAGAAAAACCGGGCGCCATAAAATTGACTTGCGTGCAAGCCTTTCAACAGATGAACAGCGAACAGTTCTTCTTCAAATAACATAATGCTTAAGGATTTTGCCGAAGAACTGTTCAGTGAATATCAAAAAATCTTGAACAAAAAAAATCCGCAGAAGCACAAAATGCCACAGATAAAGAGTCCCAGAATGAAGTGGACAGCGTCCCTTTTTAGTCAGATTGTTGATTACGAGAATCTTCGTCTTGCATGGCTTAAAGCACGAAAGCGTTGTGTCCTTCCCCCGACCGGGTAATGCATCACGCAATTATGAATGTCCTTGAGCTGGTATTTGAGAGGCAGTTTATCTTCCAAACTTACGCCTGTCGCAAAGAAAAGGGAACCCACGCTGCGGTCCGCTGCCTTGAACTTTAGTTTGGTGTAATCGATTCTTATAAAATTGATTTTCAAGGCGATGTGCGCTACATGGATGATACGGTGATTTTTGGCGATTCAATTAAGAACTTAAAAAGAATTTTTGACGAAGTGGAACATTTTTGCTTTCCAAAACAAAACGCCGAATGAAAAACCCTTTGAAAGAAATCCAAAAAGCCTTTGAAAGGGGTATAATCACCAAAAGAAAGCCGTGGAAAGGACAAAAGCCGTGTTTGCAGCACGGAAGCTGATAAATGCAGAATACATAGAAACTACGAAAGCATAGGGCTATTTTTTTGTATAGCCAGAGAATTAGATTGAGTCACGCGTTGCCGTTCCTTGAGTTTTTATTCTCTCTGCTGTATCATAAAAAGATAAAAATTGAATTACACTTCATAAAAGGGATTTTATACATGGAAACTTTCGAAGTAGGAATTATTGGTGCTGGTGCCTGGGGAACAGCTTTGGGTACCGCACTTGCTGCCGGTGGTCATAGGGTTCAGCTTTGGGCAATGGAAGAGGATGTAGTTTCTTCTATAAATAGTGAACACGAAAACAAGCGCTATCTTCCAGGCTATAAACTCAACGAGACAATGACAGCCTCTGGCGACATAAGGGAAGTTGCAACAGGAAAGCAGTTCCTCATAATGGGTAGTCCTTCTCTCTATCTTGAATCAACAATCAATAAGTTTACTGATGTTCCAAACATTGCCGACGGTTCAACAATCATCGGTTCCCTCACAAAGGGATTTGTTCCTGTTGAATCAGGACTTCCAGCCCTTGTTCTTGAAACAATGGAAAAAGCCCTTCCACCTAGCTACAAGGACGCAACTGTTTACATTGCAGGACCAAGCCATGCAGAAGAAGTTGCAAGCGGAAAAATAACAGGCCTCATTGCAGCAAGTCAGCATCACAGAAACGCAGTAAAGATGCGTGATCTTTTGCGTGCTGCTCCAAACCTTATGGCTTATGCTTCATTTGATACAATCGGAGTTCAGATCTGTGCAGCAGTAAAGAATGTTGTTGCCGTTGTATACGGAAGCATGGATGCCCTTGCAGAAAACAGCCCTATCTTCGGAGACAATACAGAAAGCCTTCTTATGGCAGCAGGGCTGAGCGAAATTCAGCAGCTTGGATTTGCCATGGGTGCAACTCATTCTGCAACCTTCTCTTCAATCAGCGGCGTAGGTGATCTTGATGTTACCTGCAAGTCAAAGTTCGGACGCAACAGAAGGTTTGGTCAGGACATCATAAAGACAGACATCCTAAGCCAGTTCAAGGATCTTGATGACCTCATTGCCAATGTAAAGAAAGTAGGATATCTCCCGGAAGGAGTAATCGCCTGCAAATATGTTCACCAGATTATGGTAGAAAAGAACCTGAAGCTTCCAATCTGCGAAACTTTGTACAAAGTGCTCAACAAAGAAAAAACTGCAGAAGAATGCCTCAACGAAATTCTTAAGAACGCTTAGTCGCATCCTTCTCTTGGGGCAAACTGCGATTTGCAACTGAAGGACGCACCGGAGCAGGTTTGGCCCGGTTCTTTGCGGGAGCTGATTTTATAAGTTTTATAAATTTTTAAGGATATAAAAAAATGCTTGAGAAAATTACAGGAACATTCAGCTCAATTGTAAAGACTTTGAGCGGAAAATCATCGATTACAGAAAAGAACATTGAAGAGACAGTTGAACAGATCAAGATGGCTCTTCTTGAAGCCGATGTTAACCTTCGCGTTGTCCGTCGCTTTGTAAATTCTACAATTGAAGAAGCAAAGGGAGAAAAGGTTCTCAAGGCAGTCGATCCGGGCCAGCAGTTCGTTAAGATCATCCACGACAAGCTTACGGCAATGCTTGGCGATAAAAAGACAGACCTTGCCCTCAAGGGACCTGATACCCAGTCCGTAATCCTTTTGCTCGGTTTGCAGGGTGCAGGTAAAACTACCGCCGCCCACAAGCTTGCCGCAAAACTCAAGAAAGACGGACGCCGTCCTTTGCTCGTTGCCTGTGACCTTGTTCGTCCGGCTGCCGTGGAACAGCTCTGCGTACTCGGACAGAAAATTGATGTTCCAGTCTACAAGGATGACCAGGCTCTTGCCGATGCTGCCGGAAAAGCAAATCCAAAGGCAGCCCTTCGTGTAGCAAACGGTGCCCTTACTTATGCAAAGAAAAACGGTCTTGATACGGTAATCATCGATACTGCAGGTCGCCTTCAGATTGACGGCGATATGATGGAAGAACTTGTTCAGATAAAAAAGGAAATGAATCCTGTTGAAACAGTTCTTGTTGCCGATGCAATGACCGGTCAGAATGCCGTAGACATTGCAAAGTCTTTTGACGAACAGCTGGGGCTTACAGGAGTAATCCTTACAAAGTTTGACTCTGATGCCCGTGGTGGTGCAGCCCTTTCTTTGAAGTCAATTACGGAAAAGCCAATCCTTTTCATCGGTACAGGTGAAAAGACAGAAGATTTTGAACAGTTCCATCCAGAACGCATTGCAGGCCGTATCCTCGGCATGGGCGATATTGTTTCCCTTGTTGAAAAGGCACAGGAAACTGTTGATCAGGAACAGGCCCTCAAGATGCAGAAGAAAATGCAGAGGAACGAATTCACTCTGCAGGATATGCTTGAACAGTTTGAACAGGTTGAAAAGATGGGTTCCATGTCAAAGATCATCGACATGATGCCAGGTCTTGCGGGGCAGATCAGCGAAGCACAGCTTGGACAGGGGCAGGAAGCCATCAAGCATCAGAAGGCAATCATTCAGAGCATGACATACAAGGAAAGGTTGAATCACCTTATCATTGGACCAGCTCGACGCAAGAGAATTGCAAAGGGCAGCGGTACTTCGGTGCAGGAAGTAAACAAGCTCATCAAGCAGTTTGAAAAGACAAAGCTTACAATGAAGAAGTTGAGCCGAAACCGTGGAGCACAGGCAAAGATGATGAATCAGCTTGCCGGTATGGACATGAGCCAGCTTCAGAACATGAAGCTTCCAGGCGGCATGCAGTTGCCTAAGGGATTCCATTTCTAATTGAATCAGATTGAAGTTTCAGTCTGCAAAAATAAGGGATGACCAATAAGTTCAAAAAGTGTCATTTTCGGCCATCTTGACCCGAAAATCCATTTAATTGCAATTCAAGAGATTGCCGTGTCGAGCACGGCAATGATTCATACTTATTGGGCAGCCCCTTTGAAATTTTTCAGACTATTGATTAATCAACGATAAGAAGGGATGCTATCTTTCCTTCTTCGGTATAGCACCGTTCAGGATTTCCCTTGTCAGGGAAAGAAGTAATTCCTGTATAGAATGCGTATTCATATTTTCCTGGTGGAAGTGGAAGGGCAAATTCATAGAGTCCAGGAGAGACTTCCGTCATCCTGTAAATCCAGCTGTCCCAGTTTGTAAAATTTCCGCCAATGCGAACCTGTTCTCCGGTTTTTCCCCTGTATACGAAATGAACAAGTCCATCGTCATGCTTTTCTGTTACTGGAGGTATGTATCTCGAAGCGTCAAGATGTGAAAGGGTAAGGTTTGCATCCCTATTGTAAATGGAGTCTGGGTTGTATGGGTCCACAGTCCAGAGTCCGTCAATTACAAGCCTATAGTTGAGTGCAAGGACATTTTTAGGCAACTTCATGATGAAGAAGCATAGTGAACCGGACTCCTTGTATTCCATGTCCATGAATTTCTTGATTTGGAAGGAATGGATTGTCTTGTATTCTTCAAAATCAAATGCGATTCCAATGTGGCGGAAGTTGTGTTCAGCAGTAAAAACTGCATAGTCTCCTTTGATGTAAGGAGCGCCAACAGAGTCGATGGAATTAACGATTTCTGCATAGTCCAGCTGATCATCGGTTAAATGCTTGCTGACTTCGGCTGCAAATGACATTCCTGCCAATAAAAACATTGCAACGAAAATGAAAACTCTTTTCATATATATATGGTCGGCATTTGATGAATGACACTTTAGTAAAATGAACAATTGTTTTCATATATAAATGTGTGGATGGCGAAATATAAATTCCTAAACTCAACTTTGTTTACTGCCGATATAATCTTGAAACCTTGTTTGTTTGAGGAGTATAATTTACCCATGCCAGGACTTAAACAGCTGCAGCAATTTAATTCGGATATAATGACTCTCGGTGATGAAGTAAAAATTCGTGCTGCACGTGGCGAAAAACCTGTAACCGTAAGCATTCCGCGCAATGTTGCGGATGTAGACGATTCAGACGAATTCCTCAACGGTCTCCCAATGCTTTCTGAAGAAGATCAGGCTCAGGCAGATGCTGCTCAGAAAGAAAAAGAACGCGAAGCAAATGACTTTTCGGAATTCATGGATGACGGCAAGGAAGAAACAGAGGAAGATACAGCAAAGGCAGCTCCAAAACAGGAATCTGCAGTTCCAGATATGTCGGACCTTCTCCCATCAGGCGGAGACATGGATCTTGGTGACTTTGACTTAAGCGATTTTGAAGAAAAGGCTCCGGAGCCGGAAGTTGAGTCAGAACCAGAGGAAGTTGCAATCGAGGATATGGATCTTGATTCGCTTCTTGCTTTCACAGAAACTCCAAAAAAAACTGAAACAGAAGAAGAGCCTTCGGTTTTCAATCCTTCAGACAGACCTCAGAAAACAATTGATACTCCTGCAGGAAAGGCTTCGGACAGTATTTTTGAAGAAGTGCCTTCAGCAGAACCAATTGATGACAGTCTTTTTTCATCGCCAATTTCTGAGGAACCTTCAAACCAGGCATTCGACACATCCCTTTTTGATATGCCTGTAGAAAATGCGGAACCTGCAGAACCTCTTCCAGAACTGGATGAAAGTTCCCTCATGAGTACGCTTGGTAGTATCGGTGAACTTAATGATGTCCCGGAATCAGAGGTTGTAGAGGCAGAAGCACCTTCCCTTGAAAAAATTACAGAAGCAATTCCGTCAGTAGATGATGCTTTTTCTTTTGAACTTCCTGAAGAACCAGAGGCAGCACCTGCAGAATCTTTCTCAACAGACGATGATCTTACTGAAGGTGCATCTTTTGATGCCGGTGATTTCGATTTTTCACTCGATGCTGATCCAGCTGCAGATGCCATTGCCGCCGAAAACATTCTTTCGACCGATGATGTTTCCGGTGTTGATACAATTCCTTCTCTGGATGATTCCCTTGATGCTACTTCTTCACTAGACGAAACTGCTGCAGATGATGCATCAATGGGAGACTCCCTTGATCTTCCTTCATTTGACGATATTCCTTCAGAAGAAACTCCAGCAGCAAATTTTTCTGCAGAAGACATTCCTTCCGAAGAAACACCAGTTGCAGGAGCAAATGATTACTTTGACGGTGACTTTGAAGATCCAAACGATGACTTCAAAACTACAGAAAGCCTAAGCCTCAATGACGATATTCCGACTGAATTCAACGAGATTCCGGATCTTGCAAACATGCCTGTTGAAGAAACTCAGCCAGAAGAAAAGGCAGAATCACCATCAGAATCTCTGGGAACAGCAGAAGACTTTGATGTTGCTTCCCTTGACCTTCCTGATTTTGGAACAGAAGATTCCTCTTCAGAAACTTCTGATACAGGAATGGAATTGAGTGACTTCAACCTTCCTGATGCAGACTCCCTTGCAGATGCTCCGGCAAATTCAGCTTCGGATACAACAAATGAATCCTCAACTGACGGCTTTGACTCAGTTCCAGCAGCAGAAACTTCTTCTGGCGATGCATTCTCAGCGGACGGACTCGATGATCTCCCTGATTTTGGAGACCCTTCTTCAGATTCTTCATCAGGTCTTTCAATGGATTTTGGCGGTGATTTCGGAACAGATTCGCTTGATGCAGCTCCAGCTCCTATGGAATCCCTTTCTCCAGAAGAAACAGTTCCTGAAGACATTGGTTCAAGCGAAACTTTTGATACAAGCGACATCAATGATCTTGATTTCAGCGGAGAAGAAAACTCTGACTTTGCTCTTGGTTCCATCGATGGCGGAGAAGGAGACGATGAATTCAATATCCCTGGATTCTCAGATACAGTAACGGCAAACTTCGACAAAAAGCCTCAGGTTGCAACTCCAGATTTCTCTGGTGCTGTAGAACTCAACGAAAAGGACAAGCCAAAGAATACATTCACAGACGCTGAATACAAGCGCTTCCTCAAGAACCTCGGTACATATCCTCTCAACGTGCGCATAGCACTTGAAGACTTTGTCGTAAAGAATGAATTTACAGACGATGCAATTTTCGCAGTTCTTGAAAAGGTCCTCAGAAAAGCTCCTGCCCGTCAGGTTGCAACAGACCTTGAAAAGCTTCTTGATATTTCCCTTGATGTTCCTCGTGACTTTGAACGCCGTTCAGCAGAAGAATATGAAGCCTACAAGAAGTCAATTGAATATCAGCTCAAGAACAAGATAATCCCGGGTGCAATTATGACAGCCGTTGCTGCCGTTCTTGTATTCTGTATCTTTACCCTTACAAATACTTTCATCTACAAGCCTATCCGTGCAAACAACCTTTACAAGCAGGGATATGCATTGCTTCAGGACAGCCAGTATCCACAGTCAGAAGAAAGATTCAACCAGGCCCTTACATTCAAACCTGTAAAGAAATGGTTCTATAATTATGCAGAAGGTTACCGCGACCACAAGCAGTATGACCGCAGCCGCATGATGTACAAGGCAATCCTCAAGCGCTATGACCACGAAAAGAAAGCGGGTCTCGATTGGGCGAAAATGGAATCAGAGGATCTGTACAACTACGAAGAAAGCGAAAGAATCCTCAAAAGGGAAGTGCTTGACTACCATATCAATGATGCAGAATCAATACTTGCCCTCGGCGATCTTTACCTTGACTGGGCAACAGACAGCAATGCAGAAAAGTATCCTCTTGCAAAACAGAACTACGACCTTCTCGTAGAGTTGCACGGATCAAACAATCTTTATCTTTCGCGTCAGATGAGATATTTCATCAGAACGGACAACCTCCGTCAGGTTCTCATGTACAAGGAAATGTTCATGAACCAGAAGAAGGCTCTCCAGAGTGCAGATGAAATCGAACTTTCAGGTTACATGCTGGACAAGAGGTTTGGAAAGCTCCGTCCTTCAGAAGAAAACCTCCGTTCACAGATTGAAGATGTCCGCAAACTTCTTGAACGTGCACTTAAATCTGCACCGGAAGATGCAGTTGCCCTCTATAATATGGGACGTTACTTTGTAGAAACAAAGAGCGGAAAGAGTGCAGCAAGATTGCTTCAGGCCTCCATCGATTCATTTGAAAATCAGACAAAACGCAACAAGCGCGATACATACAAGTACATAAATGCATACCGTCTTCTTGGTGAAGAAATGAGCAACGAAAGGGAATACCTTACTGCAGAAACTCTTTATGGACGTGGTATTGATATCTTTGAACGCGAAAATGCATCTAGCAGATTTGAAAGCAATGAAAATGTCGGAAAGCTTTATGCAGACCTTGCAGACCTTGATTATTTCATTGCGGCAGACAACGATGCTGCCCTCATGCATTATGAAAATGCCGTAAACAACAAGTACGATACTTCTTCGGTTCGTTACAGAATCGGTTACATCCAGTACCAGAACCAGAATTATCCTGCAGCCCTTGGTTCATTCATCAAGAGCCACGATACAAGCGGAAATGACATACACCTTCTCCTTGCCCTTGCAAACACATTGTCCCTCAGCAGCGACAACTATGTTGCACGCGGATATTATGAACGCCTCATTTCAATACTTGATGGCGAGCGTCAGAAACATGGAGTTCTTTTCCCACAGGTCCGCGATGATCAGGGTGACATTGTTGATATTTATATGAAGGCAAGCAACAACCTTGGCGTAACACTTTCAAGGATTGCTTCAAATATAGGTGACAGTTCCCTTAATGCAAAGGCAATTGTAAATCTTCAGGAAAGTCTCCGTGCTTGGGATGCCCTTACAAGAAATCAGACAACGATGGTCCGTCTTGAAGGTTCAAACCTTGCAGAGCAAAATGTTCGCTACATTACACATCCAATGCCTGATTACAATCCTGAAATTTATACGGAAATTCCTCGTATGCTTTTTGGTGAGGAAGGTCTTGAATAATATTGCAAAGGAAACCTTCAGAAAGTCCATTCATCTCTGCAGTGCATTGCTGCCTTTCATGATGACTAAAGCTCGTGTTCAGGTAGTGGTGTTTCTTGTTTTTATACTTGCATTCTATTGTGCATCAGAATTTCTGCGTCTTTCAGGAAGGGATGTTTTCCTTGTTTCTATGATTACAAGAACGGCTGCCAGAAAGCGTGACGAAAATAAATTCGTTCTTGGCCCTGTAACATTGGTTGTTGGAATTCTAACGGCAACTTTTCTCTGGTATCCAGTTCCTGCAGCAATTGGAATTTATGCACTTGCTTTTGGTGATGGACTTGCCAGTCTTTCCGGAAAACTCTTTGGAAAAGTTAAGATTCCACTTACGGACGGAAAAACAGTTGCGGGAAGCCTTACATGTTTCGCGGCAATCTTCATATCAACATATCTTGCATTGTATTTCTCAACAGAAATGCGCTATGGAATCAACATAACCTACATTTCGCTTTTGATAGCATCCGTAGGAATGCTCATAGAAGTTCTTCCATTGAAGGATTTGGATAACATTGTGATTCCAGTTGTCCTTGGAGGCCTTGCTCAGCTCCAGTTGTTTGCCATGTAATGCATTTCTTTAAGATAGAGGGCACATCCAGAAGAGTAGAAAACAATTCCAATAATCAGCATAGGTATGGAATCGCAGAACTGAAGGGCAATGTTTCCTGCAGAAAAAAGAACGATTCCAAGACACTTTCCGTATCCATGAAGATCTTCCCTGAAATTCCCACTCAAATGTGAATTGATGAAAGTCGTAATGATTGCAGTAATAACAACAAAAATTCTGATTACACCAAAAAGGGATTTCATTCCATATAGGACCGTACAGTTCGAACTTATTTCGTTTGAATTGATTGGATAGAAGAAACCGAAGGCGCAGGAGATTGCAAAAAGACAGAACAAATTTCTTTCGGCGTTTTCAAGCTGGTCACTGCTGGAAAAAAGGGCGGAAAAAAGCAGGCTGAAGGGAGCAAGAATTCTTGCAATCACGCATATTCTCCCCAAAAAAATAAGGAGCCTTGAAGAACTGTTCCATAGGTTGAGGACTGGTATCAGCAGCCTTGTTTCTTCTGCTATTCCACTGATTATTACGCCCGTGAAAAAAAGAATTTCCAGGGACGAAGTTTTCTCAAATCCGCGCAAAATGAAAAAAGCAATGGCAGGTGCCGATGCACCAAAAAAGAAAATGGAAGCAAGGGATGCCTGAAAATTAAACCTGAACATAGTTCCGGGCCTCAAAGGATTCATAGGGGATTCAAGAAGATTGTTGAAAGCAGCATATATGAAAAGGGCAGTGTAGATAACCAGGAAATAAACGCCTGCCAAAGAAAGTGAAAGATATATTCTGTTGCGGATTTTAATTGTCATATAAAAAAGAATACAACAAAAGGAAAGCAGTCGCAACGGTGAAACTTTTCGTTTAAAACAAAAAAGCTGAACCTGCACCACACAAGTTCAGCCTGAAAGTTTCAAATCGAAGAATTAGAAGCGGTATGTTTCTACCATATATCTGATTGAAGTTCCTGTATTATCTTCAAGTTTCTTCTGCACGATGAACACAAGGCTCTTTCCGGAAGCATCTGTAAAAATCTTGTCGATCTTGTAGCTGCTGATTCCCTTGCGCTTGAAGTCTGGGGTTCCAACCTTGATTGTAGAAAGAACATCACCGTTTTCATCCTTGCGTACTACGTTGATGTAAAACTTTGATTTAACGTTTTTTCCATACCCTTCGTATTCAGGAACAAGCCTTACGTTGTAGAAAACAGAATGATCTTCAGTAGAATTTTCAAAATCCTTGAAAATGATTTCTTCTGTATCACCCTTAGATTCAGAATCTCTTAAATAGAGAAGTGTCTTGGCATTTGCAGGCTTTGCATTGTATTTGCCGATCTTCCATTCTGTAGACGACTTAAGCTTATCAAAAGCGTCTTTTCCGCTAGCGTTTGGGCTTACATCGCCTTTCTTAGACTTAAAAACTTCACCCTTTACAAATTCATTTGCTGCAACGTCAACTGTATAGATTTCAGCCCATGGCTCGTAGTTTTTGTCAGTCTTACCGTATGTACCAAAAATGTAAGTCTTTCCGTCTTCAGAAAAGCCAATATCAACAAAAGAAGCTGCATCTCCGGCAAAAGCACTTGCGGCAGTAAGAATCACGGCAGCTGCAATTGTAAGAATCTTTCTCATATGAATATCCTCCCAATAAAGATACTGTCTATATTTTCGGTATTTTAAAACTTTAATTTAGCGTTTTTTATTTGCCAACTTTTCTGAAATTTGGTAAATTGATGCTAACTCGATTCAACAGGAGTGTTTATATGATCAAGCGTAATGCAAACTATACAAACCTTGCAAAGGGTTATCTTTTCCCTGAAATTGCGAAGAGACGCCGGGAATACCAGGCAGCACATCCAGATGTAAAAATCATCAGCCTTGGAATTGGCAACACGACAGAACCATTGACCCCACACATTGTAGAAGAAATGAAGAACTTCATTACAGCAATGGGAACAGTAGAAGGATACGAAGGATACCAGGATGACAGTGCCGGTATGCCAAAACTTCGCGAACGCATTGCACAGGTAATGTACGGCGGAAAAATCAAGGCTTCAGAAGTTTATGTTTCGGACGGTGCAAAGTGTGACCTTGGCCGCATTCAGACAATGTTCGGCAGCGGGGTAAACGTTGCAGTTCAGGACCCATCATACCCAGTATATGTAGACGGAACAGTAATGGCAGGTGCCGGCGGAAAGGAACCGGTAACAGAAACTGGGTTCAAGGACATTACATACATGCCATGTCTTCCGGAAAACGGATTCTTCCCGGACCTTTCAGTTGTAAAGAAGAACAGCCTCATCTACATCTGTTCCCCAAACAACCCGACGGGTGCATGTGCAACAAGAAAGAACCTTGAAGACCTTGTAGCCTTTGCAAAAGCAAACGACTGCTTCGTTCTCTATGACGGTGCATATTCAGCATTCATCCGCGACGCAAGCATTCCAAAGACAATCTACGAAATCCCGGGAGCAGACGAAGTTGCAATCGAAATGCAGTCATTCTCAAAGCCAGCAGGATTCACAGGTGTTCGCCTTGGCTGGTGTGTAGTTCCAGAAAAGCTCAAGTTCGAAGACGGAAGTGCAGTTCACACAGCATGGGAACGCGAAATCAACACACAGTTCAACGGTGCTTCAAACATCGCTCAGGCCGGCGGTTATGCTGCCCTCGATGAAATCGGCCTCAAGGAAATGGAAGAAACAATCAACTATTACCTTGAAAACGGACGCCTCATCAAGGAAGCCCTCGAAGGTGAAAATTTCAAGGCTGCAAATGTAGAAATCTACTTCACGGGCAATGCCCCTTATGTTTGGGCAAAGTTCAACGGAAAGAAGAGCTGGGATGTATTCGATGCAATCCTCGACCAGTGTCATGTAGTTTGTACTCCAGGTGCAGGATTCGGCCCAAGCGGCGAAAGCTTCATCCGCTTCTCTTCATTTGGACACAGGGAAAATGTCATTGAAGCATGCAACCGCCTCAAGACACTCAAGCTCTAGTCTGTTCATAAATCAAATTAAAGAGTAACCAAGGTCCCGTAGTTTATCTGCGGGACTTTTTTTTGTAAAACATCTTCCGTAATATCTTCATAAGGAGCGCACTTACCTTGCTAAACCCGCTTTCCTGGGTTCTGCTAACGCTCATTGCCGCTACCGGCGGCAACGCCTCCGGCGCCCATCCAATCGGGGCTAGTCGGGTGTAAAAATCATGCGTCAAAAACGTGGCCAGAGGGGACAGACCCCTTCCTCGTGCGTCATTGCGAGGAGCCGCATGCGGCGAAACGACCTACAATCCTAAAGCCACTCGTCATTGCGAGCGCAGCGAAGCAATCCTCTCCCTTAGCCGAAGTAGAAAAAAAATGAAAATTTTTCCAAAAAAAATTGAATTTGTTCTTGACACTTTTATTATTCGGATATATATTCTCTCTCACCGTCGCACGACGGAAGGCAGCGGAAGCTGCAGTTCTTTGACAGAATCAGTGAAGGAAAACAGAGACAAATCTTAAATATGTCAGCAAAATGAATCGGTTGGGTTCATCAACCGACCT
>SAMEA3663026__coassemble_676_pt1 | contig 14188 bp, 11 predicted proteins | sample SAMEA3663026__metabat2_high_PE_013 | metagenome-assembled genome bin SAMEA3663026 (sample SAMEA3663026) | pig gut metagenome | biome: pig gut; feature: pig-associated habitat; material: faeces | place: France | collected 2012 | reverse complement strand
CAATGAAGCACTTGAGGATGATGAAAATACCTGCAAGAAGTTCGATTACGCCAAATACTGTAATGATGATGCTTTCTGCACTTCCATCAAAAATTGACTTGAGCCCCCTCACTGCCAAGTCACCGGCAGCCTTTCCCTGCAATGCGTAGACTCCGCTCACTGCAAGCATACATCCTACAGCAAGTGTAAGAATAAGAGATGCGATTGCATTCTTTGTATCATTCTTTCCCATTTAAATTTCCCCCTTAAAATGGTTATAGTAAAATTCTAATGCAAATATGAAAAACACACAAGTTTTTATTTTCCTGAATTGATTCTGGAAATCATGATGCTGAATCCAAGAATAAAGAAAAGAGATGGCAGTACGGTAAAAATCAATGAAGTCAAAGGAAGGCTTCCGATTTTCAGTTTGTCTACAGAAAGGATTCCCATTTCTACAAGAAGATCGTAAACAGTTCCACCGTAGTTGATTACGATGGCCACAATGATGCTCATCCAGGAAGCTTCTCCGGTTTTGCTCCACAAGAGAATTGCGGTAAAGGCTGCAAGTCCCCCAAGGACAAGTTTGATTACATAAAGAATAAGTTCACTCTGTGGCATTTCTAATAAAATCTCCTTCCTTAATTTTCGGAACGGAAAGGATTTTTCTTGAGGGCAGCAAAAACACCGCGGTCAGCTCCAAAAGGAACTATGCTTGGGTTTTCATAAACTGGACTGATGACAATACCTAAATCAAGGCAATGAAGGACAAAAGCCCTGTAACTGTCCATTGGAATCTTTGGAAAAAGGTAAGGTCCCTTTCTTTCCCAATACTGATTTATAATGTTGTCGTAGATGAACCAGTCCTTTTCCTGTCTTGTCTGAAGGGCAGAAATCAAATTGTAGATTGAACGGGTTACGGCAGCTTCCATTGGGGATGAAAGGCGAATCTGTCTTTTCATGACATCACCAAACTTTATATTGTTTTCTTCTGTATTTTTTACGGCAAGGAGGAAAATATTCTGTGTCCATGGAAGGGTCGGTTCTATAACTATACATTCCACATCCTCCCAGTTAATTTCTGTCTGATGCCACGGATGGTAGACGCTGGTTCCTTCACTGTTGATTTTTAGGCCAGCTGACACGGCATCAATTTTGGAAGAAAAAATGAATGTCTTTCTGCTGCTGCCTATGAAGAGTTCGTTGACTGCCTTTTCAAGGCGCTGAGTAAAATCAGTCCTGTAGCTGCCGGTTGCACCACGATCCAGGGCGTTCTTAAGCATTGTAAAAGCACTTCCTCCACCCCATCCAAGGATGGCCCTGCCGCCTTCCTGATAAAGGTCTGTAAGACGGGTTCTTTTTGCCGTATAAAGGAATGGTCCCCTGGCCCTCTTGATGCTTCCATATCTTTTGAAAATTTCTTCAGCCAAAAACTCAATTTCGTTCATATTGAATATTGTAGTGAAAACTCAGTAATTTTGCTAGAATAGTGAAATGAAGGTTAAGGCAAGAATCCTTGATTTTTTTATTTTACTCATCTTTGCTGCTGCCGTGATTTTCCCCGCAATAAAAATTTTTGGCGGAAAATCAACAAAAAAAAATTTGATAGTCCAGACAAGGACTGAAAAATATGCATACGCCTTAGACAAAGAACTCCACCTGGAATTTGAAGGCCTCATAGGAAAATCCCGCATTGCCGTTTCCGACGGAAATGCCTGGTTTGAAGATTCTCCATGCGACAACAAAATCTGCGTTGAATCAGGAAAGATAAACGGACCAAACCAATGGGCAGCATGTCTTCCAAACGGAATTATAATTTACATTGAAGGAGAAACTGAAAAAGAAGAAATTGATGCAATCGCAAACTAAACTGAATTCTACAATAAGCAGAGATGACTTCTGGTATTTTGGAAGGAATTTTTTATAGCCGCCCGTATCAAAATTTACGGTTACAACATATTCACCTTCATCGCTGTGTTCCGTCCTTACAATTACACCATACCCCCAGTCATCGTGATAGACATTTGCACCGCGGCAATACTTGCTTTCTATCGGATCCTTTGAGCCACTGCCGCTTCCGAAACTTGCAGGCTTCTGTCCAAGAACACGAACATTGTCATCACCAAGTTCGGAAAGGAATGGACTCGGCATCATTGGGTTTGTTTTTCCATAAAGGCGACGGATGCTGCAGTTGGTAAAATAAAGTTCATCCTTTGCACGGGTTATTCCAACATAAAAAAGACGGCGCTCTTCCTCAAGCTCGGCTTCTGTTTTTCCGTCGCGAGGGAAAATGCCTGATTCAAGCCCCGTAATGATAACCCTTGGAAATTCCAGCCCCTTTGTATTGTGCAGGGTTATCAGGGTTACCCTGTCAGTCTCACCGGAGTTTTCATCGGCGGCATCAAGAGTTCTGTCAAGGTTTATGTGGTCAAGAAAATCAATGAGCCCCTGTTTTGTACACGGATAAAGGACGGCACTGTTTACAAGTTCTTCAAGATTGGCAACTTTCTGGCTGCCTGTAACATCATCCTGTTCCTTATGGAATTCTTCAAGGCCGCTTTCCGTTACTACAGACTGTACGAATTCAGAAAGTTTTCGTTCAAGCCTGATGCTTTCTTTTTCTTCAGTTTCTATTGCCTGTTCTGCAAGAGTCTGTGCTTCAGAAGAAACTGGAACATCCGGCAGCAGCGTAGAAAACTTTTTCACAAGGGCAACAAAACTGTCTGCCCCTTCCCTTGCTTTTTTGGAAAGCTTTACTTCCGGAATTGCTTCCACAAGGGAACGGCCAAGACCGGCCTCTATGATGTTGTCCTGAGTCTTGTTTCCGATTCCCCGAACAGGCTTGTTTATGATTCTGCGGAAAGAAATTTCATCGCGGGGATTCAGGACGAAGGAAAGCCATGCAATGGTATCCTTTACTTCTTCGCGCTCATAGAATTTAAGGGATCCTACAACCTGGTATGGAATCTTTCTGTGAAGGAATTCCGTCTCAAACCCAAGGGACTGAGCATTGGTTCTGTAAAGGATTGCCCAGTCACTGTATGGAACCCCCTGTTCCCACGCCTGTTCAATAAGGCTGTAGCAAAATTCAGTTTCATCATCCTGAGTTGGAAGGAAAACAAGGGCAGGCTTTTTACCCTGACCACGGGCAGCAACAAGTTTTTTTCCAAGGCGGCCTTCGTTGTTTTCTACGACGCTTGCCGCACAATCAAGGATTTCCGAAGTTGATCTGTAGTTGGTTTCAAGGCGAACGATTTTTGTACCGGGAAACTGATCCTTAAAATTGAGGATGTTCTGAACTTCTGCACCGCGGAATTTATAGATGCTCTGGTCATCGTCACCTACTACACAGACATAGGCCTTGCTGTCATTTTCATTGGCATAACCGCTCAACTGCTGCAAAAGCTTGTACTGGGCCACATTGGAGTCCTGGTATTCATCAACCATGATAACTTTATAGCGTGAACGGATGCTTGTACGGATAAGATCATTGTCTTTGAGGATAAGGTACGGAAGCATTATGAGGTCGCCGAAATCAACATTGCCTGTTGCACGAAGGCGTTTCTCATAGGCTTCGTAAACTTCAGGAAACCTTGGATCATCATCAATGGTTGCAAGTTCAAGGCTGTCAGGTTTTAGGCAGTAGTCCTTGGCAAGGGAAATCAGGTGCGCATAATGGGAGGCATCTTTTTTTGTAAGGCGCTCGTCAGCCTTTGTAATGAGGGTAACCATGTCATCGTCGTCATATACAGTAAAGTTGCTGTCCAAACCGATATTGGCATCAGACGCATACTGACGGAGAAAATAGGCACCAAAGGAATGGAAAGTCCTTATCTGTGACCATGATGAACGGGGTTCAAGAGCCACTGCCCTTTCCTTCATCTCGTTGGCGGCTTTTTTTGTGAATGTTACGGCTAAAATTGACGACGGATTATAGTTGAGTTCCGAAATGAGCCAGGCAATTTTAGTTGTAATTACGCGAGTCTTTCCAGAACCTGCACCTGCAAGAATCAGCAGAGGAGAACCTTCGTGAATTACGGCTTCCCTTTGTTCTGGATTCAATACTGAAAGAATGCCTTCTGAATCCATATCAATAATATAGTAGCAAATCGTCAAAATTTCAATTTGTTCAAATTATGGAATTTAATTTATTTATAACTAGTTTATTTGCAAAAAATGATATAGAATATGAAGTATAACTGTTAATTTTGTGAGGTGGATATATGACTGTAGCTGAACTCAAAAAGGCAATTCTCTCTGATGCTAATCTCGCAGCTGAATTTGAAACTGCATTGGACAATGGACAGCTTGTTGAATGGGCAAAATCAAAGGGCTGTGACGCTTCAGAAGCAGATTTGACAGCTGGATTGCAGTAATATTTTTCATTACAGGCTATTTATAAAAGGCAGCGATATAAAAAATATCGCTGCCCTTTTTTTTGAAAGAAAACTTAAATATTATACCCTAAACACACGGTCGTAGCAGGGGCGTGCGACTGTGCAGATTTTATCGAATGATTTTTTTCTGAAAGAAAAAAATCAAACCCTGAACATGAGATCCTCATAACTTGGGAAAGGCTTGTAGTCTTCGCCAAGCAACGGTTCCATTTCATCGTAAATCTTTCTTACGGCTGCCATCTGAGGAACAACCTTGTCTGCATAGATTCTTGCAGACTTTGTAACATTTTCAGCCTTTCTTGCTTCTTCGTGGACAGCATAGAGTCTGTCAGTTTCATCAGCAATCCTGTCTGCAAGGGAATCAAGTTTTGCAAGGAGCCTGGATTCAGCATGAGCCTTTGCACCAGGAACTACAGACTTAAGGTTTATTACAGTCTGACTTACATCCTTGATGTACCTGAAGACATTCGGAAGAATATCCTTGCTGATCATTTCAAGCATTGTGTTTACTTCGATATTGAGCATCTTTGAATACTTTTCAAGCTTGATTTCATAATGGCTCTTCATTTCGTCTTCAGTGTACACACCCATTTCCGTAAAGAGCTTTACATTCTTTTCTGCAAGATAGTGTTCCATAGCATCTGGAGTTGAACCAAGATTAAGGAGTCCGCGGTTCTTTGCTTCTTCAATCCAAGAATTGTCATAGCCGTTTCCATTGAAGATGATTCTCCAGTGGGCTGAAACTTCACGCTTAATGAGTTCGGCAAGGGCAGTTTCAAAATTTTCAGCCTTTTCAAGTTCATCTGCAAACTGCTTGAGGGTATAGGCAACAATTGCATCGATTGTCGTGTTAGGGCCGCTTATGGAAAGGCTTGAACCTACTGAACGGAATTCAAACCTGTTGCCGGTGAAAGCAAATGGACTTGTTCTGTTGCGGTCTGTTGAATCCTTTGGAATAGGCGGAAGAACATCAACACCGATGGTCATTTTTGAAGAACCCGTAGCATTGAGTGGAGTTCCATCCTTTATCGATTCAAGAACAGCGTGAAGTTCATCACCAAGGTACATGGAAATGATTGCAGGTGGCGCTTCATATCCGCCAAGTCGGTTATCGTTTCCCGCACTTGCAACAGAAATGCGAAGAAGATCCTGGTTTTCATCAACAGCCTTTATCATTGCCGTAAGGAACAAAAGGAACTGTGCATTCTTTGCTGGAGTGTCGCCCGGTTCAAGAAGATTTTCTCCAAGATTTGTGGACATGCTCCAGTTGTTGTGCTTTCCGCTACCGTTCACGCCAGTGTAAGGTTTTTCATGGAGAAGGCATACAAGGCCATGACGGCGGGCAACCTTCTTCATGACTTCCATCGTAAGCTGGTTCTGGTCGGCGGCAAGATTCGTAGTGCTAAAGATCGGAGCCATTTCGTGCTGGGCAGGAGCGGCTTCGTTGTGTTCAGTCTTTGAAAGAATTCCGTACTGCCACAAAACTTCGTTGAGTTCTTCCATATACTTTGCGATTCTCGGTTTTAGGGCGGCAAAATACTGGTCGTCCATTTCCTGCCCCTTTGAAGGTTTTGCACCAAACAAAGTGCGGCCCGTCATCTGGAGATCCTTGCGTTTAAAGTAGAGTTTTTCGTCAACAATAAAATATTCCTGTTCAGGGCCTACTGTTGTACTTACGTGGGTAACATCGTTCTTTCCAAAAAGCTTTAGAATTCGCAAGGCCTGTTCATTGAGGGCTTCCATGGAACGCAGAAGCGGTGTTTTCTTATCAAGGGCCTCTCCCGTATAGGAACAGAATGCAGTAGGAATACAAAGAGTGTGTTCCTTAACAAATGGATAGCTGGTGGGATCCCATACAGTGTAGCCGCGGGCTTCAAAGGTTGCGCGCGTTCCGCCGGAAGGGAAAGAAGATGCATCGGGTTCACCCTTTACAAGTTCCTTTCCGCTGAACGACATTATTACAGTTCCGTCATCCTGAGGATTGATGAAGCTGTCGTGTTTTTCTGCAGTTACGCCTGTAAGAGGCTGAAACCAGTGTGAATAGTGGGTTGCACCCTTTTCTATTGCCCACTCTTTCATTGCATGGGCAACAACGTTTGCAACATCAATCTGAAGCGGTTCCCCATTGTCCAATGTACGCTTGAGAGCCTTGAAAGTTTCCTTTGGCAATCTTTCTTTCATGGTCTGCTGATTGAACACCATGCTGCCAAAAAGTTCAGGAACATTTGTCATATTGTAACCCCTTATAATAATGAACAAATTTCTAAACCAGATAAAATCCGAGTAAGATATTTAATAATTTAAAAGCTTACGACATTGCACAAGATGCCGTAAGCTCATTTTATTTTTTAGAATACTCCCGGGAAGACATCATCCATCCCGTAAAGTTTTCCAGTCTGAAGCTTTCCTTCATCAAGAAGATTCTTCATATTGATTACGGCGTGAACTGCACCGCTTGCAAATCCCTGACGGCTTCTTGCAGTGTGTGTAAGTTCGATTGTATCTGCGGCACTGTCAAAGAAAATCTTGTGAGTCCCAGGAACACTTCCGCATCTTGTAGACGAAACATGGAATTCATTTGGCTTTGGACGAGCCTTGAATTCATTTGTCACAATCGTATCTTTGCGCGTAAGGAATTCCATTGCATGCTTTGCAAGGTCAAGGGCAGTTCCAGACGGACTGTCTGCCTTCTGATTGTGGTGCATTTCCCAAAGGGCTGCATCATATTCTTCAAAGTTGTTTACAAGGCGGCATGCTTCTTCAACAATTTTATAGAATACATTTACACCGATTGAAAAGTTTGCGGAAGTCATTATGGTTCCACCGCATGAAGCTGCAAGAGCTGCCACTTCTTCCTTCTTGTCGTTCCAGCCTGTAGTTCCAACCACAAGAGGAATTTTTGTAGGGAGCAATGCCTTGATGTTATCCATAACCGAAGCCGGATGAGTGAATTCAATGATGCCTTCAGCACCGCTTGCAACTACGGCATCTACCATAGCCTTTGTATCACCGGCTGCAATCTTAACCTTTGCATCTTCCGCAAAAACATCTATTGTAGTCACTACGCTGTGACCAAGGCTTAAGGCAGTCTGCTCAAGCATATGCCCCATCTTTCCATATCCTACCAATGCAATTTTCATCATATTCTCCAATTAGAACAAAGCCGAGTGAACAACCTGAACAGTCTTGTCTGCTTCTTCCATATCAACAAGGAAACTTACATTTACTTTGCTTGCACCCTGACTGATCATCTGAACATTGATTCTTTCTTTGTTGAGGGCATCAAAAGCCTTTGCAAGAATTGCACTCGAATGGCTTGCGTCACAAATCACGGTGATGATTGCCTTTCCTGCAGTAGCCTTTACTTCTGCAACGCGACCAAGATCTTCAAGAAGACCGGTAAGGTCGGACTTTGTGTTTACCGTCAAAGAAACAGAAACTTCAGAAGTTGCAATTACATCAATACTGATGTTCCACTTGAGGAATTGGTTGAAGATGTGGGCAAGGAAACCTGCTGCACCAAGCATGCGGCTAGACTGAATGTCAATGAGAGTTACATTCTTTACTTTTGTAATTGCTGTAACTGCAGGTACTGTACCTGTGTGTTTTTCAACGATCAAAGTACCTTCGCTCTTGATGTTGTAGCTGTTTTTTACGCGTACCGGTGTTCCTGTCTTGCGGCAAGGAATCATTGAGCGTGGATGAAGAACCTGTGCACCAAAGATTGCAAGTTCCTGTGCTTCTTCGTATGTAACTTCTGGAACAGGCTTTGCATCCTTAACAAGGCGAGGGTCTGTTGTCATGATACCGTCAACATCCTTCCAGGTCTGGATTTCCTTTGCACCCATTGCAGAACCAATAATTGTTGCGCTAAGGTCTGAACCGCCGCGTCCAAGTGTTGTGATTGTTCCGTGAACATCCTTTGCAATGAAGCCTGTAATGATTGGGATTTCCTTCTGCTTGCCGTTCTTGTAGTCGCTCAAATATTTTGGAATGTTGTCCCATACTTCATCAAGAAGTTCAGCTGCCATGTAGTTGCTGTCAGAAACCATTCCGATATCCCATGCATCGTAGAACTTTGCAGGTGTACCGAGTTTTGTAAGGTATGCGGCCATCATGCGTACACTCATTCTTTCGCCGAATGAAACAAGGTAATCGCGGGAACGCTTTGAAAGTTCCTTGAGCATGCTGATTCCGGTCAAAAGGGTTTTGAGTTCATCAAGAAGTTCTTTGATTGCAGGTACTTCAATTTCAAGTTCCCTTGCTGTGTCAAAGTGAAGTTTTTCCACCTTTTCAATGTCTACTGTTCCGTTAACTGCCATGTCTGCAGCTTCAAGAAGGTGGTCTGTTGTGTCTCCCATGGCAGAAAGAACTACTGCAGGAAGTTCGTCTTTGTAAGTCTGAATAATTTCAGCAACATGTCTGATGCGCTCAGCATTTGCAACTGATGAGCCGCCAAATTTCATTACGATCATAATGCGAAAGTATACAATATTTGACGGTTCAAATTCAATTATTGCAATTGTTTTCACCCCGGGAACTCAACAGTTAAATCTGCAGCACGAGAAATGTTCTGTTCACTTGCGACGGAACGCTGCCGCGGTGCTCCAATCCTTAACGCAAAAAATTATTCCAACAACTTTCTATACAGGATTTTTTTGGCGTGCAATATCTGCAATACAAACATAATCTATATCATCTGTTTTCAATGTGCGTATTTCTGCTTCCTTTACATTTATACTTTGCATATTTTTTTCCATATTGGCAGCGTGTGTGAAAATTGCATTAAGATAACAGCTTAATTTTTGGATTCTGCAACTTTTAATAAACCTGCATCTTGATTCATCTTGTATTCTGTTTGTTTTGGAGATACAACTTCTTTTGTTGCTTTAATCTTGCTGTCTGCATACAAAACAACATCTTTGATTACAAGTTTTTCAACGGCTTTTATGAATGTTTCCATTGTTGCGTAATCTGGCTTGTTGTTTTTTGTGGGAAGTTGCATTTTTATATCAAAACTTTGAGAACTTCTAAGTTTATTTCCGTAATCAAATTTTCCAAAAAGGGATTTTCCCATAGCTGCTGTAAAGAATAACATTTCGCCTTTTGAATAATTCTCTTTATCATTCCAATAAACACCAGTATCATCTCCAGCACCAAAGTCAAAGTTTCGATAAAAAGTGTTTCCAAAAATATCAACAGTAATTGAATTTGAAGGGAATGAAGCCACAGGATTTGAAATATATCCGACAACTCCAGTATTTGTAGTTCCAGACATTACAAAAGGAATAGTTCCTTCTTTCTGGTCTTCTTTTTTTAATCTGCGACCTTGTTTTATATTGTTGAATATTTGCTTGAATTCAAATTCTCCCCATTGCACCGTCTTAAACGCTTCCAGTGCGTTTTCTTCCTCGGGGGTCAATGTATAGTCTTTTAAACCTGTAGCAAGAAGGTATGCGTTAAGTTCGCGTATAAACGACTCCATAAAATCAAAGTCGATGTTTTTTATGTTGTCACACGGATTTGAAAATGCTAACGCATTTTCTTTTAGAGGAAGTTGGATTATGTGATTGTTAATATCATCTAATTTATATCCACCTTGCTGACCATCATACAATGAAACAAAACGCTGGATATTTGCAATGAAAAAATATGCAATATTTTCTGACCATTGTTTTATAGTTTTTTTAGATGTCAATTTATTTATATTTTGAGAACAATAATAAGGTTCTTTTTGATATTTTACATATTTATAATTTCCAATTACAGTTGCGGTAATAGTAAAAGGTTCATTAGGTTCAAAATCTCTTTTTTGTATTTTTCCTTGGATCCCATTATTTTCAAATGTTCTACCAATGAAATTTATACCTTCATCTGTAAATTCTATAGCATTACTATCTAAGGATTTTGTTCCAGCAATTTCAAATAAATCCCCAAGCCTAAATTCTCCCCACTTAACATTTTTTAGTTTTTCGTTAAGTGGGGAATCTATTTTCCCAGGCTGTTGTCTCCGTTGTTTTTTATGATGTTCGAAACTTCCCAGGCTAAATAGTCGGCAACGGTTTTCTTGAAATCTTCCAAGGTTGGTTTTGTATCAATTTTTATATGAGCGCCAAAATTCCAGTCTGATCCAGAATCTGTAATAAAATCTTCTGTGTAAGTTGCGTTTAAATCCCAATTTGCTTCAACTTTTGCTTTGCTACCAGACTTATAGATTTTTATAATGTCGGAATATCTTTTGATAGGTTCATCTTGTTCAATTAAACTTCTGCTTGTACGCTTGTAACCGTCATTTGAAAAATCAATAAATTTAACAGTTTTTTCGTAATCGTGAGGAGTTCCAGCTTCAAAAATATAAATACTCGTTTGAACACCTGCCATTGGCTGAAACAAATCAACAGGCATTTTTATACTTGCAACAAGAGTATGTTTTTTTAAGATTTGCTGATTTGATTTTACAGCCTTTCCAGAACCAGCACTGTCTTGAATGATAATTGCACCAAGTCCGCCTTTTTGCATTCTGTCCAAACCGTAAGCAATAAACGGCATACCATTTTCTTCAAAAGTGAACGGAGGGTTAAGCAAAATTCTATCTGCATTAAAATCAGTATATAAAGAATCAGGTTTATCAAAAGAACTACCTTTTTGAATATTACTTGAACCATCTCCACGCAAAATCATATTTGTAGCAGCAAGAGTAAACATTTCTGCATTAAGTTCAACACCAAGCAAACGATTCTTCTTAATATCTTCAATAATATCTTTTGCCTTTGAAGAACCTTTTGTAAATTCGTCATTTGCAGAATTTATCATCAATTCCATAGAACTAATCAAAAATCCAGCAGAACCAGTTGCCAAATCCATTACTTTATTTTTGTAAGTAATATTCAAGATTTGAGCCATCATTTTTGTAACATACGGAGGAGTTAAAACAATTCCCAATTCTTTTCCATCGCCCAAGGCATACTTTAAGAATTCAGAATACAACTCGCCCATAATATCAAGATTTTTAGAAAAGGCATCAATTTGTTTATAAATATTTTCATAGATATAAACAAAAATCTGTTTATTTGCACTTGCTTTTTCTTCTTTTATCAATTTTGAAACTTGAGGGAAAAGTTTTGTAGGTTCATCACGCTGTTTGTCTTTGGAAATTTCATTGAATGAAGCAATCATTAACTTGCGTTTTTCTTCAGGGATTCCTTTTGCTTTTAAAAACTCATCAATTTGAGAAGTAATTAAAATTCCATCTCTCTTTGATTCTGTCAAAAGCCCTTTTAAATCTTCTGGAATTAAACCTTCTTGAATCAATTTTCTTTCGTCTGAGGAATCTTTGTTCTCAAAAATATCCTGCATAGAAAGAAGCATTCCAGAAACATACAAAACACGCTGGGGAGCCGTAATATTATGATTGTGCATAAGTTTATTAAGTTCTTTTGCATAAGTACTTAATTCAGCTTTGCTTCTTATCAATAATTCGTGTTTATCAGCATCAGTAAGAGTACAATCTCTATAAAAATTATCAAAAGTTGTCTGATTCTCCAAAAAGTCAAAAGTCTGATATTTAGACATTTGCTTTATGGTTTTGAATGAAGAACCATAAACAAAATAAACATCAATTTTTACATCATCACTAGAATCGCCAGCAACACCAATTGCAATAACTTCGTTGTATTTTCCACTTGCAATCATTTGGGTTGCATAATAAATTGCACCGTTTACAGCAAAAAAAGAAATTGATTTGTCATCATCCTTTATACCATCAGAATTCTGTGCAATCAATTTATTAGTATGAAGTTTATCTTCAAAAACTACAGGAATTATTTCATTTTTTATTTTGTATTTTTCAATATGAAAATCTGGTTTTCCAAAGTTAGTTTTATTTTTAGTTTTAGCTGAACCTTTTAATGCCTCTTTCATATAGTCAGACATTGAACTTTCTTCATTAAAATCTTTATGCTTTTCAAGTCCTATATTTTCTAGTGATTTTTTTACAAAATCATTAACATCATTTTCTAAAGTCCATTTCATATTAGCCATTATTTTCTCCAAATTATTTTACATAAGCGCTTACTATTAGTTGATTTTCCAATTCTACAGTTAATCTGCCTGACTTATGGCGTTAAGTTTGTCTTTTTTTCCGTCAACCCCTGAATGGTCGCTCCATAAAAAGCAACGATGAAAATAGTCGAAACAAGCGGCAAAAGAATCAGCATCTTGTTTTTTTCCATATGTAACTCCGCTTATTGTTTGTGCCAGCATGAATTTTTCCAAACGGATTTTTAACCTTCCAGTTTTTCGGCGGCTTCCATCCAGGCTTCGTTCAACTCGTCAAGTTTTGCTGCAAGTTCCTCTATCTGCTTTTGGACTTCCTTTGCCTTTTCGCCGTTGCTGTAGACTTCTGGCAGACCCATCTGGTTTTCAAGTTCGGCTTTTTTTTCTTCGGTGGCGGCTATTTCCGATTCAAGGCGATCCACTTCCTTCTGAAGTTTGCGGCGTTCGGCCTCCATCTTTTTCTTTTCTTCATAATCAAGTTTGCCGGCAGACTTCTGTTCCGTTGGCTCTTCAATTTTTTTTGCAGTCTTTGGGGCATCAGCGGCAGAAGTTTCACCGACAATACCGTTAGCCTCGTCTTCAAGGCGATGCATGTAATACTTGTAGTCGCCCGGGAATTCACGGGAAACACCAGGATGAAGTTCAAGAACCTTTGTTGAAAGATCTTCGATGAATCCGCGGTCATGGCTTACAAAAATTACTGTTCCGCCAAAACCCTGAAGGGCTTCAAGAAGAACATCTTTTGAATGCATGTCCAAGTGGTTTGTAGGTTCATCAAGAACAAGAAGATTTACCGGACGGAGCAGAAGTTCAAGAAGTGCTATGCGGCTTTTTTCTCCGCCGGAAAGCACGTTGATGCTTTTAAAAACATCGTCGCCACGGAAAAGGAAAGCACCGAGCATGTCGCGCATTTTTGGAATGAGATCCAACGGGCTTCTTTCTTCCATGTATTCAAGAATGGTCTGGCTGCCGGAAATTTTTTCCGCGCTGTCCTGGCTGAAGTAACCGACTGAAACGCCTGCTCCATATTTGACATTTCCAGTGTAGTCGCTGTCCACACCTGCAATCATTCTGAGCAATGTAGACTTACCGACACCGTTGCGGCCTGCAACAACAAGACGTTCTCCCTTTTCTACTACCAGATCAAGATTGTTCACCACATTTGGTCCGCCGTAGCTCTTGCAGATTTTTTCCAGTGTAAGCACAAGCTGTCCTGAATGGGGAGCTGCAGGGAAAGTAAAGTGGATTTTCTTAAGGCTTTCAGGAATTTCAATTTTGTTTTCAAGAATCTTGTCCAGCATCTTCTGGCGTTCCTGAGCCTGGGCAGCCTTTGTTGCCTTGTAGCCGAAACGGTTAATGAATTCTTCAAGATGCTGAATTTCCTGCTGTTGCTGATTGTAGGCTGCAATGAGGGAATCAAGTTCCACCTTGCGTACTTCTTCATAGTGGCTGAAATTTCCGGGATAACGCTTTAAGTCTCCTCCAAAAAGTTCATAGACTTCGTTGATTGTGTGGTCAAGGAAGTAACGGTCATGGGAAACAAGAAGGAATCCGCCGTGAAAGTCCGAAAGGAATTTTTCAAGCCAGTTGCGGGCTTCAATATCAAGGTAGTTTGTAGGTTCGTCAAGGAGAAGAATGTCAGGTCCGCACATGAGGGCTTTGGCAAGGGCAATTCGCATCTGCCAGCCGCCTGAAAATTCTTCGGTGCGTTTTGTAAAGTCGCTTCGCTCAAAACCAAGACCAATGAGGACACTTTC
>SAMEA3663026__coassemble_668_pt1 | contig 14366 bp, 16 predicted proteins | sample SAMEA3663026__metabat2_high_PE_013 | metagenome-assembled genome bin SAMEA3663026 (sample SAMEA3663026) | pig gut metagenome | biome: pig gut; feature: pig-associated habitat; material: faeces | place: France | collected 2012 | reverse complement strand
TACATCTTGGTATGGAAAACATTCACAAGGTTGGCGCCATCGGTGTTCCTGGTTACAGATGGGAATGCAAGATTGTTGATGAGCACGACAATGTTGTTAAGCAGGGCGATGTGGGTGAACTTTGCGTAAAGGGACCTGGCGTAATGACCTGCTATTACCGAAATGAAGAAGCAACAAAAGAATGCCTTAAAGACGGATGGCTTTATACAGGTGACATGGCCATGCAGGATGAAGACGGCTTCTACTTCCTTGTTGACCGCAAGAAAGATGTAATTGTTTCAGGCGGTGAAAACCTTTATCCGGTTCAGATTGAAGATTTCATACGCAAGAATGACAAGGTAAAGGACGTTGCCGTAATCGGTCTTGCTGACCGCCGCCTTGGAGAAAAGGCAGTTGCAATCATTGAAGTAAAGGATGGCATGTCATTGTCCCTTGAAGAAATCACTGAATTCTGTGAAGGCATGCCTCGCTACAAGAGACCTAAGGAATTCATCTTTGCTGAAATTCCTCGCAATGCCACGGGTAAAATTGAAAAGCCAAAGCTCCGTAAAATGTACGGTGCAGATAAATTAGTTGAACAGGAAAACAGAGGTTGATTGTGGTTAAGTTGTTCATTCTGGTTGTTTACTTTGCTGTTCTGGTTGCCATCGGTCTTTACTGCCGAAAGCATTCAACAGATGTAAACGGTTTCGTTCTGGGGGGTCGCTCGGTTGGTCCATGGCTTACAGCTTTTGCTTATGGAACTTCGTATTTTTCTGCCGTTGTTTTCGTAGGCTATGCAGGTCAGTTTGGCTGGAGATACGGTCTTTCTGCCACATGGGCTGGAATCGGAAACGCTATCATCGGTTCCCTTTTGGCTTGGGTTGTCCTTGGAAGAAGAACAAGGATCATGACCCAGCATCTGGACAGTGCAACCATGCCTCAGTTCTTTGGTCGTCGTTTTAATTCAACTGCCCTTAAGATCTACGCTTCCATAATCATCTTCATCTTCCTCATTCCATATACAGCATCTTTGTACAACGGACTTTCACGCCTCTTCGGAATGGCATTCAACATTGACTATTCTGTCTGCATCATCCTTATGGCTGTTCTTACCGCAATCTATGTTATTGCAGGCGGTTACATGGCAACAGCTATCAACGATTTCATCCAGGGCATCATCATGCTGGTTGGCATCAGTGTCATCATTGCGGCAGTCCTAATGTCAAAGGGTGGTTTCATGGCAGCCCTCGATGGCCTTGCACGCATTGAAGATGCAAAAGTTTCAGCAACACCTGGAATCTTTGCAAGCTTCTTTGGTCCGGATCCATTGAACCTTTTCTTTGTTGTTATCCTTACTTCCCTTGGTACCTGGGGGCTTCCTCAGATGGTCCAGAAATTCTACGCCATCAAGAATGAAGAATCAATCAAGAAGGGTACAATCATCAGTACACTTTTTGCTTTCGTTGTTGCAGGCGGATGTTACTTCCTCGGTGGTTTTGGTCGCCTCTTCTCGGACATCCTCAATGTTGATCCAAAGGGAATTCCAGCAGGCGGTTTTGATGCAATCATTCCTGCCATGCTTTCAACTTTGAGTCCGGTTCTTATTGCCCTCGTTGTCATTCTTGTTCTTTCGGCTTCCATGTCTACTTTGTCATCTCTTGTAATCGCTTCAAGCTCTACTTTGACAATCGACTTCCTCAAGGACAACTTCATCAAGAATATGTCTGAAAAGAAACAGGTCCTCATGATCCGTGCCCTCATAGTTGTGTTCATTGCAATTTCTGCAGCAATCGCCCTTGTCCAGTACAAGTCGAATGTTACCTTCATAGCCCAGCTTATGGGTGTTTCCTGGGGTGCCCTTGCAGGGGCTTTCCTTGCTCCCTTCATGTACTCCCTTTACTGGAAGAATACAACTAAGGCTTCCTGCTATGTAAGCTTTACATTTGGATCCCTCCTCATGATTTTGAACATGTTCTTCCGTCCATACTTCCCTGCAATCATGAAATCACCTATCAACAGCGGTGCCATTGCCATGTTTGCGGGCCTTGTAATCGTTCCGATTGTAAGCTTCATTACAAAGAGGCCTGACTCTACACTTGTAGAGGAAACTTTTGACTGCTATGAAAAGAAAGTTCCTGTAACCCAGAAGACTTCCCTTGAAGGCTGATAAAAGTCAAAAAAATCGTAAAAAAACCATAATGAAAAAAAACAGTTCATTATGTTTTTTTACTTTCAAAAGTCTTGATATTTTGAATTCTTTGAATCAATGTCATATAATATGACAAGAGGTCTATAACATGAAGAAAAAGATTTCGTTAAAAATTAAACTCTTGACTGTAATTGTCGGACTCATTATTGCTTGTTCAGTTGTACAGAGCATTATGGTTCACAATATAGCAGATGCAGCCCTTGGAGATTCAGTAACAAAGGTAGTTACATTGGTAACTGAAAATGCAGCTTTGGATATCAGCATTCGTAATACTGCTGAATTGAATTTTGCCCGTAATCTTGCAAAACTTCCTATGATAAAGAGTGATGAACTCACAACGGAAGAAAAGTGCCAGCAGCTGGTTGCAATTGCAAAGGAAAGCAAAGGAAAGTATGTGAACATTACTTTCTACGGCAAAGACGGATATTCATTTATTCCTGAAAAACCAGGTGTTCCAATTTACTTTGGGGACAGAGAGTACATTAAGGCTCCTTTGGCTGGTCAGGAATATGTCCGCGATCCATTCATAAACACCATTACAAACCAGCTTATTATGTGCTATTCAGTCCCTGTTTATAACAATGGACAGATTGTAGGTGCAGTTTGCTGTGTAAGGGACGGTAACTTCATTTCTGAAATCATTGGAAGCATTGATGTTGGTGGTGGAATGCATCCTGGAATCATCAACATGAAGACAGGTAATACTGTAGGAAATGTAAACAAGGAGGCTTCCAAGGGAAATTCTGTTGCTGAACTCGATCCAAATTCAGAACTTGCTAAAGTATTTGGTAATGCCATGGCAGGAAAATCTGATGTGGAATTCTTTACTGAGCCTGCTACAGGACAGAAGATGATAGCAAGCTATAAGCCTGTTGGTGGTGACAGCGACTGGTTTGTTTTCTGTGCTGCTCCCTATGACTATTATTTTGGTTCACTCACAAAATTGAGCCATGCTATTACAATCGTTCTTATTGTTTCCATTTTTGTTGGTGCAATAATAGGCATCCTCAGTATTTCAAGTCTTATCAGGCCTTTGTTCTACGTAAAGAATTCCATTGCGGAAATTTCTACAGGTCATGCAGACCTTTCAAGCAGAATTACACAGTCTTCCAACGATGAGGTCGGTGAAGTTGTAGACGGATTCAACACCTTCGTAGGAAAACTTCAGGCTATCATGACACAGCTTAAGGCTTCCAAGGTTGAACTTTCTTCTGCCGGTGAAAACCTGATTGCCAGTGCTGACGATACAAGCGCATCAATTATAGAAATCATTGAAAACATTGATTCCGTTCACAGTCAGATCAACAATCAGAGTAACAGCGTTACGGAAACAGCCGGTGCCGTAAATGAAATTGCTTCAAACATTGAATCTCTTGAAAGGATGATTGAAAATCAGAGTGACGGAATCCATCAGGCTTCTGTTGCTGTTGAACAGATGATCGGAAACATCAAGTCTGTAAATACTTCTGTTGATAAGATGGCTTCTTCTTTTGAAAATCTTTCTACAAGTGCAAATTCTGGTGCTCAGATTCAGCTTGATGTAAATGAAAAGATTGAAAAGATTAAGGTTCAGAGCGAGACTCTTCAGGAAGCAAACATTGCAATTTCTGCAATCGCAGCCCAGACAAACCTTCTTGCCATGAATGCTGCCATCGAAGCTGCACATGCGGGTGAAGCAGGTAAGGGATTCTCTGTTGTTGCCGATGAAATCCGTAAGCTTTCAGAAACATCTTCTGCCCAGTCAAAGACAATCGGTGAAGAACTGAACAGCATCAGGGATGCAATTGACAGTGTTGTTTCTGCATCAAACATGTCCAGCTCTGCTTTCCAGAATGTTGCAATTAAGATTCAGGAAACAGATGAACTTGTTCGACAGATTAAATCTGCAATGGATGAACAGACTGAAGGCTCTCAGCAGATTAACGAAGCCCTCCATAACATGAATGACAGTACTGCTGAAGTTAAGAGCGCATCCCGCGAAATGTCTGAAGGTAACAGGCAGATCCTTTCTGAAATAAAGAACCTTCAGGATGCAACTGATGTAATGAAACTCAGTATGGAAGAAATGTCTGCAGGTGCAAAAAAGATCAACGAAACTGGTGTTGTTCTTTCAGACATCTCTGCAGCCATGAAGGATTCCATCGAAAAGATCGGTAGGGAAATTGATCAATTTAAGGTCTGAGAAAATCCCTCCTGGATTTTCTCAGACTGCACGAACTGCAAAAGCAGTTCGTGGTGATTTTTGTTTGCCAAATGACGCTCCATCCGTGGCGCGTTTTTTTTTGTGTTCTATATAGCTTGCCTCCATGTAATTCCTTAAACGGCGGAACTGCCAGCAATAGTTGCTTGCCCTTTGAACGCCATCCGTGGCTTTATGGGGCTGGGATTTTCTCAGACTGATTTTGTTTGCCAAATGACGCTCCATCCGTGGCGCGTTTTTTTTGTGTTTTATATAGCTTGCCTCCATGTAATTCCTTAAACGGCGGAACTGCCAGCAGTTCCGTCAGCAATAGTTGCTTGCTTGGACCAATTGGATATGCTCAAATCAGCATGCTTGAACAGATGCCTGCTTATTCATGGAATGGTTCTGTTTTTACTATTAATTATCAAAATTCCGGAAAAGTAATAAAGGAAGGGAGTCAATGGGTATCTATTGAATATTTTGACGAAGAAAGTAAAAGATGGGTTTATAAATATTATTATGATGGTAAAAAAGATTTTATAACTGCAATTGATGATGAGGATGAATATTTTTCTGAATACTATTTGAACGAGAGTGGAAAATTTTCATCTGCAATTTAAAAAAAATTATTAAAGCAGTTGTCACCTGGGAAGGGGATATGAACAATCTCTTTAAAGGATATAATACTGGAATTCCTTCAAAAAGTTATTATTTTTATTCAGAACCAGAATTGCAGAATAATAAATGCACTATAAAAAAGCGGATACACTTTCTGATTCTGTGATTATTGCCAATTCTAATCAGCCCTATATTATTCAGACACTTTTTTCTCCTGTAGATTATGGTGATGATTGGGCAAAGTTGGAACGTTACGGAATCAGACAGAATTCAGAAATGTTTAAAGGAATGGATTATTACAGCATAGATAAAAAACTTAATAATGATGGATATTACTACTGCGCAATTATTGATTTTGCGGACGGCGACGGCAAGGTAGAAAAAGTTTATAAAAAATAAATTATAATAACGCTAAATGTGGGGTTACTGGATTTTTTTCGTGAAGTTTTACTCCATTGTTCGCGATGATTCCCATGCATTTATTTTGCGCGATTGCCTAAAATTCTTACGAATTCCGGGCATTTTTTTTAACAAAAACTCCCTTTTTTCACGTTTTCATGATATAATGAGAATAAGGTGGATTATGTTTATAGACTATTCAAAACTTTGGAAAAAGCTTGCTGCTATGGGAATAAAGAATAAGACCGAACTTATGCCATTGGCAGGTATTTCTTCTAACATTTTAGCTAAACTCAGCAAAGGTGATTATATTTCAATGGAAAGTCTCCAGAAAATATGTAAAGCGCTTCATTGTGATGTTGGCGATATTTGTGTTGTAAATGACGAAAATTCTGAAGAAAAATAATTAAAGTGTCATTCTTTGGCACCGCATCATAGTAAAATATCCTTAGGAGAATATATAAAATGGCAAAAGCAAAAAAACAGGTGAGTTTTGAAGATGCTCTTTGGAGTTCTTGTGATAAATTGCGCGGAACTGTAGAACCTGCAGAATACAAGCATGTAGTTCTTAGTCTGATTTTCTTGAAATTCGTTAATGACAAATTCAATGACCGCAAGGAAGAACTCAAAGCTGAAGGCAAAGAAAAATATATTGATATGCAGGAATTCTATGAAATGAAGAATGTTTTCTTTGTGCCGGAAGAATCCCGCTGGTCATACATTATGGAAAATGCCAGGCAGACTGATATTGCCCTCAAAATTGACACAGCATTGAACACAATTGAAAAGCAGAATCCAACATTAAAAGGTGCTTTGCCAGATAACTATTATTCTCGGCTTGGAATCGATGTTTCAAAACTTGCAGCTCTTCTTGATGAAATTAACAATATTCAGACCACTGCAGACAAAGAAAACGACATCATGGGTCGTGTCTATGAATACTTCCTTACAAAGTTTGCTCTTCAGGAAGGAAAAGGTAAGGGTGAATTCTATACTCCAAAAACAGTAGTAAATCTTATTGCAGAAATGATTGAGCCATATAAGGGAAAAATCTATGACCCTTGTTGCGGTTCTGGTGGTATGTTCGTTCAGTCGTTGAAGTTTGTAGAAAATCATGCAGGCAGTACAAAAGATATTTCTGTTTATGGTCAGGAAGGAACAAGTACAACGTATAAAATGGCAAAAATGAATCTTGCTATCCGTGGTATTCCTTGTGACCTTGGGGAAAAGGCTGCAAACACTTTTACAAATGATTTGCACAAGGACCTTCGTGCAGACTTCATTATGGCAAATCCTCCGTTTAATCAAAAAGACTGGCGAGAAGAAAATGAACTTATACAGGATTCAAGATGGGATGGTTATGTAGTTCCACCAACAAGCAATGCAAACTACGGCTGGATTCTGCACATGGTTTCAAAACTTTCTCAGAACGGTGTTGCAGGCTTTCTTCTTGCAAACGGTGCATTGAGTGGTGAAGGTCAGGAACTTGAAATCCGTAAGCAGCTGATTGAAAACAATCTTATAGAAGCAATCGTAATTCTCCCAAGAAACCTTTTTTATACAACAGATATTTCCGTTACTTTGTGGATTTTGAACAAGAACAAAAAAGCAAGAATGGTTCAGCAGAACGGCAAAATGAGAAAATTCCGTGCCAGAGAAGATGAAGTTTTGTTTATGGATCTTCGCCAGATGGGAAGTCCCTATGAAAAAAAATATGTTGAACTTACTCAGGAAGAAAGAAACAAGGTAACTGAAACTTTCCACAACTGGCAGAATGACAACAATGATTATGAGAATGTTCCAGAATTTTGTTACAGTGCCAAAAAGAGTGAAATTGTAGAAAAAGGATATACTCTTGTTCCTAGCCGTTACATTGAATTTGTAAACCATGATGAAACAGCAGATTTTGACACAACAATGAAAACTCTTCAGACAGAACTTACAGATTTACTCAAACAGGAAGAAGAAAGCAAAAAAGAACTGTTGAACGTGTTCAAGGATTTGGGGTACGAGATTAAGTTGTAGGAAAAGTATAATGGATTATGAGCCACCTTTTAAGATAACATCGCAAATAATTGATTTAATTTCTCAGATTTCAGAAGCTGTTGGAGAAATCAATTCTCTCGAAAATAGTCCTCGTCATTTGGAATTGCGAAAAGAAAATAGAATCAAGACAATTCATTCTTCTTTGGCGATTGAAAATAATTCATTGAGCCTTGAGCAGATTACAGCAATTATCGAAGGAAAAAGAGTTTTAGGAAGTCCAAACGAGATTCAAGAGGTAAAAAATGCACTTCAAGCGTACGAACTTCTTTTAACTCTGAATCCTTACGAAGAAAAAGATTTGTTAAAGGCTCACAAATTGATGATGGCTGATTTAGTTGAACGAAATGGAAAATACAGAAAAGATGGCGTTGGAATTTTTGACGGAAATCAAGTAGTTCACTTAGCACCTCCAGCAGACAAAGTTCCATTTTTGATGTCAGATTTATTTGAATGGCTTAAAAATAGTGATGTTCATCCTTTGATAAAAAGTTGTGTTTTTCATTACGAATTTGAATTTATTCATCCATTCCAAGATGGAAACGGACGAATGGGACGACTTTGGCAAACTGTAATTCTAAAAGAGTGGAAAAGTGTTTTTGCATGGCTTCCAATTGAGACTTTAATCAAAGAAAATCAGGTAGAATATTACAATGCTCTAAATTCGAGTGATTCAGATGCAAACAGTACAAACTTTACTGTTTTTATGCTTCAAACGATTTTAAGAACAATAAAAGAAATTATCGAAACTGAAAAAAAGATTACTCTAAAGATAACTGCAAAGATTACTGCAAATCAAAAGAAAATATTGGAAGCTATAAAACAAAATCCGTTTGTAACTCAAGAAGAACTTTCTTCAATTGTTGGAATTGCAAAACTCAATATCAACAAAAATATGAAAAAATTGCAGGAACAAGGCATAATCGAGCGAGTTGGTGCGGATAAAAATGGAAAGTGGATTGTGTGTGATGAAGTTTAGGAGACAACTATGGAAAACGAAATCATAATTCTCGATGAAAATGATTTGAAAAATAAAATCTATACAATTCGCGGTGTTCAGGTAATGCTGGACAGCGATTTGGCGGAAATTTATGGCGTTGAAACAAAGCGACTTAACGAGCAGGTAAAAAGAAATATTGAACGATTTCCAGAAGAATTTATGTTTCAACTTTCTGCCGAGGAATTTGAAGTTTTGAGGTCGCAAATTGCGACCTCAAAAAAGGAAACTCGTGGAGGTCGTCAATATTTGCCTTTTGTATTTACAGAACAAGGCGTAGCCATGCTTTCCGCTGTTTTAAAAAGTGAAAAGGCCATAAAAGCTAGTATTCAAATAATGAAGGCTTTTGTTTCAATGAGAAGATTTCTCCTAAATAATGCACAAATTTTTTCGGAAATTGATTCTATAAAAAAACATCTGATTGAATCCGACTTGCATCATAAAGAAAATGACAAGCGGATTGATGAACTTTTTACTTTGATGGAAAAATACAAAATCGAAGAAAAACAGGGCATTTTCTTTCAGGGACAGATTTTCGATGCTTATGCTAAGTTTGAAAGTTTCATTCAGTCGGCAAAGAAAGAAATTGTTTTGATTGACGGCTATGTTGATTTGACGGTTTTGGAGCGACTTGCAAAAAAGCAGAAAGGCGTGAATATTCTGCTTTATACAGATTCAAAAACAAAAATTACAAATCTTGATGTGCAAAAATTCAATGCGCAGTATCCAACTTTGACTTTGAACTTTACTTCCAAAATGCACGACAGATTTTTGATTATCGACAATTCGGTTTTATATCACATTGGTGCAAGTCTGAAAGATTTGGCGAAGAAGTGTTTTGCGTTTGAGATTTTGGATTCGAGTTTGATTCCGTCTGTTTTGGGGAATTTGTAGCGAATTGAGAATGAAAAAAACAATGGAGGGTTTTTTTAATGAAACTTTATCATGGAAGCAATGTTGAAGTAAGAAATCCAAAAATCTTGGAATCAGATAGAAAACTTGATTTTGGAACAGGATTTTATTTGACGACAAGTTATGAACAGGCTGAAAAATGGGCAGTTCTGACTGCAAAAAGAAGAAATTATGGAAAGCCTTTTATTTCTGTTTTTGAATATGATGAAGAAGGTTCAAATGAATTAAGTGTTCTGAAATTTCAAAATGCTGATGAAAAATGGCTTAGATTTGTGAGTGCAAACAGAAAAAATCTTTCGATAAAAAATGATTATGATGTTGTAATTGGTCCAGTTGCAAATGACAGAACAATGCCCGTTATTTCTTTGTTTTTTGCAGGAGTGTACACGGAAGAGGAAACTGTGAAGCGTCTCCTTCCTCAAAAATTGAAAGAGCAGATTGTATTTAAAACGGAAAAGTCCTTGCAATATTTGAAATTTGTTGAAGTTGTGGAGGTGAATAAAAATGACAAATGAAATTCCTTTTATTCTTGATTATTACGACAGAGAAGTTTCAAAGATGATAAATCAGAAATATGGTTTTTCTATGATGGATTCTTATAAAAAATTTTTGATGTCGGAAACTTATAAAATGCTTTCAAATCCTGAGCTTGAAATGTGGGAATTCAGCGAGAACGGTATTTTCGATATGTGGGAAACCGAGCAGATAACTGGAAATCCAAGGAATTCCCTTTACATAAGGAGAGATTAGATGACAAAAGAAATGGAATTTTTCATTTTTTTGATGGAGCAATACGCTTTTCATAAGAAAACTACTGCAAATAAAGTTCTTGAAAAATTGGAAGAGCTGAATCTCACAAATTATGTTTACCATATGTACGAAATCTATCACACAGAAGATTTGGAAAACGCATTTAATGATATTGATAGGAAAATGAATGATTCAAAATAAACTTCTATTTGGAGAAAAAAGATGAGTAACAAGATTTCCATCCGTTTTTTTAATGATAAAGAAGTTCGCGCAATCTGGGATGAAGAAAATTCCAAATGGTGGTTCAGTGTTCTTGATATTGTTGGCGTTTTGAATGCTCAGGATGATTACGAAAAGAACAGAAACTACTGGAAATATCTTAAAGCCAAGCTGAAAAAGACGTTGCCTGAGTTGGTTAGTGATACTACCCAACTGAAATTAACAGCGGCAGATGGTAAAAAATATAAATCCGATGTCATGGATTATAATCAAGTTATAGAACTTGCAAAAAACTTTCCAAACAATAAGTCTGCTCCTTTTATTCAGTGGTTTACATATAGTGATGAAACTGTTGATGCAAAAAGCAAAACAAAGGCCTATGCACTTTTTGAAAGTTCACTTTTAGACAGCATTGAAATTGGGACTGTAAACGGATTAAAGCAGATTCACGGTTATCTTTTTGGCGGATTATACGACTTTGCAGGAAAAATTCGTACTGTGAATATTTCCAAAGGTGGATTCAAATTTGCTGCAGTCGAGTTTTTGCCGAAGACCTTAGACCAGATTGAAAAAATGAGTGAAGATTCGTTTGATCAGATAATCGATAAATATGTGGAAATGAATGTAGCTCATCCATTCCGAGAAGGAAACGGCCGCATAACAAGAATCTGGCTGGATTTGATTCTTAAAAGAAGCCTTAAAAAATGCGTGGACTGGAGTCAGATTAATAAAAAATATTATCTTGAAGCAATGGAACAAAATGTGTTAGACAGCACTAAAATAAAATTTTTGATTCAAAATGCCCTTACAGACAAAATCAACGACCGCGAAATGTTTATGAAAGGCATTGATTATTCATATTATTATGAGGAAGCAGAGTAGATGAAGGAATATAGAAAATTAGGGGAATACATTCAACAGGTGGATGTAAGAAATACAGATTTATCAATTACTCGTTTATTAGGTTTGAGCATCAATAAATGTTTTATTGAATCAATTGCAAATACAATCGGAACTGATTTTAGACCTTACAAAATTGTGAAAAAAGGTCAGTTTGCTTATGGACCAGTAACTTCAAGAAATGGTGAAAAAATTACAATTGCTTTGCTTGAAGAACCTGAATGCATTATTTCCAGTTCTTATGCAGTTTTTGAAATTACAGATACATCAAAACTTCTGCCTGAATATTTAATGCTTTGGTTCAGCAGACCAGAGTTTGACCGTTATGCCCGTTATAAGTCTCATGGAAGTGTTCGCGAAATTTTTGATTGGGACGAAATGTGCCGCGTTGAACTCCCAGTTCCACCTCTAAACGAACAGCAGAAAATTGTGGACACTTACAATGCTATTACAAATCGCATCCAGATTAAGCAGAAGATTAATGAGAATCTGGAGAAGACGGCACAGGCGATTTATAGAAAAAATACAAAGGAATTCATTGGTGATAAAATTACTGTAACAGTTGAAGATTATTGTAATATTTTTACAGGTAAGAAAGATGTTAACCAAGCACTTGAATCTGGTAAATATAAATTCTTTTCTTGTAGTCCGATTTACCTTTATTCAAATGACTTTATCTATGATGGGAAAGCGGTTCTTGTTGCAGGAAATGGTTCTTATACAGGACGAACTACATTTGTAGATGAAGCTTTTGATTTATATCAGCGTACATATGCAATTACTCCCAAAAATAAATTCGATAAAATGATATATATGATTTGTATGTCTTTTAAGACCGATTTTCAAAAAAATATGGAACAAAAACTACATGGATCTGCAATTCCTTACATTGTCTATGATAATTTAGCAAAGCATAGCTTTGACTTAAATTCCAAATGGGAAAATGATGCTGAAATCATTGAAAAAATATTGAAGGATATAAAAGAAAATGAACTTGAACTTATAAAACTCAATCAATTAAAACAGTTGGTTGTTTCGCAGATTTCAAAGAGGTAGGTGTGAAGATGACCATTAGAGAGAATAGTATTATAGATAAAGAGGCAAAACAGTTTTCAGATAAATTAACAGAATTATTACAGGATGAATCTGATAGAGGTATTTTACTTATAGGTGTTTCTATTTTTGATGATATGCTACATAAATTGTTGTTTGAGTATATGAATATAAATAAAAATAGGAAAAAAGAAATTGAAAAATTATTTGAATGGCCTGGACCATTAAGTAATTATGCTTCAAAAGTTAAGTTAGCTTATTGTTTAGGTCTGATTCCAAAAGAAATGTATATGGATTTAGAATCAATTAGAGATATCAGAAATAAATCTGCACATCAATTAGTAAAAATGAATTTTGGAGAGGAAAAGATTTATAAAATAATAACTAACCTAAATGGTGGAAAGAAGAGTAATGAAGAATGAAGAAAAACTAATATCTCGACTTCAAACAATAAAACGATAAGTACGCTTTTAACAGATGAGCAGAAAAAAGAAAATGGGAAAAAAATGTTTATAATGACAATTTGCTATTGGGCTGGAATTCTGAGTCTTTGTACACATCTTCATATGTATAACAAACCTGAATTAGAATTATTATTGTCAAACGTAATGAACAAAGAATGGTAATATTTTTTAATAGGTAAGAAATAACTACTTATATACAAAATACAATTGTAATCTTATAATAAATTTTATGGAAAACGGACTTTCAAAAAATGAAATAGATTATCTTCTCTCCTTGGAAAAGAATTATGTGGAATCACAAAAATTCAAGTTTCCGTCATTAGGCGGAAAGATTACGATTCCTTTGATTTCTGATGATAAAGGTGAAGATTTCATTTTAGATGTTTCCCGTTCACATGTTGATATTTTAAAGAATACTTTTCAGAATAGAGCCAGAAAAACAATTGTTCTTCTTAGGTTAGATATAAATGGTGCACCACATAGAAATCCTGATGGAGAGGTTTTAGGTGGAACTCATTTGCATATTTATACAGAAGGTTATGGTGATAAATATGCTTATTCTTTGCCAGAATTTTTTGATGATTGCAAAGAACCTAGAGATTTTCTTGAAAAGTTTATGGACTATTGCCATATTATAAAGAAACCGATAATAGAGGAGGATTTATTTGTATGAAAGAAAATGAAATAGATGTCCTCATCGAAAATTATTTTAAGTGGCTAAAAGATAATACTTCTACAAAACTCATAAATGATACTTGGTCTGAAATTACGACTCCTTATCTTGATAGACATAATGATTGCTTACAAATTTATGCAAAAAAAGAAGATAATAAAATTATTTTAACCGATGATGGTTATATTATTGATGATTTGGAATCTTCTGGTTGCTTTTTAGATTCTCCTCGTCGAATTGAAATTTTGAATACTACTCTTCGAGGTTTTGGTGTTACTTGTGATAATAATCAATTAATTGTAAATACATCAGTAGATAATTTCCCTCAAAAAAAACATGACTTAATTCAAGCTATGCTTGCTGTTAATGATTTATTTTATTTATCAAAACCACAAATTCAGAATCTTTTTTTAGATGATGTCGTATCCTGGTTTGATGAAAATGATATTCGTTATGTGCAAAAAGCAAAATTTACAGGAAAGTCTGGATTTGATAATATGTTTGATTTTAGCATTCCTAAGTCAAAAAAATATTCAGAACGTTTGGTTCAGACTATAACTAATCCTACAAAAGATAATTCTCTAAATCTTGTTTTTAAATGGCTTGATACAAAAGATGAACGTCCTACAGAATCAGTATTGTATGCTTTGTTAAATGACACTGATAAGGCTATTACATCTCAAGTTAACGAAGCATTTTCAAATTATGGTATAAATGTAATGCCATGGTCTGAAAAAGAAAATTTTAAAGAATTATTGGCTTCGTAGTAATCAATTCAGCCCAGCGTTGCGGGCGGCGCTTGAGCCCGCAGAGGGGATAGCGGAAGACACGACAAAGCGGAGCAAGTGGCAAAGTTTACTTTGACATTTGCGTAGCGACTCGTGGCTGGAGCGCAAGGGGAGACTTCCCCTTCCTAAATAAATATTTTAATTTTTTATGCATTATTTTTACACAAAAAATATATT
>SAMEA3663026__coassemble_646_pt1 | contig 14990 bp, 14 predicted proteins | sample SAMEA3663026__metabat2_high_PE_013 | metagenome-assembled genome bin SAMEA3663026 (sample SAMEA3663026) | pig gut metagenome | biome: pig gut; feature: pig-associated habitat; material: faeces | place: France | collected 2012 | reverse complement strand
TCCGTAAACTGTAACGTCTGCAAGCATAAGGTGGTTGTCTGTTCCCCCTGTCTGGAGAGGAATGTTGTATGACTTGAGGGCTTCTGCAAGAGCCTGTGCATTCTTTACAACCTGTGCAGCCCATGCCTGGTAAGCAGGTGTATTTGCTTCCTTAAAAGCAATAGCCTTTGCAGCCATAACGTGACCGAGCGGACCACCGAGAACCATTGGACAACCCTTGTTTACGTAGTCCACGTATTCCTTCTTGCAGAGGATTATGGCACCACGTGGACCACGGAGTGTCTTATGTGTTGTTGTTGTAACGATGTCTGCCCATTTTACCGGGTCATAGTCGCCCTGGAAAACCTTGCCTGCAACGAGACCTGCAAAGTGTGCCATGTCTACCATGAGGACTGCACCGCATTTGTCTGCAATCTGGCGGAATCTCTTGAAGTCAATCTTGCGAGGGTATGCAGAAAAACCTGTCAAAAGAATGAGAGGCTTAACTTCCATTGCCTGCTTTTCGATTGCATCGTAGTCAAGGAGACCTGTCTTTTCATCTACTCCGTATGGATGAGATTCAAACATACGGGCTGAAACGTTCATCTTGTAACCGTGTGTAAGGTGTCCACCGCATGAATAGTCAAGACCCATGAGTTTCTGGTTTCCGAACTTCTTTCTGAGCATGTCGAACTGTTCTGCAGTAAGGTCGTTGAGGGACTTTACGCCTAGCTCTTCGAGAGTTGGAGTTTCAACCTTTGCACTGAGGATTGCCCAGTAAGCAACAAGGTTTGTATCTGCACCCGAGTGTGGCTGAACATAAGCATAGTCTGCACCAAAAAGTTTTTCTGCTTCGCGAGCTGCTGTATTTTCAACTGCATCGATGTTCACGCATCCGCCGTAGTATCTGTGTTCAGGATATCCTTCAGCATATTTGTCAGTAAGAAGATTTCCCATGGCTGACTGAACTGAAAGCGAACAGTAGTTTTCAGAAGCAACAAGCTTAAGGTGGCTTCTCTGGTTTTCAAGTTCATTTACAATGGAAGCTGCGATATCAGGACCAACTGCTGCAACCTGCTGAAGATTTGCAACATAGGCAGTCATTGCGGCATTTGGCTTGTTGCCGCAGGAAGAAAGATAATTTTCCAATGGTGTAGACATAATTTACCTCGGTTTTTAGTATGTTTTTAACAATACTAAAGAATTATAAGTATTTATGCAATTAGTTTAAAATTGAACAAAAACAGCAAATAACTTAAAATCACGGCTTATGGAAAACAATTTCTACGAGAAAGGCTTGAAATTCGAATGCAGGAGATGTTCCTATTGCTGCGGCAACGGACCGGGATTCGTCTATCTTTCAAAGGCTGATCTGGAAAGGTTCTGTGCCCACTTTGAAATGCAACCCATTGCCTTTGTAGAAAAATACTGCAGGTGGGTAACCTATTACGAAGGAAAAACCGTACTCGCCCTCATAGAAACTAAAAAACTTGAATGCGTCTTGTGGAACAATGGTTGCACGGCTTACAAAGGAAGACCCGTACAATGCAGGACCTGGCCTTTCTGGGACTGGATGGTAAAGGAAAAGGCAGACTGGGATGAATGTGCAAAAGACTGCCCCGGCATGAACAGCGGACCAGTTCATTCAAAAGAAGAAATAGAAAAAGCCGCAAAGGAATACAAGGAAAACATACCGCTGGATTTTGAACAGTGGCAGGCAGACTACCTTTAGTCAGTTTTTCCGTTGCGTCTTAACCAGTCCACGGAATTTTTCAGGGCAGCAACCGTCTTAGTTTCAATGACACACCTTGCATTGCATTCCCTTGCTAGGGCTATTCGGGCTTCAAGGTTCACATCTCCTTTTCCAAGCTCCTGATGACACTTTCCGCCCTGTTCAGTTCTTGTTCCGTCGTGAATGTGAAAATGAGCAAGCTTGCTTACATGGGCAAGAATATATTCCATATCCTTTTCATTGCTGCTGATGCTGTGCCCAACATCCCAGGTCAAACAAAAAACGTGACTTTCCAGAAGGTAATTCATTGCCTTTTTTTCAAAATCAGTAAAGCCGCCTGTGTTTTCAATGCAGATTTTTATATTGCCGTCTCCTATTTGCATCTCACAAAATTGTCGGAACCGGACAATGCTTCCAAAATATTCATCAAATCTTTTTTCGTAAACAAAAACTTTTTCATCAGGAAGAGTAATGTAGATTCCATGATTCATATGCATGTTGATTATTGGACATGAAATCTTCTTTGAAAATGCAATGGTAGATGCCACAGTATTAAGCCAGCCTTCCCTTACGAAATCATTGGCTTCGGAAACATCAAGATTTTCATTCAAGTGAACCGTAAAGTAAATTCCGTATTTTTCTTTAAGCCCGGAATATTTTTCAACATCAAAATGCCGAGCCTGATACTCGGGGAAATTCATGTTCAGTTCGATGAAATCCAGATCAAGTTTCCTGCACAACCTGCAGTTTGACTCAATAGAATCGAGTTCAATAAGCACGGGCATTCCGAAATCCATAGGCACTTCCATTGATTTTAGTTTTGAAAGTAATTTTACCACTCTATTCATGAAGGAATTTATCATTGGAAAAAAAAGCAACAATAGGGGCAAAAATCACGCTTTTAGATAATTCGCAATATAATCTGAACAAGAGGCTTCATGTTGAATTACTACGGAATCTGTTTCATTCTTTCACTTATTCTTGCTACGATCATCTTCTATAAAAATGTAAGCCACTCAGTTGAAAACGGAACTACAAGGTTCGTAAGGGAATAGGGACTGTTCCATCACATTTTCTATATTTTCCTCATAGTCCATTATCTGTACAGTTTGGGAATACTTATCGTAGCAATAAAGAAAAACAGGAAATTTCAATCAAGGCAGTAGCAAAATTGCTGGTTATTACCGGTTTCCTTTTTTTTCATGCATGAATTTCTTAAAATTTATTTCTGTCAAAATCCGGATGCATTTCATAGAATTCACACGCAAGGATTTCCATGATATACCTGTCGTAGTATTTTCCATCGTACTGAACCTGCTATTCATCTTTATAATTTTCATACCATATCGGTTCTTTTGCATCCGCACCATCAATTCCGATAAATTTATTCATCCAGACAATTCCAAGCCACTGTCCTTTTTTAATTCCTGCATTATGGAAATGCCCTACTTCAGTAAAACCAAGGGACTTGTGGAAGCCAAGGCTTGCTTCATTTGTATCGACAATGACTGCGTAAATATACTGAAAGTTCTGCTTCTTCAAGGTTGAACTGAATCTATTGTACAAGGCCGTTGCAATTCCCCTTCTTCTTGGAGCATCAGCTGCAAGAACTATAGTCCATTCAACATTCCATTTGTAGGCATCGTGAGGACGCAAAGGTTCACCGCAGCAGTAACCAAGGATTTTTCCATTTTCATCTTCAGCAACATAAAAAGGATATTTTTCCTTTGTCTTGATAATTTTTTCCCTGTATTTTTCAACAGATGGATTTTCAATGGTAAAGGTAACATTAAGTCCGTCAACATAAGCCCCATAAATATCATGGCAAGCAAGGGCATCCCTTTCTTCTGCAACTCTGATTTTGAAATTCATCTTTTGGCCTCCATCACTTCACTCATCTAACATAATCTATATAAGCAAAGAAAAATCAACCTTTAAAACGGTAAATTTATTATTCAAAAAGAACTGACAATGTGTTATACTGAAAAAAAATTGGATAAAAAATGAAAAAAAAGATCTCCCTGTTCAAAAACCTGCACCTCAATTCAAAGGCGAGCGAAGAAGCAATGTCACTCATGTATTCTTCCTTCTACAAAATCCTGAGGTTGAATTTAAAGAAAGACTGCTACGAAGAAATCATGGTGTTTTCTAAAGAAAAACTTCCTGACAGGGGATATTCACACAACTTTTCTGATTGGGCAAAAAACTTTGCCATGACAGGAAACATTTACAAAGACGACATGGAAGAATACCTGGAATTTATCGACATGAAAAAAATCAAGAATAGATTCCAGGAAGCCCCTAAACAATACACAGTAAAGTACAGACGCAACATCGACGGAATCATGAGATGGGTTTCCCTGGACCTGATTCCTTGTCAGAATTACAGTGAAAAGAATCAGATTGTTTACCTTTATGTCCGCGACATTCACGATTCCCTTTCAAAAGAATTGAACGACTCACACTTACTGCAGACGGTTTCAGAAGCCATAACAAGAAGCTACCTTGCATGCGTATACATGGACATTGAAAACAATACATCAAGACTGATTTACGTCGATGAAAAAATCAGGCCATACCTTATCGAGTCCAATTCAATACAGGAAACTTTGAACAATTCCATAAATTTTTTTACAGCACAGGAATATCAACCTCGAATGATGGATTTCTGTAATCTGAACACTTTGGGCGAAAGACTCAAAGGCAAATCAATAATCACATCCGAATATGTTGGGACCGGAGGACATTTCTGCCGCGCAAATTTCATTCCTGTAGGTTACGGCGACAATGGAGACCTTAAAAGCGTCATCTACACAAACAGATTCGTAGACGGAGAAATCATAAACCTTCGAGGACAGCTTGAAACGGAAAGAGCCCTCGTTGAATGCCTCACTACCCTTTCAGGCTCAGAAGATTTTGCAGAAGCAAATTCAAAAATCCTCAAGAATATCGGTGAATTCTATGATGGTGACAGAGCCTACACTTTCAAGATTGACTATGAAAAACAGACGGCAACCAATGAATTCGAATGGTGCAACACAAATGCAAGATCGCAGAAAAATTTACTGCAGGACATAAAGCTTTCGTTTTTCTCAAGATGGCTTGATTTGTTCAGCAAAAAGGACATTGTTTTCCTTTCGAACATTTCGGAAGAACTTGATGGGAATTCAATAGAGTTCAATTTCCTCAACGACCTTGAAATCAACAGCATCATTGTCACTCCATTCTATGACAATGAAAACAAAAAGGTTACTGGGTTCATGGGCGTAGGCAATCCGAAAAGAAACATTGATACGGACATTGTCATTCGCTCTGCCGCAACTTACATAATGGAAGAAAAGCTCAAGCAGACTTACACAGAAGAACTTTACAGAATGAGTTATTCCGACATGATGACAAAGACTTTGAACCGTGCAGCCTTCATCCGCGACATGAAGAAACTTGCAGAAGGCAATGATTTAAACACCGGAATTCTCTATGCAGATGTTAACGGACTTAAGTACACAAACGACAACAAGGGACACGAAGCCGGAGACATTCTCATTGAATCTGCCGTTTCTCTTCTCAAGAAATACTTTAGCAGGAAAAAGGACAAGCTATACCGCATAGGTGGTGACGAATTCGTTGTCATCAGCTCAGACATTTCCGAAAAGGAATTCCAGACTGTTGTTGCAAACCTAAAGGACATTCTTAAATCAAAATGGATTCTTAGCTGCGGTGGAGCCTGGTTCCAAAGGATTACCGACATCGATCAGGCAACAAAGGATGCTGAAAAATCCATGTACAGGAACAAAGCCGATTACTATGCAAGTAATGGTCATGCAGACAGGAGAAGCATGCGTGCAGAAAGAAACTAAAGACTGCTGAACAGCTTTCATTGATACAAAAACTCTTTTCTACTATAATAACGTTCAAAATTTATCCAGATTAGAGGACCAAAATGAAAGCTATCGAACTCGAAAAAGCTTACAACCCTAAGGATTTTGAAGACAGAATCTACAACCAGTGGGTTGATTCAGGATGCTTTAAACCAGCTTCTGATGAAAAATCACCATTACACGCATCTTACCTTTCAAAAAGCAAGAACACAGCAGTTTCAAAATATACAGTCGTCATTCCACCTCCAAATGTTACTGGTGTCCTTCACATGGGACACGGCCTTAACAATACACTCCAGGACATTGTAGTCCGCTACCACAGAATGAAGGGAGACAACACCCTCTGGGTTCCTGGAACTGACCACGCAGGTATCGCAACACAGAATGTTGTTGAACGCCAGCTCAAGAAAGAAGGCCTCAGCCGCAACGATCTTGGACGCGAAAAGTTCCTTGAACGCACCTGGCAGGTAAAGGAAGAACACCACAACACAATCGTAAAACAGCAGCGCAAGCTTGGTAACAGCGTAGACTGGGACCGAGAACGATTTACTTATGACGAAGGACTTTCAAAGGCTGTTCGCGATGTTTTCGTAACACTCTATGAACGCGGCCTCATGTACAAGGGTCAGCGCCTTGTTAACTGGTGTCCTCGCTGCGGTACAGCCCTTGCAGACGATGAAGTTGACCATGAAGACACACAGGGTGCAATGTATCATCTTTATTACGAATACGCAGACGGAAGCGGAAAGATTGAAGTTGCAACAACTCGTCCTGAAACTTTCTTCGGTGATACAGCAGTTGCAGTAAACCCTTCCGACGAACGCTACACTGCCCTTGTCGGAAAGAAACTCAAGCTTCCTATTACAGGAAAGGAAATTCCAATCATTGCCGACGACTATGTAGACAAGGAATTCGGAACAGGTATGGTAAAGATTACTCCAGCCCACGACCCTAACGACTGGGAAGTTGGTAAGAGGCACAACCTTGAAGTAATCAACCTCCTTACTCCAGACGGAAAACTCAACGAAAATGTTCCGGAAAAGTACCGCGGACTTAAGCCTGAACAGGCACGCAAGCTTGTTCTTGAAGACCTTTCAGAAGCAGGACTTTTCAAGGGTGAAGAAAAGATGAATCACTCTGTTGGCCACTGCTACCGCTGTAAGACAGTCGTTGAGCCATATTTGTCATACCAGTGGTTCGTAAAGATGAAACCAATGGCAGACAAGGCTCTTGCAGCATGGAAAAACGGAGAAATTCAGTTCTTCCCTAAGAAGTGGGAAAACACATACGAACACTGGCTCACAAACATCCGCGACTGGTGTGTAAGCCGCCAGATTTGGTGGGGCCACAGAATCCCTGCATGGTACTGCCAGGACTGTAACGAAACAATGGTAAGCCGCGAAGATGTATGCAAGTGTTCAAAATGCGGAAGTTCAAACCTAAAGCAGGACCCGGATGTTCTCGATACATGGTTCTCTTCTTGGCTCTGGCCTTTCTCTACACTCGGTTGGCCACAGGAAACAGAAGACCTTGCAACTTTCTATCCTACTACAGCCCTTGTTACAGCTTATGACATCATCTTCTTCTGGGTTAGCCGCATGATCATGGCAGGACTTGAATTCACAGGAAAGGCTCCTTTCCATGACATTTACATCCACGGCCTTGTTCGCGACAAGCAGGGACGCAAGATGTCAAAGTCCCTCGGAAACGGAATCGACCCGCTCGAAATCATCGACATGTACGGTGCAGACGCCCTCAAGTTCACCCTCAGCTACATGTGCGCACAGGGACAGGATGTTCTCGTAGACAAGGATTCATTCAAAATGGGTTCAAAGTTCTGCAACAAGGTTTGGAACGCAAGCCGCTATATCCTTGGAAACCTTGAAGGACGCACACTCATTCCTGTTACTGATGCAGACCTTACAGAATTGGACAAGTGGATCTACACAAGGCTTGACAATGCTGTTGCAAATGCAAAGGACGCATTCGAAGCATACCGCTATAACGACGGTGCAAGCGCAATCTACGAATTCTTCTGGAACGACCTATGCGACTGGTATGTTGAAGCAACAAAGCTTTCATTTAAGAACGGCGATGACAGGGAGAAGGACCGAGCAGTTTCTGTACTCCTCAATGTGCTTGAAGAATCACTCCGCCTCATGCACCCATACATTCCGTTTGTTACAGAAGAAATCTGGTCAAAGCTTCCACTTGCAGAAATCGTAGAAAACCGCAGAAAAGCAGGCAGTCAGAAAGTAATCACAAACAGCGACTACACAGGACTCCTTGTTGATGCTCCATATCCGGAAGTTACAGAAGCTCGCAAGAATGCTGAAGTAAGCGCAAGATTCGATGTTCTCAAGGAACTCATCCGCAACGTTCGCGGTCTCCGCACAGAATGTGGAATTGACCCTGCCCTCAAGATCAGCATTGCAATCAAGGTTGCAGCAGGAACAAATGCAGAAGTAATCAAGGAAAAGACAGACATGATCCAGCTTCTTGCAGGCATCAAGACTATTGAATTTGTTGATGCAAACCCAGCAAAATCAATCGGTACTGTCGGCACAGGTTACGAAGCATTCCTTCTTGTTGACGAAAACATCAACATCGATCAGCTTGCAGCAAAATTCAAGAAGGACATTGACTGGGAAAAGGAAAATGTTCGCCGCAGTGAAAACAAGCTTAACGGAAAATTTGCAGAACACGCTCCTGCAGAACTTGTTCAGGCTGAAAGAGATGCCCTTGAAGTTGCAAAGAGCAAGATTGAAAAACTTGAAGGATACTTACAAAATTTGTAATTCATAATTCACAATTTAAGGATGTTAATTCTAAATTTTGGTTATATAATGGTAATAGTCGTATAATTACGAATTATACATTCTTAATTATGAATTATCTAATGGAGGCTTGAATATGGCAAAATATGAAATGGCAACCGAAAAACCATCCAGCATGGATACGGACAGAATGCTTCAGCTTTCTAACATTTCATTTGCGCCATACATTCAGCTTTCGACCATGCTCATCGGAAAGCAACGCCATGCAGGCGGCAACATGTTCCGTCATCAAATCGACACCATGGGCATCCTCATGGACTACGGCTACATAGATTCAGTGCTGCTTAAGGCAAGCGTTGTCCACGATACAGTGGAAGACATTCCAGACTTTGACGAAAGTCTCATAATGAATGCAGATGCAGACGGAAAAGATGTTCTTTCCCTTGTTCTTGAAGTCACAAAAAGACAGGGGGAAAAGAAAGACGACTTCCTCAAGCGCATCATTAATTTCGGTTCTCAGAAAGCAAAACTTTTGAAATGCGCAGACAGAATCAGCAACATGATAAGCCTTGGTTTTGTAACCGATGCAAAGTTCATCGAACGATACTGCAACGAAACGGAATTCTACATTCTTCCAATCGCCATTGAAGTTGACTACAACATGTATCAGGAACTCATCAAGCTGATCATGACCCGCCGCCAGTACCTTGAACAGATCAACTACTTTGACAAGCCAAAAGAAAATTGAAGACGTTCTATTTTATCCTCAATTTTACAAGATAGTCCTTGTGTTCCTGAGTTACACGGAAGCTTTCCTTTGCTTTCTGAATGCTCTTATTGTGAACCCAAGGACTTAATTTTTTATCTTCAATAATCTTTACGGCATCATCCCATTGCTTTGCGAGAGCCGTAGCAAAATACCATGCCTGCATCATGTTAACATAGTATTCCCCACTTCGGATGGATGCAATTGTTTCCAGATGCTCAGGAACAAAGTTTTCATCAAGAAAGTAAGTCATGAACACATCAATTCCATACCTTACGGTGTAAGTACTTTCACTTCTGATCCATTCACGGGCAAGTAAAAGAACCTTGGCGGAATTTTTTCTGAAAACTTTGGGATGACAGGTATCGCACACTGCCCAGTTATCTATGAAAGGAAGAAATTCAAGGAATCTTTCAATGCATTCATCATAGTCCTTTATCTGTTCAATCATAAAGGAATGAAGGAAATTCTCTTCAAGGTATTTATGAGGAAGGGATGCAAAAAACTTTTCCACACCATATTGTTTTTTGTTGGCAAACATTTCTTTTGCCATTGCCCTTAATTTTGGCACCCTGACACCAATAATACTTTTAGCCTCCAATGTTGGAGTAAGGCTGGAGTGGAATTCCCTGTACTTATTGTCCTGAAGTTCGAATAGAATCTTCTGTATCTTTGTCATTTTCATTTCCCTGAATTTATAATTGACTATTATAAACATGTAATTTATATTTTGGCAAATTACTTTTCGGGAATGATGACCTCCCGTGGATTACAAATCCTAAACCGCTTTACAGGCTGATGGCGTCTGCTTTTTTTTACGCAGGCAATGTCAGTTTTTTTTTGCATGTGCCTGCAAGGAGTACCTTATTCCTCAGAACTGAGAAGGATAGCCCTTATAATTATCCTCATGCGTGCCGGACTTTCAATGAATGTTTCTGGTCTAAAAAAAGTTGGACCTTCAGCAATCCTTATGTGATTTATACCCGCAACTCTTGAAATCCTCGGATACTTTTTTATTGCACCTCATTTTCTTGGAACAACAAAACTTGAAGCTTTAATAATCGGAGCCGTTCTTGCAGCAGTTTCGCCAGCCGTCATAGTTCCAAGAAAGATCAGACTTACAGAAGAAGGCTACGGAACAAAAAAACAGATTCCACAGATGATTCTTGCAGGAGCAAGTGTAGATGATGTTTTTGTAATCGTGATTTTTTCAACCTTCATCAGCATGGCACAAGGAAAGGAAATTGATGCCATAAAGATTGCTTCCATTCCTCATTCTCCTAAGCGCTGCATTTATGCTTGATTACATCGAAGTTAAATTCGGAAATACAATCCCATTCAGCGGACTCATGCGGTTATGGCCATGGGAATAGGACTTCAGAAAGAATATTCTGTGCCTTCAGTTACATTCCTAAAGCAACTGTTCAGGCGGCCATAGGCGGCATTCCGCTGGCTATGGGTCTTTCCTGCGGAAACACAGTTCTAACAGTAGCAGTCATGGGAATTATAATTACAGCCCCTTTGGGAGCAGCCTTATTCGACTTGTTTTACAGGAGAATGTTAAGCAGAGATTAACAAAAGGCGATATAGTAGTTATTACAGAATTTCGCACTATATTATAGATATGGATATTGATGACATTTTTACAATGATGGTTTACGACAATGCTTTAGAAATTACTGAACCTGAACAGATTGACGATTTAAGGAATCTTCTTGAAGACAATTTTATAGCAAACTGCTATCTTCTCAATGAATCCGACCCCCTTGAATATGCCGTAAAAGATACTTTATATGACGAAGCCGTAAACGAGGATTTTGATGAAAAAATAATCCGCAGGGCTTTGGAACTTGGATACTACCCCATGTCCATGAAAAAAAGGGTTACAAGAATAGCAGAACTAAAGGAAAAAGACTTTGAGCACATAAGGGACAAAGGAAAGAAGAAGCAACAGGAATTTTTCCGTAACTTCATGACCATAAAATACCATTCAAAGAAACTGCTCGTTACTTTTGACAGGCTTCATACTTCAAAAAAACTAAAATCCTGGCTCAACGGAAAATTTGCAGACTATTCCATAACCTTTAACAAAGCCTACGACCAGTGCATAAAGGAACTCCTTAAGGCATACCCTGAAACATGGCTTACGGAAGACCTGCTTGAAAAATACAAGGTCATCCATGAAAATCCAGACGACAAGGTCAGCATTGATTCCGTGGAAATCTGGCACGACGAAAAACTTGTGGCAGGCGAAATAGGATTTACAACCCACAACGCCTATGCAAGTCTAAGTGGATTTCATAATGAAGATGATGCTGGTACAGTACAGATGTGCATACTGGGGCTTTTTCTAAAAAACAACGGATACGCATACTGGGATTTGGGAATGGAGCTTGAATACAAATACAGGTATGGCGCTGTTTCATGTAACAGGGATGAACAGGAAAAATACTACGGAACCTTGGGCAAAGAAAAACTGACCTTTCCTGTGGATGAAATCAAGCTTTCTGAATTCCTTAAGTTCCTGTAAAAAAAAGGGGATGACCAATAAGTTCAAAAAGTGTAATTTTATTTTCAATACAAGAGATTGCCGTGTCGAGCACGGCAATGACTCATACTTATTGGACAGGCTCTTTTCATTAAATCACAATTCGATTTAGAACAGACTTATTTCTTTGCGATAAGTTTTGCCTGTGTATCAGGATTGTACATGGCAAGAACTTCCGACGCAAAGTTTGCATCCAATTCACTCCTGTAACTCTGAATCTGCGAAATGTAGTTGAGAGTAGTCTGCGGTGTGTTGTTCTTGCGAACCTTATTTGTCCCTGCATTGTACATGGCAAGGGCAGCAATATCATTGCCTGCTGTATTAAGGCAGAAGCGAAGATGTGCAAGTCCATAGCGTGCAGAAACCTTTGGATCATAGAAATCTGACTCTTCAAGTTTTGGGAAACTAGTGTTGTTCAACTGGAAAAGCCCACGGTCAATGCTTCCGTTTGTATTCTTGTGCATTGCATTGATTCTGTACTTGCTTTCTGTATGAGCAAGGGCAAATGCAAGAGAAAGAGGAATGCTGTATTCATCAGCATACTGAAGGATTGCATCAGAAATTTCGCGGTTGTTTACAACACGGCTATAATACCATTCAACAGCAGCACGGCTTGATGCCTGTCGATAAAGAGTAAGGCCAGTATCTTCCTTTCTTTTGCTTTCGATTACAAGTTCAGGATATTCCTCTTCAAAGAGACTTTCGTATGTTACCTTCTGGTCTTCAGCAACATCGTAGTATGATCCAAGTGAAATGACTTCATGATTGGTATTGTCTTCAGGAATGAAAACTGCAATGCCAACGCATACAGTAACAAAGAACAAGCTGAAAGCAACAGTTCCTGAAACAAGCTTGACTAAATCTTCACGATCAAATCCCATCTTTTTCCCCCGATACGCTAAAATATAGTTTATTTTGACAAATTCGACAAAAATGTTCAAGAGAATTCGGTGAAATTTTCTTGCAATCCTTACACTATTTCGCAAAGATTGCCATACTTTGTTAATATCTTACTATTTTCTCGTTACTTTCAGACAATTCTGAATTCTTTGTAAAATAAATGTAATGCTTGTGTTTTGCGCTAAGTTCTTCCATAAAAAAAGAAGGATCAGCTTCCGATGGAACAGAAAAGCCGATGATGTTTTCGCAGTCCTTAATGCGTCGGGCGCAATGTTTCATGCTTGCAACAAAGGCTTCTTTCTGCACTTCGCTGTCGCAGGCAGAATCACATTCAGGAACAACAAAACCGTATGTACCATTGTCTTCCATGGCCTTAAACTTGTCCCTGAGGTTTGCAAGGAATTCCTCGTTGTAAGAATCTTCGTCCAACCCTACTTCAGTCCATTTTACACCGTACGCCTTTATCTTGTCCGAATTGAGTTCAGCTTTTGAACCGTCAAGAAAATAAAGTTCATTTTTTTCAGAATAGAATTTTGCTTCGATTTTCATAGGCAGAATATAGCACAAAAAAAAGTTTTAGGGTATCTCTTGAAATTGTAAACATGCATCAAATCGCAAAAAAAACTATACAAGTTCTTTCTATTACTATATAATTGAAAATAACGATTGTTTTATTTTTCAGGGGTTTTTCAATGGCAGACAAAATCACAGCGGACAAAGTAATCAGGGCATTTCTTGACGCATCTTTCATGCGCTCAGAAGGAAACACCAGTCTTGCAGATATTGCTGACATTCTGCACATCAAGAAGGCATCCCTATACAATCACTTTGAAAGTCGCGACGACATTGTAGAAAAGACTTTGGAATCCTGTGCAGACTACCTTGCAGCAATCAGTTTTATTCCGGGCGACATAGCTTCCGTTGCAAACAAATATCCTGCTGAAACAGTCCTCAAGGGAATCATAACACGCTATGTAAAAATGCACGAAAAATCCCCTCTTTTCCAGATCTATACTTTTGTAGAAAGCATGAAATATTTCAACAGACGCGCTACAGAAATCATTGCAGATGAAAACAAAAAACTTGTTGAACAGACTGAAAAGACACTTGTTGAACTCAGTAAAGTCGGAAAGATTTCAATTGCAGAAGACAAAATTCGCACTACATCAAAATGGTTTGTTGCAGGAATCAACGATTTTCTCTCACATTACCTTATGACCCGCAAACAGGTTGTAATGACAAGCCCTCAGACAGGAGAAGGAGAACTTTTCCAGCTGGAACCTGACGAAAAGGGAATCGAAAAAATCAATCTTCTTGTAGAAGAATTCTGCAGAATGATTTAAAAGAGAAAAGGGGCTGTCCAATAAGTATGAGTCATTGCAGTGTTCGACACGGCAATCTCTTGCATTGCAATTAAATGGATTTTCGGGTCAATCCCGAAAATGACACTTTTTGAACTTATTGATCATCCCCTTTTTTTTATCTTGACTCAAGCCTGACTATCAGCTGCTCAAGCTTTTCCGAATATTGTCTGTCTGCAGCCCAAGTACCTGCAAGTCCTTCTATTGTTGGAGATTTGCCCCTTGGATTTACATACCTGTACCTAGGATCAATGCATTCATTTACAAGTACAACATCGGCAGTGGTTGCATAGGCATGCAGATGCTGAACATGGGCACGCACACCAAGCTGTTCCGTCTCAAAAACCAACCCGCGCTGTTCTTCATTGATGGCGCCAAGTCCGCAATAATTGTGCATGTCAGGCGTTACAAGGTTTCCATACTGAAGGAATCCAGTTTCATGGCACATCTGTATAAAGGCACAGTCGCTGTTGATTCCTTCCATACCGGCTTCTTCGACGTAGAGGCCTGCAAGAAGTTCAACATTTTCACGGTCTGCCTCAGGATTGTTCATCATGAAAAAATCAACAAGTTCCTGAGCTGTCATTACTCCGCGTCCAGTAAGGCTGCGGGAAACAATCTTATGATGCCTTGTTGAAACACAGCCTGCAAAAAGCATTGCTCCAAGGACAATGAACGCAAAGAATTTTTTCTTCATGAATTACTTTCCTTCGATTGTAGTTCCGACATAATCCTTGTCATTAAGGATGTTCTCAATGTTGTCAATGTTCTTTCCTGCAGCACAGATTACCTTAAGTCCAAGTTCCTGAGCTTTCTTTGATGCAATAGGGTCAAAAGGACAGTTCTTTCCTGGAATCCATTCATCACCGACCATCTTGCGGAAATCTGTCCAGCTGATTTTATCAATAGGCTTTGCATCAGGATTTTTTCTTGGATCGTCTGTGTATACTTTTTCAATGTTGGAAAGGTTTACGACAGTATCTGCGTTGAACTGTTCTGCAAGGTAAACGGCATCTGTATCTGTAGAGAAACCCGGCTTCCATCCTGCG
>SAMEA3663026__coassemble_567_pt1 | contig 17333 bp, 10 predicted proteins | sample SAMEA3663026__metabat2_high_PE_013 | metagenome-assembled genome bin SAMEA3663026 (sample SAMEA3663026) | pig gut metagenome | biome: pig gut; feature: pig-associated habitat; material: faeces | place: France | collected 2012 | reverse complement strand
ATTACAAAAAAGGTGCTGCCCCTTTTGAGGTTTTAATAACTTCTAGGACAGCCCCAAGAATAATCCAATTATAATAAGAAATATGTGTGAAGTAATGAAGTAAACAGTGAAGTAGAGTGAAGTTTTACTACATTCTACTTCACTGTTTTTTTATTTTATGGTAAAGTAAATCTGAGGTTGCTTTATGTTATTGGAAGACTTGATACCGGGATTAAATATTGAAGATACAAGAAATGAATTCAAGGGAATTATTGAAGAAGGAAAATCAGAAGATTCAGGTAAGTTAAAAGAAATAGGATGGTTAAAAACTATAGCCGCTTTTGCAAATACCGATGGTGGAACTCTATATATTGGGGTTGAAAACAAAAGTCATACAATAGTTTCTCTTGATCATGATACTGCTGATAAAATTGTCCTTATGATTCATCGCCAGATAAAACAACGCTTGGAACCTTCTATCAAATACAAAATTGATTCAATCGCCATAAATGAAACTTCACAAACCCGCTATATATTAAAAATTATTGTTGAACAGAGCAAATTGCTTCCAGTTACGCTTCGTGAAGAAAACCTTCTTGGGATTTATGTCAGAAATTATGGGAACACAGTTTTAGCAACTCCAGAACAGATTCGCGACATGGTTCTTTTAAGTGACAATAATCCCTTTGACCAGCCTTTTACTGATGAAAAATTTGAGATTTCGGAATTTTCAAAACTGTTTTCGCTGTATCACGAGAGAACAGGAATTGAACTGACAGAAAAGGCCTTGATTTCTATTGGTTTTATGAATAATGAAAAAAATCTTTCAAAGGGTGCCTTGCTTTTTAAGGATAATTATGAGGAAGAAAGAACAAGAATAACTTGTACGCTGTGGCCAGAACTTACGAAAGGAAGTTCTCTGATTCTTGCATCTGAAGATTTTTCAGGTAATATTTTTGATTCAATAACTTTTGCGACCCGATTTATTCAGAATCATTCTGTAAATGGGTTCAAAAAGGAAGCTAATCAGCGTGTAGATTATTTTTCATATCCCGCCCGTTCTGTGACAGAAGGAATTGTAAATGCAGTTGCACATCGCAATTATTTTATGAATGGAAGCCAGATAGAAATCAATATGTTTAAGGACCGTCTTGAAATTACTTCTCCGGGAGCTTTGCTTGGTGTAAAGGAATTGAAAAAAGAAAAAAACATTTCTTCAATAATTCCTCGCCGTAGAAATGAAGTAATATGTTCTGTCCTTGAATATTGCCGCTATATGGAATCAAAAGGTTCAGGTTTTGATAAAATTGAGCAGGATTATACAGGAAAGGGAGAAGCGTTTAAGCCATACATTTCCTCAACTGGTAACTCATTTACACTTGTCCTTCCAAACCTTACATTTAATTATGGAATTATTGATGAAGATTCTGTTCCAGAAGTTCATGTTGAAGGTTTGCTGAATGGTAAGAATGATCTTAAGATTCTTTCCTATTGTTTCAAGAAAGAACATTCTGCAAAAGAAATAGCAGATTATCTTGGAATAAAACCTTCAACATATTTTAGAACGGAAACACTTGGAAATCTGGTTGCGGCCGGTTATTTACTGGAGAACAAAACAGAAACTCCTGTTAAATACCTGTCAAATCCGTCAAAAGTTTATGTATAAGAGAGATAAAATCTCTACCCCAAAGAGTAGTTCTCTATGTCATTCTAATCTTTTTATCGCAGCCTACTGAATTTACAGAAAAGGATTCTCGACTCAGACTCTATTGTTTTCATAAAATAACCTCCAGGGCAGACCTGACTTTTTTTACAATATTCATTTTCTCTGCATACATTGAAAGATTTTTCAGATTTTTATTTTCTGATTTTGAATACATTTTCAAAGCTGCAAGATAAACTTCAGGATCCATTTTATTCTTGTCCTTTATAACATCACATATAGTGCGTTCAGCATCATAACATGGGACTTCATTTCCAAAAGCTGTTTTAACAGTTATTTTCCCAATATTAAATAATTCTTGTTTGCAGTAATAACTTTTAAATCCCTTTGAAAAACTTGAACTTAAACGCTTTCCCTGGGGAATCGTATATGAATGTTCAAAAGGTGTTCTTTCGCTTAGGCCATTACAAAATAATGCACTCTCATGGGAAAAAATTATGTTGTCAGAAAATAGACAAAGAATATAGAGCTCATCTGGAATTGTTTCAGGTAAAGTATAAATACCTTTTGCAATTCGATTAAGTCTTCCGTCTTCTGCCATTAGAGAAAGAAGGGCTCTGGAGATATTTTTTTCACTGGCAGCTTCTACAGTAATTATTTTGTTGTGAGAATCAGAAATTTGTTGTAAATCGATCATTAGATTATTTTTGACAATCATTACATAATTATATATAAAATTGTAGTAATTGTCAAAAATAAAAATTAAATTTTGCCGATAATAAAAATAAGCAGACTGCCTGATGTAATTCTTATCCCCTCCCACCCAAGGATTCTCGACAAGTCTGCTACTTTTTTATCTTTCCCAGCCAACATCAATGCGATTGGCATTTCTGTGTTTCTGTTCAGCTTTGTGCTGTTTCTCCTGCTGCTTGTTGTAGCCTTCAAGAAGTGTATCTCTCGGAACTTCGTAATAAGATTTATCTTTATCCATTAGTACAATCTTATTGACTTCTTTTGAAGCAGAAATAACAGTCAGGTTTTCAAACACTTTGTCTTTTCCAGATCCGAAAACTTTATCTACATTGAAAGCTAGATTTTGAATAGTATCTCCAACTCTAAGAGTTGAATCCTTATCTACAAGCTGGCCTTTGTCGGAGATTGTATCGTAGAAAGGACGGGCAATCATTTTTTCGTTCTGATGGTTTTTGATGTATTCTTCATTGAGAGGAACTTCTTTCACAGCTTCAAGATATGTACGAACAAGAACCTGAGTAATGGTTTCATCTTCTCTTGCCAGCTGCTTCAGCAAGCGGTAGGTTTTTTGCCGTTCATCCTTATCCATACGGGAAGTAATGTCCTTTGCAATCTGAATTGCATCAAGAGGGCTTGAGGCTTCTTTTCTACAATATACTCCGAAGTTGTGCCGAAAGTTGTATGCGGTATTATCTCTTTGCTTGAAAAAGTCGTTGTATTGGCTTTCAATTAGCTTTTCATGTTCTGGAGTCTTTTCATCAAATTGTTTTTCAAATCTTCCAGATGCAGTTATTTCTTTGAAAGTGTCTGCCTGAATGGTCATTGATGAATTTTCATTTCCAATGGTATATGAGTTTTCGGCTTCATTGTATTTCTGAAGCCTCATATCCTTGAAAGTCTGCAGGCCATGATTTGTAATCATTGCAAATTCTGGAATGACAGTTCCCCCGGCAACAATTGCCGGACCTTTTTCACCGTGGATGACATCTTCTTTTTCGATTCTGACATTCTGCTGTTCAGGATTTAGAATGGTTTCAAAAGTCTCCTTTGGAAGCTGGAGCTTTTCTTTCCCATTGTCGAGAAGAAATGTATTTGTATTTTCGTCGAAAGATAAAACCTTTGCATTTTCAAAAGTTTTAAGACCTTTATCAGTCATTATTACAAATGCAGGAAGGACTGTTTGACCAAAGACCACAGGCTTGGGTTCATTACTATTATCTTCTGGCTTTATATCATTTTCGCCTTCTTCGATTTCCTGTAGTTCTTCAAGATCTTCTGCAGGTTTCTTTCTTTCAATTTCCTCTTCATGGGGAATTTTAAGAGAAAGCTCATCGATTTTTTTCTGAATGTCGTATCTCTGGTCAAGAATTCTCTGTTTATATTCCCAGTCATCACCTTCGTCATAACTTAATTTTTCCAGTTCTTCTTTGAAAAATGCGATGTCTGTTTCTGCTGCATATCTTTCAAATTCTTCTGGACTTAAGTTTTCTTGAGCAATAAAGGTATTGTTATTATCAGTTATATATGGAACTCCAACCTTTTTTTCTTCAATTTCATTTTTGTTTTCAGACAGCTTTTTAATTGCATTTATGACTTCCAGGAGCTCTTTATAGTTATCCTGATTGAAACCAATATTGCGTAGACTTTCAGCGGCTTTTTCTAATTCTTCTTTTTCGAGATTTGGTTTTTCATTTTCCATTATGTTCTCCTCCTGTTGTCAAAATAACTGAAAGAAACCGGCAGTTTTACCAGTTTCTTTCAGTGGAAAAATTATCAGCGGTCGAAATCTATTTCTTTTCGTTTGCTGTAAATCTGGTTTTTAGGAAAGTTCTCCTTTTCAATCTTTGCTGTATTTGATGTGGCAAAGACTTTTTCATTCCTGATTTCTCCAACTCCTTCAGGAGGGAAGAGACGAGGATTAACTTCCGGTGTCCAGGTTGAAACAACATCAATTTTTCTGTCGCTCTGGTCCCGATAGAAACTGTAGTAGTTTCTTCCGGCCTCAATGTCATATTTTTCTGTCATTGTGGTGCGGTTGAAAGCAACGTCTGTAAATGCGTCGTTCATCACATGGGCTTTCATTACAGCTTCAAAATCAGTTGCACCTTTGCCGAGCTTTTCCCAAAGTGAATCTGTGATTACAGGGAAGGCACCGATAGCACCTGCTTCCATGGCTGCGAACTGGAATTCATTACGGATCTTGTCTGATTCGTTTTCAAAAAAGTTCTTTGAGTAATACTGAACACCAGTGATGTTTCTGTCTGCATTTGTGAAAACTACAGGGATGAAGTCATCGTTCCAGTTTTCAGTATCGTTGATTTTCTTGGCAACTTCTTTGAGAGCAGTTGTTCCGCCGACATAGTTTCCGGCCCATTCAGGTTTTGGTTCTGCAGTAAAGCGGTCAATTTCAGTAACCTGCATTGGCTCCATCTTTTTCCAGTGACAGTTTCCAGGACGTGCTTCACTTGGAACTGCAAGGTTGAAAGTGTCGTGGTCCAGGATGATGTGTCCTGCAAAACGGTTCAAACCATCGTTACGGCGGAGTGAACGGTCAAGGGAATCAGTAAGTTCACGGTCAAATGAGCTTTCAGTTGTGTTTCCGCTTGGGTGCTTGTGGCAGACTGCAATAAGATAGTCCTTTTCTTCAGCACGGCTGATTACCTGCTTTAATGTCTCATCGTTTGGTTTTGAAACATTGCAGAAGTTAGGCATATGGCTTGTGATTGCAAGCTGGTCTGCGATTTCTCCTGTCTTGCGGTCAATCATGATGTAGCGGAAAGTTTCGAACTTCTTTGAACGGTAGATTTCCATTGCTGCCTGAAGCTGTTTCCAGCCTGTAGGAGTAAGGCCGCCGTTCTTGGCAAGTTTTACAGTTGTTCCCTGGATGTCGAAAACGCCTTTGTCTTCAAAATCCTTGAAGGCTTTGTACATTCCGGTTCTTTCACCATTAAGGACTGGTTCGGTAATTCTTGAACGTTCTTTTTCTGCGTCGCTTATCTGTGACCTTGAGATGTTTGTATCATCAAGGGAGAGTGAAGATTCAAGGGGGACTGGTTTAGCCGTAATTTTCTGATTTTTAGCCTTTTCAAGAATCTTATTGATTTCCTCAATATCTGCATTATCCAGTTTGAGTTCTTTTGCAAGATATTTTGAAACTGTAAGATTTGCTTCTTTTGCCCTTCTTTTTAATTCTTCAGACTGAAGAATGGAAAGGCAGATAGTCATGCGTTCAGTCATGCTTCCAGTAGGTTTTCGTCCAGATCCGACTCGTGCACCACCACGTAGATTCGGTTTATAGGTATGTTTTTCCTTTGAACCAAAATTTGGATAGTTGTGGAGTACGTTATCCTTTGAATAACCGTCGATTTCCTCATGAACTTCAGGAAGGTTTTCAATCTTGAAAGAATTATTCGTTCCCCATGTTTTCTGCTCATCATTGAGGAATTTAATCTGCTTATCTGCTTCATCCCTTTCAAAGACATGAGCTTCTGACTTTTCAGTTGTTGTTGATGTGAGAAGCTCAAGGAAATTATCAACCGGTTTTGAAAGATAACCTTCATTATTTACGCTTACGTTCACCTTGTCCGACTGATTTGGGTTATAAACGAAAGCTTTAGGTTTCTCAAAAACAGGGGCTGAAAGTTCACGGGCTTCCTTAAGGTCGTTGATACGGATTTCCTCACGGCCATCCATGTTTGCGATAGTAAGGGAAAGCTTCAAAAGGTTTGATTTTCCTCTTGGTGTGAGTTTGTCTTCTTCCTTATCAAGGTATGCCTGTCCTTCTTTGTTCAGTTTGCAGTACTTCTGGATCTCTTCAGGAGTCATGTGGCTGTTATAAACGCCGCGTTTTCTCTGGATTTCATAGGCGGTTGCAATCTGAGCCTTCAGTTCGTCGATGGACATCTTTCTTGTGTCTTTTTCATCTTTCTGAACGAAAGTCTTGATTTCTACACGGTCAAGCAGAGGATCTGAAATCTTCTTCCAGTACATTTCAATTGAACGTGCACTGTCGAGACAGATCTTGTCAGGTGAACCATAGCATCCGCAAGGACATGGATTCATAGCCATTGCAAGCTGGAAGTCAGCAGGGTAACTTGTTGAACGTCCGGCACGGCTCAATGTTATCTGGCGGCTTTCGAGTGGAACTCTGAGCATCTGGATTACTGATGAACGGAATTCTGCTGTTTCATCCATGAAGAGTGTTCCATGATGGGCCAGTGAAATTTCTCCCGGTCTGCAGTTAGGACCGCCGCCGCAGATTCCTTCGATTGTCGCTGTCTGGTGAGGCATACGGAAAGGAGGAACAAGCTTGTCAATTTTCCGCGAATCAAGACCTGCAAGAGAGTTGATTTTTGTGATGCTCTGGGATTCTTCTTCGGTCATCTTTGGTGTCAAAGCAGGCATCAAAGTCTGGGTAAGAAGTGTCTTTCCGCACCCAGGAGCACCGGTTGTAAGAATGTTGTGCTTTCCGGCTACTGCAATTTCGATGGCACGTATTGTTTCGAAGTGTCCGTCCATCTTAATACCGTCCAAAACATCTTTTAATTCACCTTCAAACCAATCATCGTTGAATTGAACTGTCTCTGCCTTGTAGAGCTTTGGTTCAGTTTTCTGGAAGTTCTCTGCATTCATGAGCTTTTCGTTTGCTTCCTTGAGGCTTTCGGCTGTAAGAATCTTGATGCCGTCGATGTCCCTGAGGAGTTCTGCTGTTGTCGGGTCACATACAATGTTTGTAATGCCTGCAGCTTTTGCACTGTTTACTGCGGCCACTGATCCGCGGACTGGACGGATTCTTCCAGAAAGTTCAAGTTCACCAAGAGCAAGAACTGGTTCATTCACAGGGTACTGTTTTGTCTGCCCCAGAATTCCGAGAGCCATGGAAAGATCCATTGGAGAATCTTTTCTGAGGTCAGCAGGGGAGAGTGACTGAAGCACTCTTTCTGAAGGGAAATCAAGTCCTGAATTAGTGAATGCAGCCCTGATTCTTTCCCTTGTTTCCTTTACTGCACTGTCAGCGATTCCAACGATGTCATAGGCTGGGATTCCGCGTCTGAGGTCTGTTTCAACCTGAACAATAGTTCCTTCATAGCCGAATGGAGAGAAAGTGTAGACTCTGAGCGGTTCAGCAGGTCTGTTGAGTTCCGCTTCCTTATCAAATACAAAGTTTGGTTTTTCAACACCAAGAATGTATTTGTCAGCGTTTTCATAAAGTTCCTTGTAGGCAGCGAGGACGTTCTGAGCATGTTCATCGTTTTCCTTGAGTCCCTTTACGAAATTGTCGCCGATGTAGAAAGAAGGTTTTCCTTCTGTTTCCGTGAAAATGCCTGCTCCCTGGCCTTCCTTGTCATCAAATACGATGTCACCGGGAATGTTGAGTCCGATGTATGGGCTTAATCCTTTTTCCTTGAGTTCTGCGTATTTCAATACAGCCTGTTCTGCAGTAAGTCCTGTAACAGGTTCAAATTCGGCACCAATTCCAAGATCAAGATTTGCAGTGTCGTTTACGAAGAAGTTGTATGGTTTTGAATTGAGTTTTTCGTGAACTTCTTTATAGAGTTTTGAGTTAAGCATTTTGTCATTGACCATAATCTGGGCTTCGTCGAAAGTTTTTACTCTTCCGGCAACGATTTCTGCTTCCACTGCTTCTACAATAGACCATTTTTCTTCGAGTACCTTTGCGGCAAGTTCATCGTCTTTTGTGTCCTGTCCGTCTTTTGCATAGTCTGCCCAGTTAAGGTTGTCTATGAGAAGGCGACCAGCTGTTTCTTCCTTTTCTTCACGTTCTGTCTCGTATTTCTCGTTCTGGACTTCCTGCTTTGTTGTATCAAAGTCGGTCTGCCAGTCACGGAGATTGTCTTTAAAAAAGTTTTTGAGTTCATCCCAGGAAACTGATTCATCTTTCAAAGTGATGTTAAAGTTTTTTGCGATGAGTTTACGGCATTCCTCGAACTTGTATTCTGCAAGCAACGAGCATTCTGTATGAAAATTGCTGTCTGTGAGATGGTAGTCAATTTTATAGATTGTTTCCCAGTCATTTGAATTTACGGCTTTTTCATACTGGTTGATGTAGTCCAAAAGTTCGTCGTAATTAAATGCCCATCCTCTTTCACGTTCTAGTTTGAGAACTTCTTTGGAAATCTGGTCTTTTTGAGTTTTTGAGACATGATTTTCAATGTCCCCCTGATCCAAACCGTTAGGGTATTCTGCACGAATTGTTTTGGCATCAGATGATTCAATTTCAGTGTCTTTTTTCACAGCCGGAGCTTCGAAATAATCTGGGTGTTCCTTATGAAGCATGGCTTCAATAGTCATTCCTTCTGGTACATGGTAGTCCATTTCGATGTAAGGGATACTCATGATTTCTTCGAGGGAAGTGGAACCCCATTCAGACATCTGAAGGTCTCCGTTGAGGATGTTGTAGCCGAATCCGATTCCGTCCGAGTCGATTTCTGAGAGGAAGATTTCTGTATCACCGAGGAAGTAGCGGAAACCGACGTTATGTGTTCCGTCTTCATTGATGAGTTCACTGTCAGTGTTGATTCTGCGGTAAGTGTCGGCGATTTCCTTCATCTTGCTCTTGAAGAATTCACCTTCTTCGCCTTCAGTAAGTTCCATTGTGAATTTGAACTGTGCAGGCGGAATTACCTTCTTACAGAGTTCAATGTCTTCTGGAGTGAGTTCAGTTTCCTTTGTAACAGTTTTGTTATCTGATGTAACACTCTGTTTAAACTCTTCACGTTCCTCTTCAGACATTTCTGTTTCCTGGAATGGCTTGAAGTATCTCTTGTCCTTGAAAACAGTCCATTCGTCCATATTCTTTTCCAGGATTGCTCCGCGGATAATGGATTTCATGCCTGCGTATGACAGTGGTTCTCTTGAAGTTTCGTTGAAGGAACTGTCATATTCAAACTTTCCGACACCGCCGCCGGTTTCTCGGTAAAGCCAGACATATTTGCCTGTGACTTTATTGTGAAGGATTGTGTCTTCCTCATCGAATGTCATGTCTGAATCGATGAATTCCTTGAGAGGGATTTCATTGTCTGAGTGGACTTCGGTAGTTGTTTCAGGAGGTGTAACTGCCTTTGTGTTTTCTGAAACTGACATTCCCTTTTCAGCACATTTGTCCTGAAGGAGCTTTTCTGCATAGGCGGTCATGTTTACGTTTGCAGGGAACTTTTCCCAGATTCTTCTAAGTTTTGCCCAGTCGATTGAGTTGTAGGTCTTGTAATCCTCTGCGTTCATGGCTTTCTGTGCATTGCGGCTTGGAAGATAGAGTTCTGAAACTGCCATTTTCTTAACTTCGTTGGCTGTGTATTTGAGGAATTCACTTCCTGCAACATCGCCTGAGGCAAAAGGATATTCGTTGAGGACTTTTGTAAATACGTCGTTCATTGAACTGTCATAGGCATCCTTTACGCCATCAAGGGCATTTTTAAGCATCTCATCAACACGGTCTGCTTCTGTTGCTTCAATGAGCCATTTCTTGTGAAGTTCCTTGTATTCGTTCTGGGCCTTATCAAGATCTTCCATCTTTTCCTTGAGGGTGGCCTTGAGGTTCTGGGTTGCTTCTTCAACAGTCTTTTCAACAAACTGGCGTTGAGAATCTGTTACTCCAGGGAAGTAAAGCTGTGTTTCGAGAGCATTCAATGCTTCGATGAATTCATCGTGTGAACATGTTGAGCGGACATAATCGAACACAGATCCGTTTCCGTCTCCGATGTCATAGCGGCTTGGTTCATAAGAGAATGTGTCTTCAGGATTGTTTGGATTCGGAATGTTGAAGAACTTGAAGTTTGTCTTGTCGTAGCCGAACTGGATTCCCTTGTCTTCTTCAGGAAGCTTGTCATCCCTTTCAAGATCCCAGTAATTGTCTGCAGAACCGTATTTTTCTTCTGCATACTTCTTACGGTTGTGGAATTCAGAGTCTGCCTGCAAAAGAATTTCGTTGAATTCCTTTACTGTGTAGACTTTGTTTTCTGAAGGGAATTTAGGACTTTCTGATGAGTACATTACGACATAAGGAATTTTCTTTTCTTCGTATTCTTTCTTGATTCTGTCCTGTACCTTTTCGTACATTTCTGGAAGAAGCTTGTACTGAACGTCACGGGTGTATGCTTCATCTGGTGAGTACCATTTGTTTCCCTGAACATGACTTTCGTGATTAAGGTCGAAGTTCTGGATGATTGCCATTACTTCCTTGTTTCCGTTGCCGATTTCAGCCATGATTTCATCAACCATAGGACGGAACCATTTTTCATAGCGAGTGTTCTTCTGTTCTACAGTTGTTCCGTTTTCCTTTTCTTCGTCTGAGAGGGCGAGGAATGTGCCACGTACAATGTCGCCGAATTTTGACTGGGCAATTCGGATTTCCTTCTGTTCTGGAGTAAGTCCTGTGTCATCCAAATCTGCTTCCATTTCACGAAGACCGTTTGCTCTTTCCATGGCCTCAGCTTCTGCATCAAGACGTGAGAGTTCTGCGTTCATTTCCTTTGAATCGCGTTCATCATTTGCCTGTTCAACACCGTTGTTGTGGTCTTCCCAGTTTTTCTGAGCCGATTCAACGGCCTTGTCATAAGCTGCAGCTTCAACTTCTTCTACTTTTGACTGGAAGTTTGCTAGATTTGTTTGTTCCCAGTCAGGATAATCAGATTTCGGGTAGAGAGACTTGATGATTGATTTTGCAGCCTCACGGATGTCTTCCGTGTACTGAGTTTCTGGTACATCATCAGATACGCCACCATCAATTTCCTTATAGTCTTTGTCATAGGATGTAAAATCCCAGCCATATTCGTCACTGGACTGAATGAAAAGATAGTTATCCAGATTCTTGTTGTAGAGAACAATTTCAAGAGTTTTTGGGTCTACTTCATTAAGGAAAGGAATGACATTAACTTTTGGTGTGCTGTCAGTGTTTGAAAGAGTTGTTCTTGCTTCATTAAAAGCTTCGTGAACGGCATCTTCTCCGTACATATCGCTGAGCTTTGAGAGAATGTCATTGAGACTTGAACCGTTCTTAACCATTGCGGCAAGTTCATCTTTTTCTGAGGCTTCTGTGATGATTTTTACTTCCTGGTTTTCAGGAAAATAGGTTTCCTTGATATGGTTTGCAAAGTTGAGGCTGTTTTCTGCAGCATCGTTTTTCGGATACCATACGTTGTGGTTTCTTGAATAGAACCAGCCTTCTTTTTTGAGTTCCTCACGGATTTCTTCAGCTGGTTTTCCGTTAAAGCGAATGTTAGCTCTTTTGAACTGTTCGCTGTTGATAATCTCCATTGTTACTGGAGTTGTTGTGTTTTCTGCCATAAGTTGTATCTCCTTGTTGTAAGTGCAGTTGTTAACGACTCATTCCTGAGTCCCGATTTTTGCTTGTTGATTGATTCTTCAAATGTGTTTCATCACGGATCTTCCGATGTTCCAGATTGAAGTCTTTTGCCGTATAGGATTTTGCGTATTGAGTTCCAGCATGTAAGGCCTTGCAGATTTCTTTTCCAGCTTTCCATGGTTCAATTTCCTGATTTGCTGTTTCGGAAATGATTCTTTCAAACATGGAATAACAGTTGGCTTCGGCTTGTGGATTGATTTCATTTCTTATGGAAGAACCTGTGGCCAGACTACAAACGTGTCGTGCCTGAGAATTGACCAAAGTTGTAAAATCAATCTTGTTCGAATTGTCAGGTGATGTGGTGTAGATTCCAGCAGCTTTCTCACAGACAACTCTTAGGGAATTCTTTAAGTCTTCCAGAGCCGGAACTTTTTCTGTACGTGCTTTTTTTTACATTGCTTATATAGTTACTGAAATTCTCATTTGAATAGGCTTCTACATTTTCCTGAGCGGTTTTAACATGCTTTTTGACTGCTTCCTGTGAGCGTTCATCAAGAGAATCCAGGTTGTAAAGAAACTGTGCTTTTGTTTTTGCTCCACCTTCAGCAATATAAAGTTCATTACCAAACAGATGAGTTGCATTTGCATATTTTGTGATACATAGAGCTGGCTGGGCATCTTTCTTGAAATTGAGTCTGATACCTTCGCTTCTCAACTTCTCCAGGACATCGCCAAAAATCCAAACTGAAGAATTGTAATTATTGCTTGCAGCAATCTGTTCAAGAGCAATCAGGTTTTCATCATTTATTATTTTCCCGGTTGAAAGCTCAACAGGCATAGATGATGTTTTTCTTGAGAATTGTGGTAATGTACCGGCCGAAACATTTTTCTTTACGGCCTCAAAAATCTGGTTGTAGAAATATTCATCAGAAGTGAGGTTGTGATTGAATGCAGAACCATCACGCCATTTGGTCTGAATATAATCTGTCATTAAACATCCTTGGGCAGGCTGTTTTTAATGAATAGAAAAAAGGAAGGTGCAAAAACAAATTGTCTTTACACCTTTTAATGAATTCAGATGCTAAAAACACATCTCCATTTCAGGCTTTTTCTGCTTTGGTGCAGCTGACTGAGTGTTTTCGGCAGCGAGGGTTCTGCAGATTTCTGAACCGCGTTTATCAGCTTCAAAGAGAATGTTTGAGAGGGTTGGAAGATTCTTGTCACGCTTTTCTGGATCACGGATATCGTTTTCCAAAGTTGGCATAATCTTGCTTTTGAATTCTTCTGCAATCTGTGGGTCAACAGAAAGTTTCATACCAGAACGACATGCAGCAATGTAACTTCCGAGATATTCTTTTGGATCACTTGAAGCGATTACCATAGAAACATCTTTAAGATTGTCCATCTGCTGAATCTTGTCTTTTGTTGCTGTAATAGCACCTTCAGGATTCTGAGTCTGTTCTGGGAAGAAAAGTGAGGCTACATGAATTTCACCCTGTTCATCCTTGAAATTGTAGAAAACGCCTTTTTCATTTTCTTTGATACTGTTTTCCAATGCAGTTACTGTTGAACGAGGAATTACAATGTTTGAATTGTAGTTGTTTTCCATCTTGGCAAACTGAACTGGAATAAGGCGGCCGGCAGGAAGACAGTAACCAGAAGCCGCATTGTAAATTGGCTCTGCTTTAATGCTTCCAGTAGCGTCTGGAAGGAATGGAGCCTTGTTTTCTTCAAGGCCACGCTTAAACACCTTTGCATTGTGGTGTGGAATCCAGAATCCGTTGAATTCATCCTTGGATACTGGCTTTTCGAATGGATTGTTCTTGTCCATGTGTTAATCTCCTATGATGTAGAACTTAGAAGTATTTGCTGGGAGACAAATATCAGTACACTGTAGTTCTAAAAGTGTACTAAAATAAATATAATGTATTAAACGAAATAAATCAATATTTCTAACTATACTTTTTGAAAATAAAAATGTATAATAATAAATATAAGGAGCATTTCATGGCATTACCAATTAACATAAAAACTCTTCTTTCGGGCAATGTAGTTGAATGGGCAAGAATAGAATTCAAGGAATCATGGAATCCTGACGCATCCTTAAAGACTATTACTGCGTTTGCCAACGATATTGATAACTGGTCAGGCGGATATCTTATTATTGGCGTTAAGGATGATAACGGCCGTCCTGAATTTCCCTTAAAAGGTGTTCCTTCAGAACAGATTGATGATATTCTTAAGGACTTGCTGAATAAATGCAAACTGATTACTCCTGATTATCTGCCTGTAGTTGCTCCAGTTGATTATGATGAAAATACTAAACTGATCGTAGTATGGTGCCCGGGAGGACAGGTTAGACCTTATAAATCTCCGTCACATTTTATTTTTAAAGGCGGTAAAGCAGTTCCGTCTACGGAATCAACTTATTTTATTCGTAAAATGAACAGCAGCATTAAGCCTTCGGAAGAGGAACTTAATGATTTGTTCTCACTTGCCAACAAGGTTCCATTTGATGACAGAATAAATCATCAGGCAGAACTTTCTGATTTAAATATAACACTCATAAAATCATATCTTCACGAAATCGGCAGCAGTCTTGAATCAGAAGTAGATTCAATGAAGTTTGAAGATTTGTGTATTAATATGGAACTTTGTAATACTCAGCCAGAGTTTTTAAAACCTCGGAATGTTGCACTCTTATTTTTCAGCATGAATCCTGAAAAGTTTATGCCGTATTCTCAGATTGATGTTGTGGAATTTCCAGAAGGTGCTGGCGGTGACAATATCATTGAAAAAACATTCAAGGGACCTCTTCATCAGCAGTTGCGGGATTCTCTCCAATATATTCAAAATACTGTTATAAAGGAAAAAGTTGTAAAATATCCTGATAGGGCAGAAGCAGACCGTTTCTTTAATTATCCATTTGCAGCTATTGAAGAAGCTCTTGCAAATGCAGTTTACCATAAAGGTTATGATATTCGTGAGCCAATTGAAGTTCGTATTGAGAATGGAACAATCGAAATTATCAGCCATCCAGGTCCAGATCGTTCTGTAACAATAGAAGGTCTAAAGAATTTCAAGGTAACAAACCGCCGCTATAGAAACAGAAGAATTGGTGAATTCTTAAAAGAACTGCATTTAACTGAAGGCAGAAATACAGGTTTCAAAAAGATTCTTAATGCCCTTGAAAAAAACGGCTCACCAAAACCTGAATTTGAAACAGATGATGAACATTCTTACTTCATAAGCAGATTCTTTATTCATGATGGATTTGATGTAAAGGAAGCTGATATCAAGCAGGATGATATCGGACAAATGTCCGATAAAATGTCCGATAAAATGTCCGATAAAGATCATTCCCGTATGGAAGCAATACTAAAATATCTTGAATCAAATGAATTCATAACAAGTAGCAAGGCAGCTGAAATAATAGGAAAGGATATAAAGACGGCAAACAGGCTTCTTTTAAAAGCTGTAAAATTAGACATCTTGATTTCAAAAGGTGAGAATAAAGCCCGTGTATATCTGGTAAAAGAGTGAGATACAATATTACTGTTCATGTGCCGCAAACTTTGGAAGTGTCTTACACCTTATTTGCAAAGGGCTACAACATCGAAATCCCTCAATTGTCTGAAGATGAAACAGAGTTTACTTTCAAGTTTCTTGGAGGTACGGTATTTGTTTTGTTTTATAACTTCGGACGATTCAAAAAAGCCTATGTTGTTACAGGCTGGCAGGATGAAAGAGATGGAGAACCGATTTCTCTTCCAGGAGTGGATGGGAAACTGTGTCTGCTTTTTGCAGTCCGGGGAAAGAGATATCATATTCTGGATAAAATCATAAAACAGCTTACAAAAGATGATGAGTATGCTGCTTTTCAGTTACCCCTTGGATTCTGGTATAAACTGGGAGTTCTTATAGACTCCCGTAAGACAAGAATGGCTTATATTAACAATATTCTTCTACTAAATAGGGCAGATGGAAAGGATTTCTTTTGCAGTCAGAAAGAAATAGAAGAAGACTGTCTTGAAAAGAGGATATTGGATTTTTGTATTGAACCAAGAACCGCAAAGGAAATTGCCAAAAATTGTGGTTATGAAAATGACAGGGCTTTTTCCAGAAAGTTCCTGAGTATTCTTGTAGAACAGAAGTTATTGAGTTACGAAAATAGAAAATATATTGCGTAGAGGATGAATCATGGAAAAGAAATCGGAAAGTGAAAGAATAAGTTATGCAAGAAAAGCTCTCCTTGATTTAGTTGAGAAACGGGAACTTAGAGCCTGGTGTATGGAAAGAGATCTTCCACATTCTTCTATATATAAGGTTGCTGTCGGAACTGATATTCCGTCTTATATCCTTGTCTGTCAGATGCTTCCATATTTTTCACCTGCAGAGTGGGTTTATTTTACTGATGAAGAAATCCCTTATAAACATGAACCTTTACCTGCCTTTAATCCAAAAGAGTTCTCATTGTTCATCAAAAAACACAAGATTGACTACATGGATATTGCTGAGAAGCTCGGACTTACTGAAGCGAATGCAAAAAATATTTTCCTTCATAGAAGAGCAAACCTATCGTTGCTTCATATCCGAAAACTTGCAGCAGAAGTGAACCCGGAAGAGTTCTTTGTTCCTGCAGATGAATCTGTCGATGGATTCTTCTATCCTGACCGCGGAGACATTGTTTCTTTGAGTGGAAAGAACATCCTGGTTTTGTCGAAGAATAAGGATAATTCCCAGAATGCATGTTTTATTGGTGCAATTCTGGAATCTGAATCCGACGGAGCTGTTCATGTCAAAGGTGAAACCGTAGAAGGTTATGTTTCAATTAGGAATATGAGTAGCTTCACTTATGCCAGAAGGAATCCTGTTTTGGTGGATAAGGTTGATGAAGAGACTGTAAGTTCTGTTTTGAAAATGGTAAAGAAACTGTTTGGGTAGTTTGAGCCAGAGAAAGGAAATTAAAATATTTTTCCTAATCTTATTAAAAATTAGAAACTACATTACTGTATGGTTTATATGAATTTTAAGTTACAAAAATATAAAGTGGATATATAGATTTTTTTGATATATAATAGAAGAAATAGTAATTTAATTACTTTTTTCAATTCATCGCTTTGTATTAATTAAAAGGAAAAATCTTATATGGCCTCAAAATGTAAAAAATGCAGAAAAGATTTATTAAATACTAATGTTATTAGTGAAGTAAAGCCAGATTCGGAAGCAGCAAAATTAGGTATTCAAGAAAACGATCAGATTGTAGCAATAGATGGTAATGATATAAAAGAGGTTAAAGATACAGATAAAGTTCTAAAACCTTATCTTGTTCATTCCGTAGTAATAAAGCGGCAAGGAAAGGATATCGTCGTAGACGTAGAAAGTCTAAAAGATTTTTTTGAAGCAATTACACTTAAAGAAAAATCAGTTGCTGTTCAAAATGTCAAAATCGATTCCATTGCTGCTAAATTAGGAATTTCTCCAGAAGACGAAATCATCAAAGTTGACGCAAAAAAAATTGCAACTCAGGAAGATATTGTTAAGACCTATAAAACACACAATCAGGGTCTCCGCATTTAAAATACTTTTAAAATGAATAGTATTTAAAATTTAAGA
>SAMEA3663026__coassemble_545_pt1 | contig 18177 bp, 17 predicted proteins | sample SAMEA3663026__metabat2_high_PE_013 | metagenome-assembled genome bin SAMEA3663026 (sample SAMEA3663026) | pig gut metagenome | biome: pig gut; feature: pig-associated habitat; material: faeces | place: France | collected 2012 | reverse complement strand
CCTCAAATCATACAACATTCCGCTACAGACAGGGGGAACAGACAACCACCTTATGCTTGCAGACGTTACAGTTTACGGACTTACAGGAAAGCAGGCAGAAGCTGCAATGTTTGAATGCGGAATCACTGCAAATGCAAACGCTCTTCCTTACGACAAGAACGGTGCATGGTGGACATCCGGTGTTCGCCTTGGAACTCCAGCCCTTACAACACTTGGCATGAATGAAGAAGACATGAAGGAAGTTGCTTCAATTGTTGACTTTGTTCTCAAAAACACAAAGCCTGGCGTTACAAAGGAAGGAAAGCCAGCAAAGGGAAAGATTGTAATCAGCGACGAAACAAAGTCAGCTGCTCGTGAAAGAGTAAACAAGCTTCTTAAGGCTCACGTTCTCTATCCAGAACTTGACCTGGACTTCCTCAAGAAAGAATTTGTTAAATAAAAACTGATTTTCATCTGCTAAGATCGCCATTGGAGTGCGGGCTTCAAAATCCCCTCTGATGGCGATTTTTTTTTATGCTTCAACAAAAACAAAATTTTCTTAAAAACTGTGTTATAATCAAACCTATGAATTTCAGGAAGTTTTTTGCATTATTCATAGCGTTTCAGTTGTCTTTTTTGCATATTCTATTCTCACAGAATTTCCCTACTGATTATGTCAGCCACATTTGGACTGCCGCTGACGGTCTTCCGGGGAATACCATTACAGACATTATCCAGACGACAGACGGTTATGTTTATATGGGGACTTACGACGGCCTCGTTCGTTTTGACGGAATCAACTTCAACATCATGAACAGAAACTCCGATGAAAAACTTGGCTTCAGTTCTGCCCGTGTTGTATTCGAAGATTCCCACTGCAATCTTTGGGTTGGGTCAAATGATGAAGGCGTTGTAAAAATCAGTGGTGATTCCATTACAAAGTATGATACGACAAATGGACTACCAAACAATTCTGTCAGAGACATTGTTGAAGACAAGCTTGGAAACATTTGGATTGGAACTGCCAGCGGAGTAGTTTTAATTAAACCTGATGGAATTATGTCTGTTCCTGATGGACTTGATAACATCGATAATGAACATGTTCTTGCCGTTGCACTTTACTGCGATACAGCAGGCCGCATCTGGCTTTCAACTTCAAAGCAGGGTGGAATCTACTACTATAGTGAAGGAAGATTCCGCCACTACGATGTCCTTGATTACCTCAATGATAGATACGGAACCTATACAGTTTCTGCCATCGGTCAGGATGATTTGAGCAACCTCATATTCGGCATAAGTCACAACGGCGTTGTAATGATTAAAAACGGTGTTGAAAATAATCCTTCGGTTTTCAAGGATATTCCGCAATGCCTTGTAAACGAAATCTATCTTGACCGTTCTTCAAACCTTAGGTTCCTTAGTGACCGCGGTGTATATCTTTTGAGGAACGGTAAAATTTCAAAATATACTTCCGAAATGGGACTGGCTGACAATACCATCAATCATATTCTTGAAGATCGTGAAGGAAACATCTGGTTTGCAACGGATCACGGTGGAGTAGAAAAACTTTCCCTTGGAAAATTCAACACCTTTCAGCTGAATGTCGGGGTAAATGCCATTTGCGAAGACCTTGGCGGAAATGTCTGGGTTGGTACTGATGACGGAATACTCTGCTACAGAAATGATGAAATTGTTGACAGTGAACTTACCAGAATGACGAGGGGAATAAGAATCCGTCATGTTGGCCTTGCACGCAACGGAGACCTCCTTGTCAGCTGCTATTCGAAACTGGGGCAGATCAGGAAAACAAAGAAAGGCTTGGTAAACTGGACTGTAAAGGACGGCATCATCGGTGACAAGGTTCGTGTCTGCGTTGACGACAAGGACAGGAACCTCTGGATTGGTTCTACGACTGGCCTTGCCTGCGTCATGCCTGACGGAAAAATCAGAAACTACAACAGCGACCAGGGGCTTTGCAATGACTACATCATGAGTCTCTTTGTAGACACGAAGAACAGGCTTTGGGTTGGTACTGACGGTGGTGGTATCGATGTCATTGAAAATGGCAGGGTTGTTCAGTCATATAATACACAGTCAGGACTAAGCGGAAATGTTGTCTTTAAAATAAATCAGGACGAGAAAGGAATCTTCTGGATTTGTACTGGAACAGGTATTTCACGATTTGACGGGCATAACTTTACCAACTTTAATGCAAGTGATGGACTTGGTACCGATTCAATTTTTCAGATTCTCAATGACTATACGGAAACTATTTGGATTACAAGTAACCGCGGTATTTCTTCGATTCAGAAATCTGATTTTGAAAAATATCTGAAGGGTGAAAAGAAAAATCTCGTTCCTAAATTCTTTACGAAAAATGACGGGCTTAAAAGTGGTGGTGTTACATCAACTTCCCTTTCCATGAGGGACAGCATCGGAAGATTGTATTTTACACTCATTGACGGCTTTGCTGTTTACGACCCGATGAAATCAACGAACAGCAGAATCATGCCTAGTACCCACATTGAATCTTTCCATGTAAACGGCAAGAGTGTTTCTGTTCACGACAATGATACTTTGGTACTTCAGCCGGGTGTAAAGAAAATCGACATCACATACACAGGATTGAGTTTTGTTTCTTCTGAACTTGTAAGATTTAAAAATATGCTCGAAGGTTTTGACAAAGATTTTTCTGATGTTACAGCCCTCAGAACTGTAACCTACACAAACCTTAAACCTGGCAACTACAGGTTCCTTGTTAATTCATCCAACAGTGATGGTCTTTGGAGTGAAGTGCCCGCAACAATTTCCTTTAGAATCAAGCCTTACTTCTATCAGGTTCCTCTGTTCTGGATTTTTGTAGCAATACTTTTGATAGCAATAGTCGTTGTCATTATCAAAGGTAGGGAAAAGGCCCTTATGGTAAAGCAGCTTCAGCTTGAGACTCTCGTTACCCAGAGAACCGTTGATCTTGAAATAGAGAAGGACAATTCGGATAGACTTCTCAAAAACATTCTTCCGGATCCTATTGCGGAAAAACTTAAGGCAAATCAGTTTGGTGACCAGACCATAGCCGACAGTTTTTCTGAAGTTACTGTTCTTTTTGCTGATATCGTAGGCTTTACGAAAACTACATCCAGCCATTCTGCTGATGATGTAGTAATGGCTCTTAATGATCTTTTCTCAAGGTTTGATGACCGTGCAAAGATTATGGGGGTTGAAAAGGTAAAGACCATCGGGGACTGTTACATGGCTGTCTGTGGACTTCCGGAACCTAGGGAAGGTAACGCTCAGGTTATGGTTGATTTTGCCCGCGGCATGTACACTGACCTTTACGAGTACAACAAGACTGCAAAGATTCCTTTTGAAATCAGGGTAGGAATCAACTGCGGACCTGTGGTTGCCGGTGTCATAGGAAAGACAAAATTCATTTATGATATTTGGGGTGATACTGTTAATGTTGCAAGCCGCATGCAGTCAATTTGTACTCCGGGCCACATTCTTGTAACTGAAGCTGTCAAAAACAAGACCATGACCCATGTTACATTCGACATCGTTGACGAATATGAGGTCAAAGGAAAGGGCAAGATGAAAGCCTTTACTCTGTAAGAGATTTAAATCTCCATTGAATGAGGGAAATAAAAAGCCACCCTCAATTAAATCAGGATGGCTTTCTTTTTGTCGCAAAAATTTTAGTTGCTGATTGTGTAGCAGTCGAATCCTGCGGCCTTGAGTTTCTTTCCCATTGTCAGGGAAGAGTTTTCGTCTACAACAACAATGTAGTAAGTTGTACCGCTGGCCCTTGTTTCACTGTAGGCATAGGCGTCAAAGTTTTTTGCACGGACTTTGCCGATGAGTTCATCTGCGTTTGCCTTGGATTTGAAAAGGCCCAGCTGCTGTTTCTTCCCGGAAGTCTTTGCCCTGAGGGGAATTGCCTCCTGTTTGGGAGGGGTTGAATTTCCCTTGAAAATTGGAGCGCTTTCAGCAGGTATGTCCGAATCAATTTTCCTAGGTGGAATATTTTCCTTTTTCTGTTCTTCTTTATCTTGTTTTGCCTCAACCTGTGGTATTGCAGCTGAAGCGTTTCCCCTTGGTACAAAATACCAGAACGGTACACTCATTATCTGACTTGTTCCGTTTACGATGGAAGTTTCAGGACTGTTTGGGTATTCGGATTTCAGTGTTGCGGCGCAAGTTTTGTCGTCTGTCAGATACCAGAGAGTAAGCAGAACCTGTGGCCTTACGGATTTCATGGATTGCATTGTGCTGTAGGCTCGTAGCATGGCAATGGAATCTCCCGTTTCATTTACAGAAGAAGCCTTGCAAAGCTGACACCAGATGGAGTAAAGGTTTGCGTATGCAATAATGTTTTCCGTTTTTGATGAGCGAACATTGGAAAGATAGCTTTCCGCAGTTTCCCAGTCGCCTGAAGAAAGACTAGCCCTGACGGCAGAAATTACTATTTCTTCCGTTGACACTTTAGGCATGCTTTTTGCCTGACCTCCTGCAATTCCTGCTGCCTTTGCGTAGAATGTGCTTGCGTCCGTGTAAAGCCCAAGCTGTTCCTGCAATGTTGCGGTAAAATAAAGGATTGCCCTTTTGTCTGCAGTGGTTGCCGAACTGTCTGCATTTTCTTTGAGATAGTCTATGGTATCAAGTACGGTCTCCTGCTCAAGGGCTTTTTCCCTTATTTCTTCTGCAGATCTTTTTGGCTGGGAAAAAAGACTGGCGGCTGAAAGCACAAGTACTGTTGCTGCAATGATTTTCTTCATTTTTCTACTATTCTTTGTCTTCGTTTTTTTCTTCTCTAGTAACGTTTGCAAGTTCTGTCTTCTTGCTGTTCTTCTTATCCTTTTTTCTTCGTCCATACAAGGTGAAAGGAATTGTAATTATAACTCCGGCAATGAAGGATCCGAGAAGGGCAGCGAAAACAGGAATGTTTTCAAAATTGTGGAAAAACCAGATTGTACATTTGTTTGAAAGATTAAATCCCGTAAGGATTGCAACAAGGACAACGAGTATTATTGTTCCTATCAATTTAAATGGCATAACCATATCCCCCTATGTTTCTATATTTTAGACTACTTCTGAATCAAAGTAAATGTACCTTTCCAAATGAAACTGACGATAAAGCCATGACTAGGGTAATTTCTGCTGCTATTTATATTCCAATAAGTTGATTTTTGCCATTGATTAACCTATAATTTAATGGTTATGGGTAAAATGAGATGCTTTGTGCCGTAGTACGTATCTTATGGCAAGTTTATGATTTACGACCCGTACGAAATTGAATCGAGGAGATAGAGTCAGGTGAAAAAGATTGTTGCACTTGTAATTGCTTCACTTGTTTCTTTTGCATTGTATGCACAGGCAGCGGACAAAGTGTCTGAAATAATATCTGCCAGGGAAGCTAGTTACGGACAGGCTGCTTATCTTGCATGTTGTGTCCGCGGAACGGTTAAAGATGAAACTGGATATGAGGATGCACTCAATGTCCTTAAGGAAAAAGGATTTGCAGATTCATCAGTAAATGCTTCTGATAAAATCACAATGAAGGAACTTGCAAAAGTTTGTTCTTATACGTGGAAAATTGAAGGAAGCTTAATGTGTAAGCTGGTTGGATCTCCACGCTATATTTTCAGACAGATGAAAGCTGATGAAGTCATAGATGTTTCGGCTGATCCAATGGGAGTTCCCAGCGGAAGAAATCTTCTTGCCGTAATTACGGACTGCATAGACAGGTACCAGGTTAAGGACGGGGAGGATAAGTAAATGAAGAAATTAAGGGGAGTAATACTGTCATTTTCTGTTCTTTTGGGAACTTCTTCAGCTTTTTCCTACGATTTTTCTGCAATTGTAACTGATTCAACAAAAGTTGATTTTTATAACGGCAAATTTGAAAATCCTCTCCTAAAACAATCGGAAAAATTCATCGGGGCTTTTACAACTCCATTGTCAAAGGATGGCGTTTCCAGCCTTGCAGCGGAAGCAACTGTAGAACACAAAATGGATAGACAGTTTGGGGACGACGGAAAAACAGACAATAACATCGTTGTTGACTGTACACTCTTTAAGTTTGCTACATCAAGAAAAATCAAAGGAAATATACTTGATGTTTCTGCAGGTCGATTCTTCTATTCTGACCTTTCGGGTATTGTTGTGGCTCAGCCAAATGACGGTATCTTTGCAAAATGTAAGATGTCTAAGGTTGAATTTTCTGCATACGGCGGATATACAGGCTTGCAGAATGTAAAGAATGTTTCTGTCATTACAAGCAAGGGCAAGATTTGGTCACCTTCTGATGAAAAGGATGTCTATGACTTTACAGCCCCTTATGCAATTGGTTCTGTTTGCGTTTCTTTACCATACATCTTTAAGAACCAGACAGTTTCTTTTGAAGGCCTCTGTGCCGTAAATGTTGGTGGCCCTGCTGATTTTGAAGACGATGACGAACGCATCTATGGAACTGTTAACCTTACGGGTCCACTTTCTGAAAAATTGTTCTACACAATCAATGGAACTTTCGGAACAACAGATTTCGACAAAATTGGACTTTTGGGTAGCTTGAACATTAACTATTTCTCTATTTACAAGAATGCAGCATTGGAATTCAATGCCGTTTATGCTTCTGGAGAAACGGACAGTATGGGAAGTTTTGTAGGTGTTACAAAGATTGCTGCCTGTCTTTCAAAGGATGAACCCATATACAGTGGACTTATGAAGATGGGCCTCTCTGGTTCAATCATTCCAATTGATAAATTCGTAGTCTCTGCAGGTGGAGACATGGTGTATCGCCTTCTTGAAGATTCAACGGAATTGTATGGAGTTCAGGTTTCTGGCGGTATAATGTACAAGATGTATTCTGACTTGAACTTCTCATTGTCAGTTTCACATTTTGTTGGAAAGTATGAGGAAGCAAGTCGTACTGAAATTGCACTCGGATTTGCTCTTGCTCTTTAACATATAGGGGGATGTCATGAAGAAAATTCTTGCACTTGTTTTTGTTTCCGTTTCGCTGTTCAGCGTTAATGCTCTTACTGCCACTGTTGTTTCTGTAAAAGGTAAAGTTGAAATTCAGGAAGCCGGAATGTGGATTGACCTTCAGAAGGGTGATGTTCTTGAAAAGGGAACAGTAATTTCTACTGGTTTCAATTCTTCGGCTGTGCTCAGCGTAAGCAATTCAAGCATTAACCTTGGACCTTTGACAAGAGTTACAATCGAAAATCTTGTTTCAACAAAAGACAAGGATACAACACAGATTTACATTGATTCCGGATCCATTGCGGCAAATGTTTCAGGCAAGGGTGGGAAACGTGCCGGATTCAAGGTTCGCTCTCCTGTTGCAACCGCTTCTGTCCGCGGAACGTCTTTTGTTGTGTCCTCTTCTGGGAAACTTACAGTTTCTGAAGGTCTTGTTGCTTTCGGTGCATCAGAAAGTGATGGCCCGTCAGTAGTGGCTGATGTTCCTGCTGTTTCTGGAGCTGCTGCCGTAGCTGAAAAAAATGCGCCTGTAACTGCAGAAATAGCTTCAGAAAATGAATCTTCTTCAGAAGGTGGAGATCAGGGGCATGCCAATGCTTTTGCTTCAACTGCAGACGTAGGCGGTGAAGGTGTCCCTGTTGCTGCAGGACAGTCAAGCAAGGCAAGTTCAACTGGAAATTCACCATCGTCACCTCGCGTAGAAATGGCAAAGGCTTCTTTAGGTGGTGTAGACAATACTGTTACAGTTTCAGCTCAGAATTCTGTTTCTGCAGGTTCATCTTCTACATCAGCTTTAACTGCTGTTGGTAATATTTCAAGTTCTACTGTTAATGCAGTGGGGTCTATTTCAGTTACTGTTAAGTTCGAGTAATAAAAATGATCATAAAGAATATTTCTGTAAAAACCTGTAAAAATCATATTGAGACAGAAATATCTTTTGATTCTGACGGATTCATAAGCGGCTGCTATCTGATCCAAACGGTTTCCCCAGTTTATGACGGGAATATGGTTGTCTGCCAGATAGCAGCCGGCATTTCCTCCACTAAAGTTTTGTCCTGTGCTGATGCAATTCCTGCAATTCCTTCTACGGATGAAAAAAAATATCCCTATAACCTTATAACACGAATCTTTGGTGAAAATGATGTCCTCATTGAAGAAAGAAAAGATGTCTTTGAATTCTCTTTACCGGAGCGTAAAAAAGAAACTGTAAAAAAATCTTTCATCGCGAAACTTTTCGGAAACTGAAATTTATTTTTCCCTTCAGCAAAAGGTGTTTTGTTTTTCTTGAAAAAGTCGCAGCAGTGTCAAAATTCCATTTTTCATTTTCTTTTCCCTTTGTCCAGTTTAATCCTGCACTAATGCTTTCAATGGCTTGTTTTTTGAAATAGAATTTTTCAGTGATTTTATATTTCCTGCTTTTGTCTTCTTCAATGGAAACTGTAAGGCCTGTTGAAGATTTAAATCTACCATAGTTTATTCCTGCATCTATTCCTGCGGATGTTTTTTCTTTTCCCGTTTCTGTAGTGCAGGAATAGTCGTAGTTTCCCTTGATGTGATATCGCATGGTTGTGTATGAAGAGCCTAATTTCAAATCATATTGACTGTAAGAATTTGACATTCTCTCTTTTGTGTTTCTTTTTGTCTGTCCAAATGTGGCCCCCAAAACCGCAATGCCTTTTCTGGTCTTGAAATTGAATTTGGGTGAAAGAAAAATTTGCTGTCCTATTCTTGGATTATTGCCTGAAGCAGTTATTATATCTTCGTCCGCATTAAAATGATACATTCCAAGCTGAAAGAAACCTATTGATAAATTGCATTGGTTTCTTAGCCATAGTCTTGTTCCCCCGAATGGATTTTCATATATTCCAAGAACAGTTAAGGTTTTGAATTTTTCCCCTGTTAGAGATGCCGAAATCTCAGAAGAAAAAAAATCCGATTCATTGTAATACCTTTCGTTCTGGAACCATCCTGATTCCCTGCAGTATTCATGGAAAAAAGTTCCTGCTGTAAAAGACAATGTCATTTCACGAAGAAATGGAGGGGAGAATTTTCTGTATAGGGAGCCGTATTTTTCTCCTGAATCTAAAATTACGATTTGCATTGATGGAAGAAAAATGTCAGTACTTTTGGGGGTAATGGCAGCTGACCAAGAAAAAGTGTTTTTTGAAGATGAGGCAGAAGGCAAGGAAACAGTTATTCCAGAAATTGTAAATGAAGAATTCCTTTGAGGAGATGGACATGAAAAGAAAGGTGTCTTTAAACGGCTTATTCCACCTGAGTACCTTAGGTTTCCCGCAAGAACATCAACTTTTAGTTTTGCAAAGTTATCTGAGTACCATATCCCGTATGTGTATTCCTGCATCAATAGATAATCATGGGCATTGTTCCCGTGAAGTTCAATAAGTGGAAGTGAGCCAAGTTTTGCATTCCCCGCAATAACCGTTTGACCAAGGTTCAGTTTTAAGCCATAGTTCCATTTGATTTCTGATATATCCCTCACCATCCGTTTGTCTTTGTCAACAGGGACTGTGAATCCTACAGAAGAATTAAATTCGATGGAATTGGAAAATAGATGTGCTGAAAGGGAAAGGCAAAGTGTTACCGTCAATATTTTTTTCATCTTTTATTTTATAAATAAAAAAAAATAAAAAGGTACCCTTTGCTTGAAATTTACTGAAATGGGTCTTTGCTTTGGTCTACAGTCAGAAGCTCTGGTACATTTACCTTGTATTTTGCGCCCGGCAATGCATTAAGCACATCCTGGTAATTGTTTTCAATCTTTTCTGTTTTTTCAGCATCAAGGGCTGCTGCAACTTTCAGACATGGCTTGTATTTTGCAGCTCTTTTGAAAATCTCATTTCTTGGAGTTGCCCTTTTTGTAATTCTAAGCTGCTTAATGCAATCCATTACTACGATGTCATCGGTTCTGGTGCTGATCAGTCCTTTCTTTATGTATGCTGACTTAACTTTTTTTGAATTCTGGTCATAGTAATAAACTCTGTCAAAAAAATCGTTTTCATCTTCTGGTGCAATGGATCTGCAAAGGAAATCTCCAAATCTGAAGGGAGAATTAATTTCATCTGTTGTCAGCATGAATTCAGGGTCGGCGTAGAGGACTGACCTTTCAAGCACGAGTGCTGTTTCACATTGTAATGCAATGGTGTCGGTGCTGATCCAGTATTCAACTTCCTCATAAACTGCCTTTGCGTATAAAGTTCCTTCTGATTCCATCGTAATCATTTCGTCCTCTTCATGGATTACGGAAAGGTTGTTGCCGTATGCAACGTTGAGAATCTCATGCATCTTCTTGTCACGACCCAAAAGACAAAAATGCGATTTGGGAGAAAGAACTTTTGCTTCTACCAAAATTTCTTTCTGTTCTGAAATTACTTCTTCTGTTTTTAAAATTTCTTCTGACTGAATGTTTTCAGGCTTGATGACAGCGTCAGGCGCCTTTTTTATGCAGGAAACTGTTGTGAAGGCAAGGGCAATAAGTACTGGTACTACAGGTGTTTTCATTGTTTTTTTCAAGTTCTTCTCCATTTTTCAGTAAGGAATTGTAATGTGGTTGTGGTAAAAAATCAATTTTTTGTTTGTGCATGGGGGCTTGGGGTCTGTCCCCTCTGATATAAACAGAGGGGACAGACCCCATAAAATTTTGGTTCATAAATTGCAGAATTGACTTAAAATTCATGACTTTTTACTTTTCAACTTGTAATTTTTAATGGTTTTATATAAAATATCTTAAAACTTATTACATTCAGAGGAATAGAGAATGATTTCTACAAACGAAATTAGAGTAGGTTCAGCATTTATCGTAGAAGGTGAACCACTTATCGTACAGAAGAAGCTTGGACAGAAGGGTGGCCGCCAGGGTATCACAGTAAATCTTCGCGTTAAGAACATTGTTACAGGCGGTACAAAGGACCTCGGTATTGATGCAGGTGACAAGTTTCAGGAAGTTGAACTTGAATCAAAAACAGTAAAGCTTTCATACATCGATGGTGATGATTTCCACTTTATGGACCAGGAAACATACGATGAAGTTCTCCTCGGAAGAGATGACCTTGGTGACAATGCCGGTTACATTTCTCCAGATGATGACTATGATGTTCAGGTTACATATTACGAAGGAAAGCCAGTTGGTATCGATCTTCCAACACAGGTTGTTCGCACAATTACATACTGCGAACCTGGAGTAAAGGGTGATACTTCTGGTAAGTCTCTCAAGCCAGCTACTCTCGATACCGGTATCGAAGTTCGCGTTCCATTGTTCTGCAATACAGATGACCGCATCGTTATCGATACACGCGAAGGCGCATTCGTAGAACGCGCAAAGGACAAGTAATTTGTTTGTTTCATTGCTAAATTAAATAAAACCTGCGTTTTTCCAATGGAGATAACGCAGGCTTTTTATACGATCCCGTAGCTCATTTATGGATAGAGCGGCTGCCTCCTAAGCAGCAGGTGGCGAGTTCGAACCCCGCCGGGGTCAAATATTAAAGGCTGTCATTTAGACAGCCTTTAATCATTTTAAATATGATTCGCTTCTTTAGCGGATGGAATAGAAAATAGGGGGTCTGTCCCCTCTGTCCCCTCTGTACTCTGTGCTGGGGAATAGGATTAGGGGTCTGTCCCCTCTGTAAAAAAAATATGAAGTTTTTTATTCTTCCTCTTCTTCCTTTTTTTCTTCAGTTTTAGGAGTTTCTACTGGTTTTTGTGCCTTGATTTTCTTTGGCCGAGGCGTCTTTTTCCTGTATTTAACGACATAGCTGCCGATAATCATGAAGGTTATGGAGAAAACTGCAATGAAGATTACCCTCCAGTCCTTTAGAACAATTAGGGAAAGGTTAAAAATTTGGTTGAAATCCATGGTATGATTATCGGCTGACTTAGGGGCATTCTTTAGGGTGTTTGGGAAAACTTGGTGGTCATAGGGTTGTTTTAACTTTACAACTGAGTGATAAATAAATAAAATGAATTTATATGGACAAGAAACATTCAGGCAATGCAAAGAGTAATTTTGATAAACTGGCTTCTGACCTTACCATAAAAGAACGCAAAGACATTCTCAACAGAGTTAATCCTGCAGATATAGAAATCAAGATACCTTCTGAAGGTGATTGCAATGACAAGAAAGCGGAAAAAGAAAGGCTTGCGGAAACAAAAAAAGGCCTTGTACGTCAGTTTAAAAAAGAACCTTTTTTCAGAAAGTTCGTTGTATGGTTAAAATCCTTCATTTTTAATGTAAGCGTTGAAGAAGTTTACAACAATGCTGTCATTGGAGCTCTTGCCCGTCGCATAGAAGTTCTCTATCCGGGACTCATTGACTACAAGCGCAGAATCATCGGCAATACTATGTACAAAGAACTTTGCGGACTTCAGAGGTCTCAGGAACTTTTCAAGAACCAGCTTAGGCTTGCAGATGCAGATTCCGGTGTGTTTTATTTTCTTTTGTGCCGGCAGCTATATCCGGAATTCATGGAATCCGTAAAGAAGGTTTGTGATCCGTTTCAGATAAATTTTGATAAACCTTTGGGGCAGGAAGCTAGAAATAATTTCCTGAACAAAATCGACGACATGCTTGCCTCTATGGGAAATGACATGAGGGAAAAAATCGGTGCCATATCGCAGTCTTATGAATGGCTCAAAATGTTTTCAAAACTTCCGATCTCAGTAATATTGAACAAATTCTCCATGACAGGTGATAACCATAGCTGCCTGTTTGTTCAGGTAAAGAATGATTTTACAGAATTCTTCAAGATTCTCTGTTCAAAAAATAATATTACAGATGAATTCATTTCTTCATTGCTTTTGACTTCTTACGGGAATAAGAATCTGTGGAAAGAGTCGTCTCCGGAATGTTCTCAGGAAGATATGGCAAAAATTGTTGAAGCTGCTTCAGTAGAGATTTCAAACATCAATATGTTCTGCAGAAAATATCCCCTCCGTGATTTTGGAAAAGTGATAAATGAAAATTCCCTTTTTATACCGGAACTTTTTTCTACTGGAGACAATTGGTTTGCAAAATTCCGCGAGCAGTGGAGAATTGTTTTTGACCAGAGATGGCGCATGTGGAACAAGGAATACAAGAGGGAAGAACTCAAAAAGAAACAGAAGGTTTATTTTGGAATCAATGACTTTCAGAAATTCCCTTATCATCCCTGGAGAAAGTATGAAGATGAATTTCCTTTCAGATTCGATCTTTCCCTTGGTTTTATAAATTATTATTTCAAGCAGGAATATTTGAAGTATGCAAGCATCCTCAATGTTGTTTCTCTTGAAGGTAATTTTCAGATTAAGGAAAACCGTCATGAGTTCACAGATCTCGTTGCAGATTTCAATGACATCATGGATAAGATAGATGTTCTTGTTGGTCAGGTTGCCCTTGGAGGTGAATATGGTTCTGAATTCATGCGATATGATGGTTCCGTAAAATCCAATTCAAGCAAGGAAAAGCTCAGGATTGTAATCAATGAAATTGAAGAGGCTGCTTCATATATTACGGAATTGTTCATCAATTCTTCTCACAAGTTCCAGAATCTTGTCAGTGCAATGCTTGGGGAATTTTCAACCGTTTATTATGGGCCTTTGACAAACCTTAACAAAATCATGGGGCGTGATAATGTTGAATTCCGTGAGACCCTTTCTAAGTTTTCGCATAGCATGAAGTATGCGGGAGAAGTCATAAATGCCCTTAAAGAAATTGATTCTTACAGGGTGTAGTAGAATGATTCTTGAACGCTTCAATTTTAATGGCAGAAATCTTGATGAAGGACCTGTCTGGGGAATGACAGATTTTTCCATGGGAACTATGAGGTTCAGATGGAATGAAACAAATAAAAGCAGAATTTCATTTCTGAAAGATCTTTGTGGTAATAATGCAACCCCTGCATCTCTCGAACTTATTCATTCTAAGATTGTCTACGATATAGAAGATGCCGTTGAAGTGCATCTAAAACAGGGAGACGGAATCATAACTAGAAATAAGGCGATTGTTCCTGTTGTAACTGTTGCTGACTGCATGCCGCTTTACATCTATGATACAAAAAGCGGTACCTTTGGAGCACTTCATTCTGGTTGGAAAGGTACCGGCATTGTTGGTGAAGCAATTAAAATCATTGAAGAAAAGTATTGCTCTAAGCCAGAAAACATCTGTGTTGCCATTGGACCTCACATCGGTTCATGCTGCTATGACATTAAGGGTGAGCGGGCTGAATATTTTAAGAATAATTTCTGCGAAGAATGTATTGAAAAAATTGGAGATGATGATTATTCCCTGTCCCTTACGAAAGCAAATCTTGCCGTGTTAAAAAAATGCGGAATTCCCGAAGGCAATATCAGGGTTATGGATGAATGTACCTGCTGCCATAAGGAAAATGGTGAGTATAAATTCGGATCTTTTAGAAGGCAGACCCTTTCGCTTCCATCGGATATGCCATTGGAAGAAAAGCTTACGAAGTTTACTGTTCAGGCTGCTTTCGTAAAATGGCAGTAAGTGGGCATCTGAAAAATCATTCTTTTACAGATGGCCTTTAATTATGTAACTTGCATATTTATACAAAAAAATGTATAAATATACATATTGAGACTTTTATATAGAGAGGCATTTTTTATGGCAAAGGTTACAGAAAAAGTTGCTGACAAGGCAAAAAAGACTGTTTCAAAGGCAAAGACAGCTGTTAAGTCTGCAGCAAAGAAGACAGCAAAAAAGTCTGGAAAGGACAAGGTTGTTCTTGCATATTCAGGTGGACTTGATACAACTGTAATCATTCCTTGGCTCAAGGAAAACTACGATTATGATGTTATCGCAGTTTGTATCGATGTTGGTCAGGGTGACAACTGGAAGGCAATTAAGAACCGTGCCCTCAAGACAGGTGCGTCTGCATGTTATGTTGTAGATGCTCGTCAGGAATATATTGAAGAATACATTTGGCCGGCACTTAAGGCAAATGCAATTTATGAAGATGAATACCTCCTTGGTACTTCTACAGCTCGCCCACTTATCGGAAAGATTCTTGTTGAATATGCCCGTCAGGAAGGTGCCGTTGCAATCTGTCACGGTGCAACTGGTAAGGGTAACGATCAGGTTCGCTTTGAACTTGCAATCAAGGCATTTGCTCCAGACCTCAAGTGCATTGCGGCATGGCGTGATGACAAGTGGAATATGGACAGTCGCGAAGCAGAAATCAAGTACCTCGAAGACCGCGGACTTGAAGTTCCAATGAAAAAGGATCAGTCTTACTCTCGCGATGAAAACATCTGGCACCTTTCACACGAAGGTCTTGAACTTGAGAAGACAGAAAACGAACCAAACTACAAGCACATGCTCAAGAATACAGTTGTTCCAGAAGAAGCACCTGCTAACGGTGAGTATGTAAAGATTGAATTTGAAAAGGGTATTCCGGTTGCTGTTAACGGCAAGAAGATGGATGCACTTAAGCTCCTTACAGAACTCAACAAGATCGGCGGACGCAACGGTATCGGTCTTGTTGATATCTGTGAAAACCGCTGTGTAGGTATGAAAAGCCGCGGTGTTTATGAGACACCGGGTGGAGCAATCCTTTATGCCGCACACCGCATGATGAACCATCTTACACTTGACCGTGATACATACCACTACAAGCAGCAGCTTTCAATTAAGATCGGTGAACTCATCTATGACGGAAAGGTGTTCACAACATTGTATGATTCATTGATGGCTTTCGTAGACAAGTCAGAAGAAACATGTACAGGTTGGGTTAAGCTCAAGCTCATCAAGGGTGCAATCCGTGGTGCAGGTTCTGGTTCAAAGTACAGCCTCTACAACGAATCAATTGCTTCATTTACAACTGGTGACCTCTACAACCACAAGGATGCAGAAGGCTTCATCACATTGTTCGGCCTCCCACTCCGCGTACGCGCCATGATGGAGCAGTCTGTCGGAGAAGGTCAGGCAGTGTTGAAGAGCAAGAAATTGAAAAAACGTCCTACTGAATAATAAGTAAGCAATACGACGCGAGCTGGCGCAGCGTTGTGCCGACAGACCCCGAGGCCACTGCCGAAGGGTGTAGGAGAGTAGGCACGTCAAATGACGTGCCTACGGCATATGCTAAAGCATATGCCGGGTCAGGCAGTGTTGAAGAGCAAGAAATTGAAGAAACGTCCTACTGAATAATAAGTAAGCAATACAACGCGAGCTGGCGCAGCCTTGTTGAAATAAACTAAGGCCATTATATGCAGCACTACTTTTTACAAGTAGTGCTGTTTTCATTTTAAAGTCATTCTGTTATATTAGTATCCATGATTGGAATCGTAGATTATAACGCAGGAAACATTACCAGCGTAGAACATGCCCTTGAATACCTTAAGGCTGACTATATTCTTTCAAAAAATCCTGCAGAACTTAAAGATGCAGACAAAATTGTTTTCCCTGGAGTAGGGGATGCAGCATACGCCATGGAACAGCTTAAGGCAACTGGCTTTGACAAGTTCCTCAAGGATTTCCATGCAAGCGGAAAGCCTATGATTGGAATCTGCCTTGGAAGTCAGATTGTCTTTGATTTTTCAGAAGAAGGCAATGTGGAATGCCTGGGCCTAATTCCGGGCAAAATAAAGCATTTTTCCGATTTGATTAAGGACTGTGAATCTAAAAATTCTATAAAAATTCCTCACATGGGATGGAACGATATTGAAGTTTGCAATGGAGGATCGAAACTTCTTGATGGAGTAGTGGACCATAGCGATTTCTATTTCGTTCATTCCTATGTAATTCAGCCTGAAGATGAGTCTGTCATAAAAGGCTATGCAAATTATGGCATCAAGGTTCCTTCGATAATTGAAAAGGACAACCTTACTGTTTTTCAGTTTCATCCTGAAAAGTCGGGGAAAGCTGGACTTAAAATCCTTGAAAACTTTGTAAATATGTAGGGCGGAAACATGCTTAAGAAAAGAATCATTGTCTGCCTTGATGTAAAAGACGGACGCACAACTAAAGGCGTAAAATTTCAAAATAATGTTGATATCGGTGATCCTGTAGAAATGGCTGCCGAATACTATCGCCAGGGAGTAGATGAACTTGTTTTCTACGACATCATGGCAAGTGCAAGGGGCCGTGGACCTATACTTGACCTTATTGCCCGCGTTGCAAGTCAGGTATTCATTCCTTTCTGCGTTGGCGGTGGAATCGGAACATTGGATGACATTCGTTCAACAATTCTTGCGGGTGCTGAAAAAGTTTCCCTTAATAGTCAGGCTGTAAAGCATCCTGAACTCATTAAAGAAGGTGCCCGCGTATTCGGAAACCAGTGCATTGTTCTTGGTATGGATGCTGCAAAAGAAGAGGCTATGCCAAGCGGATATCGTGTTTACATAAATGGCGGAAGAGTTGCAACAGAACTGGATGCCCTTGATTGGGCAAAGAAGGCAGTTGGTCTTGGTGCAGGTGAAATCGTATTGAATTCAATCGATGCAGATGGAACTCGCAACGGCTATGAACTTAATCTTACCCGCATGATCAGTGAAAATGTTGAGGTTCCTGTAATTGCTTCGGGCGGAGGTGGGACAGTTCAGCACCTTGCAGATGTCCTTAAGGATGGAAAAGCTGATGCTGCCCTTATTGCAAGCATGGTTCATTCCGGCGACTATACAATCAGCGGAATAAAAACCGATCTTGCAAAACTAAATGTTCCCGTAAGGATGTAGAACTACAATATGTACCTGGCACGGGATGTGTCGGTTTCAAAGACATCGATGGCGTACAAATGTGCGTTGCCGGTGTCTTTTTTTATTAGGGCAGGAATATCTTCCAGTATATTTTCAGCAATGAATGATGCTATTCGTTCTGCACTTGGATTCTGCTTGAAGCAATCAAAGTCATTTAGATTCTTGTGGTCTAATAATCCGCAGACTTTTCTAAGGGATGCCTTGAGTTCTGTAAAATCTAATAGCATTCCGCCTTCATCAAGTCTGTCCCCGCGTACATGGGCATATACTTTGTAATTGTGACCATGTAGATTTTCGCACTTGCCGTGATAATCCTTCAAAAAATGAGCCGCAGCAAAATCGGCTTCAACTCTAACTTCGTACATGTGTATATAATAGCTCAATTTGTTGGAAAAATAAACTGAAACAAAGGGGACAGACCCCTATATAAAATTTGTCAATTTTATTAAAAAAAAGGACGTAACTATTCACCACAAAAAATTTACAAAAAATTGACATTACCCACTGTTTATA
>SAMEA3663026__coassemble_523_pt1 | contig 18803 bp, 13 predicted proteins | sample SAMEA3663026__metabat2_high_PE_013 | metagenome-assembled genome bin SAMEA3663026 (sample SAMEA3663026) | pig gut metagenome | biome: pig gut; feature: pig-associated habitat; material: faeces | place: France | collected 2012 | reverse complement strand
TTGTAAGTGGTGAACATATCGAGGATGTCGTTCTTGAGGCCAGCAGGCATTTTAACCGACTTAAGCTTTTCCGCCGCAATGGAACGCAAAGTTTCCTTTGGCATGGCATTGAACTTGATGCTGTAGGTAAAGCGACGCAAAGTGGACTCGTCCATTTCACTTGTATAGTTCACGATCCAGATGACCTTGTTTTCAGAAGTTTCCGAAAGCATTCTGTTGACCGTACCTTTCTGAGACGAGCTGAGCTTCATTCCAAAGAAACTGAATTCCTTTGTCTTGAGTACATTTTCTGCCTCATCAACTACAAGAACTGAATCTTCTTTTTAAAGGGAAAGGTAGCAATTGAGACGGCTGAGGGCTTTTACCTCCACATCGTCATCATCCTTCTTTCCGCTAACTTCAAGTTCATTCTTGTAAGATGTCATTTTAAGGCCAGCCTGTCTGATCAAAGCCTTGGCATATTCTGTCTTGCCAGCACCGGGAGCACCCAGCAAAAGTATATTGCACGGATTGTTTGATTTTAAAAGCTGAACCGCAACATCGGTCTGTTCCTGCGACACGCTGAAGGAATTCAAATCATAAGACTTTGCATTCCTTTCATTTTTTACAATGTCGGTAAAGTAAAGGGCCATATCCTTTTCACGGATGGCATCAATGGCATCTTCATCCATGTCTGCATCGCTATCCATGAGGCCAAAAGCCTTAAGCTTCTGATCATCCCTAAGGGCCATACGGATTTCTTTCTGAGATTTATTCGAGCACTTTGCAAGTATTTCATAGCGGCTCAAATCATCATGGCGGAACAAATCGTTTGCAACCATATAAGCTTCCTTACAGCTCTGAAGTCTGTAAGCACAGAGAAGAATCTTTGCTTCGTCTTCCGAAAGCTTAAGGGTATCTACGGCAAACTGAATGGAACTATTGTCGTCAACAGCTTTCTTAATTCTTTCAGGCACAGGAATTCTTGAAGGCAAAACCATAGAGTTTTCATCGATGGTCCCAGGCTTTTCAAAGAATGTAAGGGCAACAACCCTGGCAAAATTTGAATTGCGGCCATTAAACATTACGCGAACAAGATTAACGTCACGCAATTTATCTGTATCCCAGTTGCCGCAGTTCTCCATGATTGAATCATCCTCGCGGAAGTTCAACTTGAGCTTTCCCCTATAGCTAAAAGGATTCCTGTACTTTTCGCCGGGATTAATGGGTGTAAACACCTTTGTCTTAACGAATTTTCCAATGAAGGCATTCATTATTGCTTCTGAATGTGCCTGCAAATTCAATCTATCAACAAGAGCATTGTATAGCCACTGGATTTCTTCGTGGCTTGCCAAATCTTCAATATCAACTGTAAGCTGATAGAGATAGTAGGCAATGGCCAATGCTTCATTTTCATTCAAATTCTTAACCTTTGTAATTGCATTTCCTATCATATTCACCTTCCTTCTTTAGATTCTCGCCCACTCATCAGGGCTATGCATTTAATATAGGAACATTTCCGTTCACTGACATTAAACTCTTGGTTTAACAATGCCCTAAGGCATCATTAAGTCGTTTATATTTTTATGCGGCATAATTGCCGTATCCACCTTCACGGATAATGTTTACCCTCAATTCTTCAAGGGCACTATTTTCTATCTTTCTGACTGTTTCTTTCGAGCAACCCATTTTCTTTCCAATCTTAGAAAGGCTCATAGGTTCATTTCCATCAAGGCCAAAGCGCTTTACCATGACGGACATTTCCCTTTCATCAAGTCTTCCCAGGGATTTTTCAAGCTGCTTGTAAATTTCTCTGGTGCACATTTCATCCTGAGGATCCTTGAACTTGTCATCTTCAATCAATTTTCCAAGCGTTACTTCACCGTCTTCATCACAACCGATTGCCTTATCAAGGCTTGCCACATTCCACTTTTTCATGTCTTCAAATCGTGTTGCTGGAAATCTAACGCCTGTGGAAGTTTCCCTGATGGCCAACTGTATTTCGGCACGGATCCAGAAGGCAGAATAGGTGGAAAACTTTGCGCCGTTTTCAGGATTGAACTTAGCAGCGGCCTTAATCAAACCGATGTTTCCGGCTGACATAAGATCTTCCATTTCCATATATCCCCTGTACTTGTTTGCGATTTTTGCAACAAGGCGAAGATTGTGTTCAACCAATTTGTTCTGTGCCCATTTGTTTCCTGCGTGGGCTTTTGCAGCCAATGCCTTTTCTTCTTCTGAAGTAAGAACCGGAATTTTTGAAATTTCTTTGAAATAACAGGATGTGTTCATGTTAGTCATTTTTATTACCCTGCAATAAATGCGACTGGAACGAAATACCTTTCGGTAAACTAAACTCTCTCACCACTTTTGATTCAGGATGTGGTTTCCCGACAGTTTTTTTGCGCCGACACCCTCGGCCTACTTTCTGATTTTCCTTCCCTTGCTATGTCAAAGAACTTTCTTTTCCCCACCAAAAACTGAGGGAATAAGAATATAATACCCAAGCTGCAAATCGTCAACTTTTTAAAGTTTTTTTCAAAACTTTTTCTGTGACTTTCTCAGAGTGTACTTATAATATAGATTAAACCCCCTGTCACTTTTGGATAGAGGGTTAGCACCCTAAATCATTTTCTGCAGGCCCATCGCAATTGTCATGAGTACATAATAGTATTTTTTGGGGACGGATTGGTCGCGGATTTAGCGACAATTCATCATTTTAGAAGCCGATTTTTCTGCCTGAAGCCTGATTTTCAAAGTTTTCTATCTTGCACATGGCATGAAGTTCTTCTATGGAAGTCTTTGCTTCTACAGTTGTAGCTGGTGAAGATTTTCTTGATTTTCTTTTCGCTTTCACCGAACCATGCACTCTTGGAATCTGCAATGTCCACATGAACTATTGCCCTGCCGGTTGCATTTCAAGGCAACGGTCACAGGAATAGCGGGATTAAGTTTATCGGGAGATTGCTATAGCAAAAAAACAAAGGTCAGAATTAAAACAAAAGGGACTCCATTAGGAAAATTGATTGGAAAAACGGCAAAACCGCCGGCCTAAAAGTCAGTTTACTTTTATTCCAACCTATTGTACGGCTCAAACTCGCTGCCTTCAACCGTAAAGACATAGAGCATTTCCATGGCACGGGTCAGGCAAACATAAACCATGTTGAACTGCTGGGACATGAAAGTTTCTTCATCATAAACGGAACTTTCCTCGGCACCCCTTACGCGATGATCCGCAAGGAAAATAACTACAGGAAAATCCAGGCCCTTGCTTTTCTGCATGGTACACAAACGGATTCCGCCTGTTTTTTCAAAGTCAAATTCATCGTTGATTGAATTAGCCTCAACTCCAAGTTTTTCATTCAGAAGATTCTTAAGTTTTTCAAGCTTTTGATTTGTATTTGCAATGATGCAGATGTTTTCTTCTGCATAGTTAAGGGCATTCATCAAAAGTTTAACCTGCTCAACAATCTTTGCCATGGCATCATCAGTTTTTTTTCCAATGACATGTTCAACAGGAGGTCCCGGACGGAATGCAGCAGGTCTTGTAGTTTCATCCTTTACCTTGAATGTATCCCTGTATGCTTCTGCATATTCATGAATCTGAAGCGTATTTCGAAAATTTGTCCTCAAAATTTTAGTTCTTCCGACAATATCTATGCCGGACTTATTCCAGTTGAATCCTTTTCTGTAAATTGACTGGTCGCTGTCACCGGCGAGGAACACAGCTCTCTTCGTAGCATTTTTGATTACAGCCAAAACAACAGGCGGCAGATCCTGGGCTTCATCAACAAAACTGTACTGGCACATTACTTCCTCAACTTCAGCACCGCCTTGCAAAAGTCTTTGGGCAATTTTCTTTGCTGCATAATTCCTTGGCCAGTTACTTGAGTCAAGAAGTTTTTCTTCAACCTTTTCCAGTTGAGCCCACATTTTTGCACGGGCATCTTTTTTCATCTGAAGCTTCATGCCTTTTCGCTCGCAAACCTTGTCCACATAGTCTTCTTTTGTAATGCAGTTTGCCCAAATGAATTCCTGTGCTTCCCTAAAAACTTCTTCCCTAGAAAAATCCCCGTCAGAAAAAACACCTTCATCCACATTCTTTATGTCATAGCACATATACTTGTCAGGAAAGAATTTCTTGAGCATTACAAAGACAAAAGAATCGGCAGTCGTAATTGCCCCTTCCGGAACTTCAGCATTCAAAAGTTTTGTTACATACTGATTGTATTTTACAAGGCTCTTGGCATAAGTCAGAAGCCTGAAACTGTTTCTGTTTTCTGCAAAAGAAAGTTCACCGCCAAGTTCCCCCATTGCCTTTTCCAGAGTTTTCAGAAGAACCAGAGATTTTCCTGTTCCTGCCGCACCTTTTACAAGATAATCCCTGTTCAGTTTAATCTGCTCAAGAACTTCAGCCTGTTCGCTGCTCAAGGAAATGATGGATTTCTCATAATCATGGCGTGTCTTTGTATAGAAGGCAACCCTTTCAAGATATTCCATGTATTTTTTTGTATCTTCATAATCCTTCAATTTGAGTTGATTTCCTTCTCTTTTCTGAAACTCATAGCCTGAGCATTGGCATCCTGCCTTATCTTGTCCAGCTTTTCGTCTTTTTTTGAAAGGCGCTGCTCCGTTTCATTAAGAACAGTCTTAAGAAGATTTTCCCTTGCAGTTACAATATCCAGTTGGTTCTGCAAATCAGTAAGTTCATTTGCTTTTCTTGCAAGATCCTCATTCTGAGTTTTTAGTTTTCTGATTTCTGCAATTGCCTTTTTAAGTTCTTCACTTTCATAGGATCCGTGTTCTTCCCAATTCTTAAGTTCTTTTTCAAGCTTTTTGATTGTAGAAAGGGCATCCCATCCTTCTGCCCTTGAAAACCCCATAAAACATGCCACCGTAGTCTGAGCATCTTCTTCTGAAATTTCTGCAAACTTGTGCCTTACATCATTAGAAAGAAAGTGATTTCTGTAAAGTTTGCTTATGCTAGAAAAAATTTCCTTATATTGCCTTGGAAAATCGAAGAATCCAGTTCCGTCGTTTCTTGGAGTCCCGTACTTAAATTTGAATTCATCTACATATTGATTGATAAGAACTCCAAAGTCAGAGTTCGATGCAAAGTTTTCCTTTAAGGCTCTTTCCATAAGGGAATGCATTGCCAGAACAAACAGACCTAGCAAGATATGCAATCATTCCATCCTGAAATGGAATGCTTATTCCATTTTTTCGCAAATCTACAAACAGCTTGGCCAATTCAGACCAGTCAGATTCCTCAAAAAATAAATAATTAAAGCAATCAAGTGCATTAAATACTTCTCTGAATTGCTTTTCAGAGCTTGTACCTCTTAATAATTCAGATTTTATAACACCACAAATTGCAATTTCATTATAAAGGAATACTCTCTTTTGATTGTCCAAAGGATTTTTCCAAAATTCAATAAATACATTTGAATCAACCAGAATCATATAAGACTTTTCTCCCTGAAATCAGTTAATTCTTCCTGACTCAGATTTATTTTCCCAGCCAGAATAAAAAAATCTTCTTTAGAGTTCTTTCCGTTAATGATTGCAGAATCCTTTTTTACTTCATTCTTCTGATTCTGCATATTCAGAAAATCAAGAAATGCAAGTACAGATGCAAACTGTTCCTGTGGAATTTTTCGCAATGCTTCAACCACTTTTTCAAAAGACCATATACTTTTATTTTTATAACTAACAGAACTTCCATATGCTGGAGCTGGAGAAGCAACTGTCAATGTATGGGCTTTATAATCGCTGTAAGAAAAACCTGTTTCTGTTTTTTTTCCTGCCTCATCAGAAAGCTTATTATCAATTATAAAATCATAAGAAACATTATAAAGCGAGCATAATCTGGTAATTATTTTTACAGGTGGATCAACATCTCCATTCTCATATTTAACATACATTTGCCTTGAGATGCACAGGATTTCCGCCAATGCCGATTGCGAATAATTATTCTGCTCCCTTAGTTTTTTTATTGTTTCTTTCATAATTAAAAATTAACATGAAAAATACCGTTTGTCAAATATATTAGTCACTTATTGTATATTATAATTACATAAAAATCATAAATTTCCGTCAACCCCGGTGAGCCAAAAAACAGAAGTTTTACGGCTCGCCATCGGCTGCTCCATAGCCTGGCTTAGAATTTAAATCACTGAGCAATATCTGTTCCTATTTTATTACATTCTGCCATAGGATTATTTATTTTGCAGCCAAGCAGGGAAAGTCTATGGATTTGATATAGTTGTATCCTTATCGTAAGTGGTATCATTATATGTCGCACTAGATTTTACAAAAATATTATGACTGGAACTAATATTTTCTCGTGATTTTTCATCAAGTTTCAAAGTTCCTCGTTCAACATAGAAAGCCTTTCCTGCACCAATACTTGAGTTATCTGTAATTTCACAATCTATAAACTCAGCAGTACCATTACACTCTATATATCCTGCACCACCTTGATTGAAACGCTCATTACGCGATTCACTTGCGGCATTTGATTTTATAGTACAATTTTCCGCTAATAAGTGGGCTTCAGAAGCAGATTTGTCGTCATTGTACAGACATATACCAGCACCGTCACCAGCCGTATTTGATGATATTATACAATTTTTCATTTTACATTCTCCTAACACCATTAAGGCTCCGCCCACATGACCTCCTTTGATTCCTTCAATTTTAGTATTAGAAATCTCTGCCTTACCACCTTCCTGTATGCAGACGGCACCACCCCATGAGCCGTTAGAAAGTAATCTAGAGTTCTTTATGGTACAATTTTTAATTATAACCTTTCCACCATTTTCAACTTCAATTATCCCAGCAAAACCAGTATTTGGAGAATCTTGCCATCTGTTAATATCTACTGAAAGTTTTTCAAATGTACAATTTTCAATTGTAACAACTGCACCAGATTTTACTAAAATTCCAGTTCCATGATATTTTCCATAATAAGCTGAATTATATGTATTACCATCATGATCTGAAGTAAAATCAATATTTGAAATTTCTACATTACATTTTCCAGATATAGTAAATGCACGTCCTTGAACTGATTTTAAATCTATTTTTCCGCGTCTGTCTTTATCTCCACCATCAATAGATACATTTAAACTTTCGATATTAAATAAAGTTTTATCAGATATATCGCTGGACAAAGCTTCAAATGTAGAACTGTCCATTGTATATTTACTATCATTTATATGTTTCCCCAATTGTTCTTTTAAGGACTTTATATCTCCTACCATCTGAATGCCAGGTCTGACTGCAGAAGAATAGAGGGCAGCTTCTGTTTTTATGTCATTCCAGCCGATGACGAAACCGTCATCACTTGTAAAGATTGTTCCCGGATTTGCTTTAAGATTTGTTGAATATCCCGATGTAAATGTAAGAGATTTTCCACAACCAGGAGGGGTAGTTCCAACATAACAAATGTGAATATCACTTCCTGTAAGAGGGGAATCAATTTTGATGGTTGGGCTGTTTGAATCATTATTATATGTAAAGTTTCTCTGAACACCCTCAGATATTTTGTTATTCTTGATGATGACTTTACCACCAAGGGTTGTAGTTTTTTGCGCCATGGTAAGAATAGCACCAATATCACTATCTCCATTGATAATTGTATTATCTGAAACGGCAGAATCAATCAATTTCATATTACCGTTATTATAAACAATACATTTTGCTTTGTTGCCTGTAATTGAACAATTTTTAATAGTCAAACTGCTGCCGTTTATGAGATTAATTTCGCCATAACATTTTTTTACAGTACAGTTGTTCATTTCAGCGGGACCCTTATTATCTATAATGCAGGCAGAACTTTGTACAGCAGAATTCTGGATTGTAACATTATTCATGATAAGACTATTATCAGCACCACTATAGATTAATGATGATGTGGAAGGGGCAGCTTCTGTACATCCATTTTCCAAAGTAATATTATTCAATGTAAGTTTTGCACCTGCTGCCTTCAGTTGTGCATCAATCAATATTTTACCTGCAACTCCACCCAGAGAAATTTTCGCGTTACCAATGCCGTAAGGCTCTACGGTAATATTTTTTACATTAACGGATGAAAGTGTCTTGTCAGAAAACTCAATTGTATCTGAGACTTGAATGCTGCTCATCAATCTGATGTAAACCTTAGTATTGACGTCTATATCTTCGTTATTGTTAATTTCTCTTATTGCCTTCTGGATTGTGGCAAAAGGCTTCTGCTTGCTTCCCAAACCTTCTGTGTCATTACCATTTGCCCGGACATAATAAATGGCAGGGCGTCTTACTCTGATACGAGAAACGCTAGCGGGGTCACTTGAAACGAAGTTGTTTTTAGAAGCGTAGGCCTCAATGTTGTAGTTGCCAGGCTTAAGCTTAAGGACCGATGTTCCGTACTGGCTGTCTTTTGTTATGTCAAGGCTGTCCGAAGCATTTGCTACGACTGAATTTATATATACGAAACCTGCAGATGAATCATCTGTAGTCTGTCCGTTATGTGTAATCTTAAAAGAATAGTAACCGCTGTCTTCTTCTGCGGTAAAAACCGTTCCATTCTCAAGAACCGGCTGCATAAGTTTTTTTGCTTTGTTTGAAATTATAGTACTGGAAGAAAGTCCGCTGTCATCAACAATAGAAAATGTAAAACGTACTTCCTGATTACTTGGGCGAATTCCAGTTTTGTAATACAGCGGTTTGTATTTTACGCCAGACAATTCTACCGGTATGATGGTTTCGTCAAAAGAAATTGTAGATCCAGCCTGAACAATTGGAACCAATGAAGGTTTTGTTTTGTCAAAGGATAATTCCTTTTCACTTAATGAGGAATCCCTGTATAAAGCTTCAGCTGTTGCAGGATCAAAATAGAATGGTCTGCCGTTCACAAAGATTGTCTTTGTATCTTTATTATGTACGGAACCATTTTCAAAACATGGCATGAAGAAGCAGACTACATACTGGCTGTCGGGATTACTTGGATCCTTATCCATCTGGAAAGTAGCACGCTCAATGCTCGGCGGAACGGAGTCTGCCCTCAATTCTATATGGAAAGAGTCAAATGGCCTTCTTGTTTCTTTTTCAACCAGAGTGATGTTTCCGGAAATATTTTTTTTGATGATTGAATCTACTGTAAAACTTCCGATATCAACAGCCTCAAGAAAGTCTTTCTTAAATGTAAGGGTCGCTCTTGCCTTGTCCCTTGGATTCTGTACGATCGTGAAAGGAACAGAAGACGCAGGAAGTACACTTGAAAGACCTTTGAGGTCATAGGAATATCCGAAACTAATGTCGTACATCTGTGGATTTCTCAAGTACAGATCTATTGATTTATCAGAATCTGATCCATAGCACATCATTCCGGAAGCATCGATTTCATACGAATCGTTCATCTGCTTTATTTCAATGGCGGCGGTGTCGGTGTAGCGTTCGAAAAATTCCTTCACCGGTGTATTAAAATTTGCGCATGAAAAAATTGAAAATGATGCGGCATATAAAAATGATAAAAATATTCCCTTGCTGATTGTTCTTCTCACTTTTTTCTCTCTGAATTTTTTATGTCGCTTCCCATATGTTATTCAACTGCCGATTATTGACATGATGATAGGTTGCTGTAAATCAACTGAAAACATACTTTTAACTCCCCAATTAAAATGAATTTTTAAACAAAAATCCAAACCAGAATTCCTACAGTGTTCTCCCTAGAACTGCCATCCTATGCTAACTGTCGGCACAACCATTCCAAATTTCATGTTCTTAGCAAAGGCATTTATGAAAGTCACGTCTACCTCAGCATAAAGTCTGCTGGTTATGAAATACTGGAGCGCCAGTCCTGCATCAACAGCAATATTAAGGCTATTGAGTGGCTCGGATTTTATGTCATGTGAAAAAGAAAAAACATAATTGTTGAAGTAAACAATTCCACCACCGACATGAGCTTCAAGCGTCATTATATGTTTGCGCTGAGTTTCCGACACACGAAAATAAATCGGTTTCTGATAAACAAGATTAGTAAATCCGCTTATGAGACTTCCGTCAATCTTGTAGTTTCCAAAATCTGCATTCATCATGGTATAACTACCCATAGCGCCAAGTCCAAGGAAACCCCATCTCCTTTTTACAGGGACAAAGGTAATTTTAGGAGTTGCACTCAAAGGCCATATTTTAGAGTCCATGTATACCGGAATGGTATCATCATATAGCATATAAGGAACCGAATATCCCAAAGAAAGGTTAAGGTCCATCATCTTCTTGTACTTGATTATAAGTTCAGAAGAAGAATCCAGTTTGCTTTCAAGACCAGAGGCATCTTTTGCAACAAAATAATAGGTACCTGTATCCATCTGTTCATCTGTCAGCTTAATCTTCAGTTTCTTACCGTCAGGATTTTCAAGAATAATCGGAAATATCTTGTTCTTCAGGGCTTTCCTTCTCAACCAGTAAGTGGTATAGGAAAGTTCATCTCCTTTTTCAGGCATAGGGAAAAGATTTTTTCCGGAGATGTTAAATATACCGTCATTATATTCTTCTATATAAATCGTATTTGAATAATTTACATTGGAAGAGACATCCTTAATTTCAGGCTGAAAGGCCTTATAGATTATAAGTTCATTCCATTCTGCATCTTCAAGGGCAAAGCCAAGAAGGTCATAGGAAATAATCCTATACCTGTATTTGCCTGAAGAAAGCTGTGGCTGGATCTTTACGCTTGTAGAGTTGTCTTCAGTTTTCAAAGAAAGCATGGGCTCATAGACATTTTTCTTTGCATTGTATTTTTCAATCTCAATGTCATAGTGAAGAACATAAGCCGAACCTTCGTCTTCCCATTCAAGAGTCTGCCATTGAACCTCTTCTCCAACAGTCATTTCCTGTTCTTCTTCAGCCTGTGCAAAAACAATAATGTTCAGGCAAATCATGACAAGGAAAAATGAAGTTATTTTCTTTATATTTTCAGCAGACAGCTTAAAACTATTTTCCATACGGGTTCTTTGCCCCCTTAGAATTTACTTTTTTCAATAAAGGTATATCAGTAACAAACATTTCTGAAGCAGGAATACCAGGCTGAAGTTCTGTATCCAGTTTGCCGTCTTTATCCGCATCAACTCTTCTTACAGCTTCTACAGTCCAATTGAATTTTCCGCTGTAAAGTTCTTTCCTAAGTTTTTCGGTTTCCCTCTTCTGGATGAGTTCAAGCCAGTTTATTTCACAGCTTGTTTTTCCCGAAATGATTTCCTTGAATATGGTTTTACCTTTGCCCGTCTTTACTTCAACATGGTAATCAGTTGCATTCTTAACCGGACTCCAGTTCAAAGTAATCGTTCTTGGGTTGGTCTTCTTACGGAGGTAATCTCCATTTAATACTGCAGGAACCGCACTCAAGCCGGAAGCCTTAGGCAAAGGTTCTACAGGAGTAATTGAAAATTCACCGATGTATTTCCTGTCAGTATTAGAAATATCAATTCCATCATTAGTCTTTGCGTGAACTACAATTTCATAGTCCCCACCATTTCTTAAATCGGGATTTGCAATCAATACTGTTGCAGGTGCAACTTTTGTTCCTGCGGCAAATTCTTCATCTGTCGGAATCTTAACTACAGGAATAAAACCGTCTTTAGTTCTTTGGGAAACAACCACCTGAGCTTCTGCAACTGCGTCAACAGACGACCAGGTAATCTTTATTTTGTTCAATGCAGCGTCTATTCCTTCAAACCTTGCATTCTTTTTTGGAATAACAATTTCTATCGGCCTAAGCTTTACAAGATGAAATTTTGTTTCATACAGGTCACCGTTACGGCGGCTCATTACTCCAGGAATTGCATTTGCCTTGGCCTGGATTTCAATCTTGTAATCCGTTCTGTCCCTGAATTCCGCTGGATGGAACATATCAAGATCAAAGGTCGTGTCATACACTGTATCTTCATAAACTATTTCATTATCTGTATTTCTATAAATTATGATTTTATAGTAATCGGCACCTTCAACTTCCTTCCATTTGAATCTATAAGGAACAGTATCTCTTGCAACTGCTTTTCCAACAGGAGCAATTATTGAAGAAGGCTCCAGGTTAGAAAGGACATGAAGCTTTTTTGCAGAAGATATCATTTCAAAGTCATCTACGGAAGACTTTGAGTAAAGGCGCCACCAGTAGGTTCCCCTAGGAAGATGAATTCCGCTCAAAGAGAAACCTGTTACAGGAACATTGATTACAAGATTCCTAAACTTCTGGTCGGAGGCAATCTGAACGGAAGTTTTATAGAAGTCAGGAAGATTTTTCTTCCATGTAAAATTCATGTCCATCATGAGGTTTTCTGCAATTCCATATCCGTCGACAGGTTCTACAGTGTGCTGCTCCGGTTTCCCTTCCATTGCATAGAACAAAACTGGTTCACAGGTATTGGAAACATTGCCTTCCTGATCAAGCTGAGAAATTCGCCAGAACCATCTTCCGGCGGAAAATTCATTCAGGCCTGAAAGAGAAATATGGTTGCTTGAAATATCAAAGTTTTTTTCAACCTTTGAAAAATTTGCCTCACGGGAAAATTCAAGTTTATAGGAAATGGCTTCAGGTTCAGACTTCCAGCTGAAAGTTGTTTTCTTTGCATCCTTCTCTATGTTCACGATGGAATTGTATGCAGGAACAAGGGGAACAGGCGGATTAAGGGTTCCCGATTTAACGACAGAGAAAGAATGAACTTCAGAAGGTGCAGCAAAGCCTTCCCTGTTTGTTGAAAAATAAGGTACAACCTGCCAGTAATACTTTCCCTGCTTCAATGTGGAAATGACTGCAGAAGTTGAACCACCGCGCTGATCGATGATTGGATTTTTGAGTTCTTCATTGTCTGCAACTACAAGGCGATAATTGTCCGCACGGTTTGTTTCAGTCCAGATGAAACGGATTGCAGGTTTGCGGCTTCTGTAATTTATTTCATAATTTTGAACAGGGCTAAGCAAATCCGGAGGAAGGGACTGAATGACCTGAATGCGGCTGGCAACCATGGCAGACAGAGGATTTTCTGCGGTTGTATTCCTAATGCGCCAGTACCATACGCCCGCCCCCATCGCCATAGTGCAGTGAGCAATTCCGTTTATGATTTCTGAGTCTGCAATCTTAGAAAATTTTTTATCAGATGAAACCTCAAGGACAAGATTTGAGTTTTCAGGCATGTCCAGGGCTTTCCATTCAAAGTCAACATTGCAGTCTTCTTTTCCATGGTTAAGGATTTTTTTGTTTGGAGCTGGAGAAATCATTGTAAAGCGAGGCTGCTGAAAATCCTTTTGGCCAACACCAAGGCTTTCACCCTGAGAAAGATTTTTTACAATTCCTTCAGCATTTGATATTGAGGCATTACCTGACACAACCTGAACAAAACCGCCCCTGCTTAAATCTACGCTGGCTGCGGCTCCACTTTCCATGGCAACGCTGATGCTTCCACCTTCAGATTTAAGGAAGACACCGTCAGTTGTTTCGCCGTCACCGCTTTCAACATAAACGGAACCGTCATAGATTTCTGCATTAGCTTTTCCAGAGTCTTCATCCTTCCAGATCTGAATCATTGTACTTTCAAAAAGTTCAATTTTATTCCCGTCTGTAAAAGTTACCGTTGCTTCAGAAGCATCCGATGTATGAACGGTATCGCCGTTATATAAGGGAGATTTCTGTCGGAGTCTGTCCCATACAAGACGCTCCAGCAGTTTGCGCTGAGCAGTTTTATATTTAAATGTAATCGTAGCTATAGGAGTTTCATTCAGTTTGGAAAGAGAATGGTTGAAACTTTTATAGAATCCGCAGAAGTTACCTGCTGCACCAAGAAGACAGATTAAGATCGCAATGCAAAAGGTAACCGAAAGATTACTGCTTAACCTGGATCTTGTTTTCTTCTTCATTTAGATTAACCTTTTCAAAATCTGGAATATCAATGCCAAGGAGATTTCTAACTTCATTCAAAGTCTTTGGACCTGTTGGGCCTACTGCCTTTGCACAGTCTGGGTCCAAAGTAAATTCAGGATCTCCCTGTCTAAAGAATGCTTCGATGTCAAAATTCGGCATATTTACAACGCCGTAGAAATGCTGGGCACCCTTTCCCTTAACTTCGAATTCTACAGGAATTCTTTCTACTACTAGAGTTCCGTTTTCAATTTCCTCCCTAAGGATTTCACGAGTATCTTCTGTAATCAGAATGTCTGTACCGCAAGGCTTGTTAGAGCTTTCAGTACGGCTTGCAAAGTTAACAGCATCACCAATGGCCGTATATTCCATCTTGTCAGCAGAACCCATGATACCGGCTGTTGCACGGCCCGTATTAAGACCGCAACCGATCCTGATGTGAGGCTTGTACTGTGCCCTTTCTTCATTCTTGTGTGCTTCTGTAAATGCTAAGGCATCCTTGTTGTATTTCATAAGGGCATAACGCATGGCTATGGTTCCCGTAATTGCATTGAGGGCATCTTCCTTTACACCCTTGCGGTGATTTGCAGCAAGTTCCTTTTTCTTTGGGTCAGAATCCGGGAGAGCTTCGAAATCAAGGTTTTCGTCCCTCAAGATTCCCCAGACGGCCATTACTGCATCACCTTCAAATTTGTCTACATTTCCATGACTTAAAGTAATGCAGTTAACCATGCGGCTCATGTAGTCATTCAAGAAGCCGATGATTTCGCGTGGAGAATCGTTGCCAAAGCGATTTTTAAATCCGTCTGAAATTGCCGTAAATCCACGGATGTCGCTGAAGAAAATCGTAAGGTCCTTAAGGTGAGGTTCAAAGTCAATTTCTTTACGGGCAATGGCTTTTGCGACGCCTTTGTTAGTGAATTTAGAGAAGGTTTCCAGAAACCCCTTTTCGTCTTTTGTAGACTGATTGAGAACACCGATTTCATCCTTCCTGCTTGCGTCCAAATCATCGATGAGGACTGTATCAAAATTACCTTTCTGAATTTCGCGGGCGGCAAATGTAAGTTTTTTAATCGGATCGGAAATTCCAAACTTTGAATACACAAGGGCGATGATGAGTGTTAAGAAGAAGACACCACCCATGATGAAAATATTATTGATGAAAGTTTTCTTAACTGCATCGAGAACAATGTCCCTTGAAACTTCCGTAATTACAACGATATCAGCCATTGCTGTTTTTTCGTAAGCACCAAACCAGTGAGTCTTTTTCCCTTTCGCATCGAGTGTAACAAAAGGAATCTGACGGCTGTCGTCATTGTTCTGGTTGTGTTCGCGCAAAGTCATTACGAGAGAATGATTCTTAAGGCTTTCACCGGCAAGCACCCTGTCAGTATCAGGATGGCAAAGAAGTTCATCATTATGATTGATGAGGTATGTAGTATTTATGTTTCCAGTACCGATGATGTCGGAAATGGATTCGATTGAAAAAGCAATTATACAAGTCTGGTCACGGCCATTTTCTTTCCACGGGAAAAGCAATGCCATAGAAGGAACATTAAGGAAGGGAGATACATTTATGGCGATTGTTTCACCGTCACAGGATTTTCCAATCTGCTCAGCAGAAGATTCGATTACTTTGCTGATGAGGGAAGCATCTATTTCGTTTGAAATGAAGAAATGGTTGTTTACGATTCTTATATCACTTGAAAGAGTGTTCTGAACGCTTTCTTTTGAAATTACATAAATGAAGGCAATGTCATCGTTTCTTTCAAAGAAGAAAGTTTCTGCCTGACGGGCCAAAGCCTGATTCCTTGAACTGATGACACCAGTCATATCCAGCAGCTGAAAAACATTGCCGCGAATTGTAGAAAGCTTGTCATTGACAGTAGAAGCAGCTTTCGTATTAACGGAAAGGTTGTTGTTTTCTGCAGTAATCTGTACATCCGCACCCATCAAATATGTAGTGAATCCCGTAACAGATGCAAGCGAAAGGAGGACAACAAGTCCAAAAATTGCAGCCAGGGTAAAACCTATAGGCCTTTTAACTTTGATTGAGTCAAAACTTTTTTTCATCTCTCTGCCTCTAGAATAAAAATAGTCCAAGTTAAATAGAAATTTTCTATTAAAATTGTTCTGCCCACAGTGAACCTGGACTTTTTTTGTAAAAGCTAATAAGGTGGTTTAAGCTTGTTGCTCTAACCAATAAACTTTTCTTTATATGTAGTATGAAGTTTTTTTCTTTTGTCTGCAAGTCTTTTTACTTTTCTTCCGCAATTTCTGCAATTACTTCATCTTTCTTCTGAAGTTTTGCTTCCAGTTCAGAATCACTTCGATAGAAGAAAGACACTGTAATGAAAAACTTTAAACCAGTATACAAAGAATTAGAAAACCTCATTATAAATAAACTTCCGGGATATATTGAGAAAATCAATAAAGAGCATAATGACGGAATCATCTTAAAACCATTTGAAAACAAAAGCCTGGAAGAGAACTGTATCAAAACACCTTCTTTCCCTTTCAAACTTGAAGAAACAGAATACGAAGAAAAAGACAGGATTATTGAAGATACAATTTATACAAATTGAGTAAACTCCCTTGAAAAAGTGCATGAACTGTTTGAAAAGTCCCTTTAAAAAGTGTGTGCTTATTATAAAAAGTCACTTGAAAAAGTGCTGTTAACTGGCAAAAAGTCCCTTAGAGACTGAAAATTTGAACTGTCTGGATTTAAATTCAGAGTAATATACCATCCTTCACTGGCTGTCAGTCCTTTTAGAGAACCGGATATTTGATATAAATACAGCCCTGTCACAGGAAGCTAAAGAATATCTTTTGAAAAATTTTTCTGTTCCATACAATGAGTATGATATTATTACAGGCTATCGTGCTGATGACAGTTATTTTTCTTTTGCCCAGGATTTTATCAACGGTGCAATTTCAGTTAGACAGCTGGGAAATGCATTGCATCTAGGTAAATTGGGAACCCAGTTTGTGTTAAAAAGTAAGAAAGCCTTTGATGCCATTATATATGAAGGTCATGAAACGGCAGATTATTCTGAATGGTTTACTAAAAAAGAAATACGAGATAAATCTGCCAGAAGACAATACTTTGATGTTGAGAAAAACAGACGGCAGAGAGGTGATTTATATATTGTTCAGATTCTTGATGAGGAAATAAAAGCTGATGATCCACGCATACGATAAAACTATCTTGCAAAAGCTTAGAATAATCTGGCAGTAATGTTTGATTTTGCTGTTTACGATCTGGATTTCCACCTGGAAGATTTTTATAGGCTTTTTCTTCAATCAGAACTTTCTCATAGGTTTGAAGAAGGAGATACTTCCATCATTGCCGGCAAATCGGGAGTTGAATTGGCATTGGAAATTATAGGAGATGATGCCAAGGCTGATAAATATAAACACGTTGCAGACAGGAGTCCTGAATATTTGACTGGATGGGCACTTGCATATTTTCAATGGGAAATAAACCTGAAATTAGGACAGATAGATAATCTGATTCCAATAACTGAAATCCGAACAATGTATAATCCTTATCACGAAATGGATATATCAAAGTTCTGCGATTACATGAAGACTTTATGTAATGAACGAGATTCTGTTTCTAATATAAAAAAACTTCGTTTGTCTGCAGGATTATCGCAGAGTGAACTTTCAAAAATATCAGAAGTTCCGCTTAAAACAATTCAGCAGTATGAACAGAAACAAAAAAACATAAATGCAGCAAAAGCCGAAACCGTAATTAAACTGGCGAAATCTCTGAGTTGCAATGTAGAACAGTTCATGGAAATAGAAAATTAGCAAAATTACTATATATTTGACCATGTCTACCAATACGCTATATGTAGTGTAAAAACAGATGAACTACACCATTAAACACTATAGGTGTAACCGTCAAAAAATCACCACTGGCCCAAATCTTTCCAGGGAGTAATCTTGATATTCCAGGGCAGGAGCCTTGACCAGTCGGAGTTCTCATCCAGGTCAGCCGCCCGTTCAAAAAGACATCGGAGATAGTCGTAAGGAACAAGACCGCTAAGCTTTGCGTTCTCCATCTCAATGAGAGTATACATGAAGCAGGAACTTCTGGCTCCTTCCTCGCTTCCCGTGAACAGCCAGTTTTTTCTTCCAAGGGCAAACGGGCGGATTGCATTCTCTGCAAGATTGTTGTCCTGCGTCATTTCTGCACAGTTCATGAATTCCTTGAATCTGTCTCATCTTTTTAACGCATACGAAACAGCCTCTCCGAATTTATTGGAGGAAAGACAATGCATTTCCTTTTCCTTGAGCCATGCATGGAATTTTTCAAAGAGCGGCGGAAGATCCTCCTTCCTGAGCCGGATTATTTCTTCGTCGCTTTTTGCCTTCTCGCGGATTGCATTGTCCGTGCGGTAAATGTCGCGGATCATTTTTACTGCTTCCTCAGGGCTCCTTGACTTTGAGGCTTTCGAGGCGTCGGTGAACTTTCTTCTAGCATGGGCAAGGCATGAGCAGTGCGTGATTATTTCATTTGGGAAAAGCCTGTCATGCTCCGCAAGGGTGGAATCATATCCTTCATATCCGTCCGTCATGAGGTAACCTGAGAATCCGTTTATAAATTCGCTGGCATTTGTGCCTGAGCGGCTCTTGTTGTACCGGAACACAACCGCGGGTTTTCCTTTCGGTCCTCCTGATGCCAGCCACATGTAGGATTTGCTCCTCGTCCTTCCGTCCGCATTTTCTGCATCTCCTTCATATTCAAGAACCTTTACCGTGGTCTCGTCCATATGCATTGCGCACCAGCTTTTAATGTGCTGCACTATGAGCGGTTTTGACGGTTACAAATTCTCAGTGAGAATTTGGAGAAAATTGGCGTGTTTGTTTAATAGGTCAAATTTCGAGTTTTAAGTAGAATTTACAAAAAAGGCGTAAATCT
>SAMEA3663026__coassemble_517_pt1 | contig 19030 bp, 14 predicted proteins | sample SAMEA3663026__metabat2_high_PE_013 | metagenome-assembled genome bin SAMEA3663026 (sample SAMEA3663026) | pig gut metagenome | biome: pig gut; feature: pig-associated habitat; material: faeces | place: France | collected 2012 | reverse complement strand
TTTCGGCGGATTCGGTTCGGTTACGGCGCCTTCCATGCCTACTGTAAGTTCGCCTACAATCGGAAGCGGTTTCTATGTTCCGACTTTCCAGAATCAGGGACTCAATGTAGGCAAGAAAAAGGATTCCAAGTCTGAAAGCAATGACGGCTCGGATCAGGCAGAAGAAAAGAAGAGCGAGGTTGCAAAGAAGCTTCCTTCGACCCTTACGGCAAGCGAGATTTCTGCCTTGAGCAGCATGGGTCTTTTGGGAAACATCACCGGCTCTGCTTTGCCTGGCAGCATATATACAACCCAGACTACTTCGGAAACAAAGGAAATCCTGGAGAAGGTCCTTACAGAAATTGAAGAGATCAAGAAGAACACTAAGGAACTTCCTGCGGAAAAGCCTGTTACCATCGTTGCTTCGGCACCGGTTGTTTCAAGCAATACCCTTTCTTCTGCTGCGGAAAAGGCTTCTTCAAGAATCTTAAGGTTCAGCGTGAACAACTACGACATCCTTAAGACCTGCGGCAAGATTTACATTTCAGACATTCAGCACGACGGTTCTTTCCTTGTTACTGGCGACAGACGCTACATGAGCGACGGCAAGAACAGGACTGAGACCTTCCACATGCTCTTTAAGAATTCTTCAGGGGAACACAGTGCAGTTAATTACAATGCCGCTACAAGCGTTACCCAGGATTATCTTAACGAGTATTCTTTCCTTTATCAGCTTTCAAAGCGTCCTCAGCTTTCGGCAGTCCGCACTGGAAATCTTGTTACCATGCGAACCAATGACCAGGACTGGAAGATGGAACTTTTAATCGACCTTGGTGAAAAAAGGAACTAGAATGAACGTAAAACTTTCCGAAGGGCTTAAAAAACTTTCCCTTGATTTTTCAGCCGGGCAGATTGCACAGCTTGAGGCTTACTGCAGCTGCGTTATGGAATTCAACAAGACCTACAATTTGATGAAGGCAGACGATGAGGACGAACTTTATGTTAACCATGTCCTTGATTCCCTTGCTGCTGCCCCATATCTTTCCGGCCTCATTAAAGACGGAACTGCAGTTGGTGATATTGGTAGCGGTGGCGGTTGCCCTGGAATTCCTCTTGCCGTTGCTTTTCCAAACGCAGGCTTTACCCTTGTTGAACGCATGGAAAAACGCTGTGCCTTCCTTGAAAGTGCCATCAAGGCAATGAACCTTAAGAACGTGCGCGTCCTTTGCAAGCAGGTTGATCTTGTTGAGCCAGAACTTTTTGAAGTCGAAGTTTTCCGCGCCTTCCATCCTTTTGACAAGAAAATTACCAAATGGCTTTTGAAGATGCTTAAGAAAGGCGGTCATCTTGCAGCCTACAAGGCCCGTGAAGAAAAGATTCTTGCGGAAATGGAAGAGGTTAAATTCCTTGTTCCGTCTTACGAGAAGATAAAGCTTTCGGTTCCTTTCCTTGAAGACCACGAGCGCAATCTTGTGGTGGTAAAGAAATAAAAATATTTAAAATTTCAGGAAGTTCCAATTTTTTGTTGTAAATCATGAGGAAAAAAATTCCTGAAGTTGTTTTGGGTTCAACAGGAATATGGATTGCCACGCCGTTCCGGCTCGCAATGACGATAATTACACTGGAAACTTTATATTTATCTAAATGTTTTTCAGTGTAATGCTAAATTGTGATTTGCTTCAAGATTTTTGTCAGTTCGTTCTTTTCAATCAGGTCGATTGGACGGCCTTCAATGTACTTTCGCGCTTCTTCCGTAAAGGTTCCGGCGCTGATACAGAATCCGCGAGCAGCCTTTACATCGCTCATGTGTCCGTGGAATTCACGCACATAGATTTCGCCTGTTGCTCCTGTAGTTCTGAAGAAGCGGAACAGTGCAACATCTTCCCATTTTGAAGAATAGATTTCTGAAAGAATATCTGTATAGAGGACATCAACATCAATGCTCTGAATCTTGACTGTAGAATTCTTGTACTTTGTCATGATGAACTTGCGGCACAATGTAACAAAGTCGCTGGAGTTTGCGGAAACGTAAATCTGAAGGTTGGAGTTCTGGTTCAATTCCTGATAGCGGCTGATGAGGGTATTAACATCCTTGTAGTTTGCATTCTTTGCACGGATGGACTTGCACATCATAAGGCCTTTCTGAATCATGTTTTTTTCAAAGTAGCAGCGGGCAAGGTTGTATTCAAGTTCAATCTTGATTTCAGGAGGAGTAGATTCATGCTTGAGGCCGATTTCAAAATCCTGAATTGCGGAATTTGAATCGGAAATTTTTGCATGGTACTGACCTGCCTGAAGACATGAACGAGGACCGTAAACCGGGTCTGCCCTAAGGTGCATGAAAACCTTGATGGCTTTTTCCGGATGACCTTCGTAGGACATGGCATCTGCCATATTAAAAAGCGCTTCCTTGTTTCCAGGATCTTCATCCAAAGCTTTCTTGAAGCAAGGGAGACTGTCACGGTATTTTCTTGCCTTGTAATAGCAAAGTCCAAGCTGCATGTAGATTTCAGAAGCTTCCGGTTTTGCAAGGAGGGCTTTCTTGAAAAGAGGAATTGCCTTGTCATACTGCTCAAGCTTTGACATTGTTTGTCCAAGGTAATAGTTTGGTTCAAAGGCAATGCTGTTCATTTTTGTTGCGTTGATGAGGCTTTGTGTTGCTTCCGGAAGCTTATCAAGTTTAAGGGCAGTAATTCCCTGGCGGAGGAATGAATTGTAAAGGTCGATTGTTCCGTCTTTGTTTGCAAGGGCAAGTTTTACAAGGTCGCTGTAAACAGTAAATGCCTTGTCCCACAACTGGCTTTCAAAATAAACTTCACCGAGGGGAATAAGTCCGAGAGGATCGTGAGGATTTTTTGCAAGCCTTTTATTTGCTTCTTTAATGACCTGTGCCTTGTTCTTTGTGCCGCTGCCTTTCTTGGGCTCTTTCTTTCCCATAAAAAGGGTGAGGACAGCACAAAGAGCAATCATGATAACTGCTGCGATTAGAAATGACATGACTTATACCTTTAATAAAAAACTTTCCTTTTCTATTATCGGCAGATATCGGCAGAAATTTAGTTTTTCTTCAATTCTTCAACAAATTCAGCAATTTTATCCAGGGCAACCTTGATTTTGTCCACGGCGGTTGCGTAGCAGCAGCGGATGTGTCCTTCGCCACCAAGGCCGAATACGCTTCCCGGAACTACTGCAACATTGTATTTCTGGAAAAGCTGGGTTGCGAATTCTTCTGAAGTAAGCCCTGTTGAAGAAATGTCAGGGAACATGTAGAAGGCCCCCGTCGGTTCAGGAACAGGAAGTCCCATGTCGCAGAAAGCCTTGTACATAAGGTTGCGGCGCTGCTGGTAGCTTACGCGCATCTTTTCAACTTCGTCCCAGCTGTTGCGCAGACCCTCTGCAGCTGCATACTGGCTGAAAATTGGAGCACAGATTGTGTTGTATCCGTGGAGCTTTACAACCTGCTTGAGCAGATCCGATGGAGCGGCAATGTAACCGATTCTCCATCCTGTCATGGCAAAAGACTTTGAAAATCCGTTGAGGATGATTGTATAGTCTTTCATTCCAGAAAACGAACCTATTGAAACGTGCTTGCTTCCATCGTATGCAAGTTCGCAGTAGATTTCATCGCTTATAACCCAGATCTGATGCTTCTTTACAACTTCTGCAATCTTTTCAAGTTCATCGCGGGGAATCATTGTTCCTGTCGGATTATTTGGGGAACAGATCATCACTGCTTTTGTCTTAGGCGTGCATGCCTTTTCAATCTGTTCAGCCGTTGGATAGTAGCCGTTCACGCTTGTATCGATGGTAATAACCTTTGCCTTCGTAAGTTCTGCAAGGGGAGTGTAGTTGACATAGCATGGCTGGCATACAAGAATTTCATCGTCCGGATTCAGTATTGCACGGAGAACCGCATCAACACCTTCGGAAGCACCTACAGTAATGAGGATTTCATCCTTAGGATTGTAGTGAAGGTCATAGCGGCTCATGTATTTAGAAATTTCTTCGCGGAGTTCGATGAGACCCCAGTTTGAAGTATAGCTTGTGTGTCCTTTTTCAAGATGGTAGAAAGCTTCTTCACGGATGCACCATGGTGTCGGGAAGTCTGGTTCACCAACGGAAAGGGAAATTACATCATCATGTCCGATGAGCATTTCAAAAAATTTACGGATGCCACTTGGTGGAGTTTTTTCCATAAGTGAACTGAATTTATCTGGTCTTGTATTCATTGTTTTTATAATCCTTTAAGTAAAAATGTATTTTATAAAGCTATGATCCAAGTCGCAGTTTTTGCGACTTAGATAGACGAATTTCAAAAGTTTACTTTTGAAATTCGTCCTTTAACTTGAGAATGCTTCTCTGTTGTCGCAATCATCGTCTACATAAACGATGTCGTTTTCCTTGTAAATCTGCATCAGAAAGTGTGTCCTTGTTGCGCGCACTCCCTGAAGGGTTGCAAGTTTTCTTGCAACAAAGTTAAAGATGTCCTGGTTGTTGTCGCCTTCAACAACTACCTTAAGGTCATAGTTGTCTGCACTCATAAGGTAAAGGGATTTAACCTGTGGGAATCTGTAGATTCTGTCTGCAATTCCGTCAAAGCCGTGTTCCCTTTCAGGCTGAACTGAAAGTTCGATTTCGGCGCGAACCTTCTGCTTCGCGGATGCGTTCTTGGCTGGGTTAATTATGGTCGCGTACTTCATGATGATGCCGTCTTTTTCGAGCTTGCTCATGATTGCCTTTACTTCTTCCACAGACTTTTTTGTCATTGCGGAAATGTCTTCAACGCTGATTCTTGCGTTGTCGCGAAGGAGATTCAAGATTTCTTCTGAACTGTCCATAATTATACCTCTATATATAGTGTCCTAAAAATTCACGACAGGAGGTCGTGTCATAGGGAAAGCAATCTAATGTTGAGAGTATTGATGGTTTTTGCAAAGCAAAAACGGACGCGGACTGCGGACGAATCAATACTCTCAATTTGAGAAAGTGCATGGATGCACTTTCTCAAATTACGCCTTTTGTTGAAGGGATTTCACCGCCACGCCTTGGGTCGATTTCCGTTGCGCTTCTGATGGCACGGGCCGCAGCCTTGAAAAGGCCTTCCATCTTGTGGTGGTCGCTTCTTCCGCGGATTGTATCAAGGTGAATGTTGCACTTTGCACCGTTGGCAAATCCCTGCCAGAAGTCTTCAAAGCAGTCTGTCTGGAAGCTGCTTTCCTTGCCTTCGTTTATTGAAACGAGAGGAATGTTTGTAAGCTGTGCGTTGCATACGCAGAATGGGCGTCCGCCAAAATCAACGGCAGCCTGAAGGAGACTTTCATCCATAGGGTAGATGAAGCATCCTGTGCGGTTGATTCCGGCGCAGTCGCCAAGGGCCTTTGCAAAAAGCTGTCCCAAAGCAATGCCAGTATCCTCGATAAGGTGGTGCTGGTCAACTTCAAGGTCTCCCTTGATTTCGCCGTCAAGATCAAACATACCGTGCTTGCAGAAAGAGTTCAGCATGTGGTGGAAGAATCCGATCGGGTTCTTTACGGTGCATTTACCGCTGCCGTCCAGATTCAATTTAAGCTTGATCTGAGTTTCCTTAGTGTTGCGTTCGATTTCTGCAATGCGTGCCATAGTTTTCCTCTATTGTGACAGAATTTAACAGATTTTCGGCATAAATGAAAGGGATTTAAAGAGTAATGTTAAGGAAGGAATTTTATGTAGTTTTAACCGCATGACAGAATTATCAGGAACAATAATCTACAACAGTAGAAATTTTAATGTAGTTTGAAACTTTCTCACATGGAATCTTTGCAGATGTAATCTACAACAGTAGAAATTTAAATGTAGTTTGAAACACCTCTTTATATATATAATTATACAAATCTACAACAGTAGAAATTTAAATGTAGTTTGAAACGTTCCCTCGTCAGATGGCTACCTTGGATCTACAACAGTAGAAATTTAAATGTAGTTTGAAACCTTCTTTATTCCACAGAGAATTAAAGAATCTACAACAGTAGAAATTTAAATGTAGTTTGAAACCCGCTCACCGATGAAATAACAGACAGTATCTACAACAGTAGAAATTTAAATGTAGTTTGAAACCCCTTTAACGGCTCAAGTGCTTCCAATCTACAACAGTAGAAATTTAAATGTAGTTTGAAACGATATTCCTTTACGTCATTGCACACGATCTACAACAGTAGAAATTTAAATGTAGTTTGAAACATGTGTTCATCCTAACTGGGATTCATAATCTACAACAGTAGAAATTTAAATGTAGTTTGAAACCGGCTGAACACAATGTAATGACAATACATCTACAACAGTAGAAATTTAAATGTAGTTTGAAACAATTTTTCCAGTATTTAGGGGCAACCATCTACAACAGTAGAAATTTAAATGTAGTTTGAAACCATACTTGATTTATTTTGTCAAGTACATCTACAACAGTAGAAATTTAAATGTAGTTTGAAACCCTAAGCAATATCATTGCGGAAGCTCCGATCTACAACAGTAGAAATTTAAATGTAGTTTGAAACAAAGCCTGTGAAATTGTGAGGACTAGATCTACAACAGTAGAAATTTTAATGTGGTTTGAAACCGATTTCAGAAGTTGTCGGATACCACTATCTACAACAGTAGAAATTTTAATGTGGTTTGAAACCCAGTCACGGCGGAAACCTGATCAGATCTACAACAGTAGAAATTTTAATGTGGTTTGAAACAAAAACAAAAATAACAAAAAATTACAATCTACAACAGTAGAAATTTTAATGTGGTTTGAAACGTTCTCTCATTCCAGTATGCCTTATTATCTACAACAGTAGAAATTTTAATGTGGTTTGAAACTGCTCTCAACGCTTTTGAATAACCCTTATCTACAACAGTAGAAATTTTAATGTGGTTTGAAACACACTTCTTGTTGTTGCAACCTTAAATATCTACAACAGTAGAAATTTTAATGTGGTTTGAAACTAAGGAACACAATCAACTGCAATCGCATCTACAACAGTAGAAATTTTAATGTGGTTTGAAACTGTAATATCGGAATGACCTGCTGCCTATCTACAACAGTAGAAATTTTAATGTGGTTTGAAACACCGCAACGAGGGCGGCTCACTACGATCTACAACAGTAGAAATTTTAATGTGGTTTGAAACAACATCGTCGAAGAATTGCGCCGCGCATCTACAACAGTAGAAATTTTAATGTGGTTTGAAACTTGTTGACGGTGAACTATCTGTTATCGGTATCTACAACAGTAGAAATTTTAATGTGGTTTGAAACCAATGCAGGCGGCCGGAATTGAAATTATCTACAACAGTAGAAATTTTAATGTGGTTTGAAACAGGAAAAAAGACGACGCTGACGTTATTATCTACAACAGTAGAAATTTTAATGTGGTTTGAAACGAACAGACAGGCGCAAGGATTATGGATCTACAACAGTAGAAATTTTAATGTGGTTTGAAACTGATGATACTTCAAAGTTTATAACTAATCTACAACAGTAGAAATTTTAATGTGGTTTGAAACTCACTTGGGAAGGCTTGAGCGGTCTTGATCTACAACAGTAGAAATTTTAATGTGGTTTGAAACTGAAGTTTTCCGGGGCGTTATAACTCATCTACAACAGTAGAAATTTTAATGTGGTTTGAAACAAAGTGAATGTAGATAAAAACGGCAAATCTACAACAGTAGAAATTTTAATGTGGTTTGAAACTAAGGAACTTTCAAGGCGTACAGGCGATCTACAACAGTACAAATTTTAATGTGGTTTGAAACTTTCATAAATGGAATTGGAGCAGGAATATCTACAACAGTAGAAATTTTAATGTGGTTTGAAACCCTTTACTTGTTATACCTGCAATTCATCTACAACAGTAGAAATTTTAATGTGGTTTGAAACCAGTATCGGAAGCAATAGTTATGTAAATCTACAACAGTAGAAATTTTAATGTGGTTTGAAACTACCTCAGTCACTGGAATCTGAAGAATAATCTACAACAGTAGAAATTTTAATGTGGTTTGAAACCCTGAAAGCAAGAATGACAAGGCAGATATCTACAACAGTAGAAATTTTAATGTGGTTTGAAACGATGAAAATTATCCGGAAGGAAAGGCAAATCTACAACAGTAGAAATTTTAATGTGGTTTGAAACGCAATTTTCCTATTTATTTATTTTAATCTACAACAGTAGAAATTTTAATGTGGTTTGAAACTTCGATTCAGACCAATAATTAAACCAAATCTACAACAGTAGAAATTTTAATGTGGTTTGAAACATTCTTATTTAGCATTGAAACATTATGAATCTACAACAGTAGAAATTTTAATGTGGTTTGAAACGAATTCATGAACGGCAACTTTGACAAATCTACAACAGTAGAAATTTTAATGTGGTTTGAAACACAAGTAAGCTGGAAGGCATCAACAAATCTACAACAGTAGAAATTTTAATGTGGTTTGAAACCCCTGCATTTGTACAACGGTACTGTCTGATACTGTTTATCGCATTTGTTGCATGAATTTTAGGTCTATTTGACATATAAGACTCCAAATTTCACAGTAAGACTAGGGGTTTGCAACTTTCAGGTAATTACAAAAACATCTGTTTCTTCATTTCTAGCATATCCGTAACAGGTCTTTTTGCAACTAGCCGATAAGTTAAATATAATAACAGAATCCTCTTCTGTAAAGGTTTTCATGTAAACATTTTGAATTTCATTTTCAATATTGCTTAAAACAGTATCGCTGTTGGTAATTTCAAAAACAGAATATTGAAGTCGGAAGCCGAATTTTGAAAGAAATTTAGAAAACTTAGTGCGTACTTTATCATTGCTTATGTCGTAACTTACCAAGAGCATTTTTATTCATCTCCCATATCAAAAACTGGAAAGTCTTTTGCATTTTTTTCTCTCATAAAAGCTCGATAATAGCTCTGTAGGTAAATGAAAATTTCATTCTTGTATTCCATAATAGCCCTTATAAAAATTTCTACATATTTTGCAGAATTCTTCCATGTCAAAATGTATTGTTCGTTAGTTTTCCAAAAATCTTTTTCGTTAATTTGTCCTAAATTCAAGGCTTTAATTAGTGCAGCATCAATTATTGGTCTGAAAGGTTCTTCAAGGTCACAAACAAGTGATTTCCTATGGAAAAACTGAGTGTGTAAAATTCCAACATAGACATCAAAACCATACATCTCCAGCAGTGCATTTATCACATTAAATAGAATCGTGTAACCTATGTCCATAAGACAATTGGTTATATCCTGTTTTGCTCTAGGCCGTCTTGATTTCCAATTATGATTATTAAATAAAGATTGAAAATAAAGCTTTGCACTTACTCCCTCAATGCCCATAATCTTCTGGACGTCAAGGTTTTCTTTCAAGACATCTTTTTCAAATTGTTCCAGTTTTTTGATTGTGTCTTTTTCTTCCTCCGTCTTATTTCTTTTCTTTTTCAGTAGATAATTCTGATTATGAATCTTATTTGCAATTACATGGGCGGCAATTGAAGTTTCCTTCAGGTTATATTGTTTTTTACGAAGCAGTACATTTCCTTCTGCTTTTGCGGGAATTATTTTTACGACCCTCAAATTCGAAGTCATCAACACGATGTTAAACCCAAATTTGGAAGCTCTATCCAATAAACCAGAAGTAATACAATAATCGCCACAAATGAATAGAAGGAAAAGTCTGTAGCAAGTTGATTGATGTTTTACTTTACCTTCTTCATCTTGGATTAAAAGATTGTCGTTCTTAAAACTGATTTTTTCACCTTTTGAAGTAAAAACAAAGGCTATCTGTTTACATTCAAAATCTCTTGTACTCATCATAGCAAACTCATATTCCTAGAAACCACCGTTATAAGCCTTTGGAACTAATGGCCTGTCACAAAAATCGTTGTAGATGCAATAGCGGCATTTATCTGCAGAATGAGGTTCATACGAATCTACATTGAAAGTCTGCATCTCCAAATTTGTTTTCTTGAACTTTGCGAACATTTCCGGATTGTTTTCTGGGAGTTCAGCCGGAAAAACTTTATTGTCATCACTAGAATAAAATCTGATCTGTTTTACTTTATATCCCATTTCCCGAAGACAAATACATTGGGCATATAGTTGAAAAAGATATCCGTCATATATTGTCTCAATGTGTTTTTTACGCTCTGTAAGGAGACCTGTCCCCTTGTCGTAAATATCAATTTTACCGCACAGTTTATATTCATCTGAATAAACATCTATTCCTTGCAACACGTTTTTATGTGTAGAGTAGTGCTGGTTGTCTATGGCTTCATGGACAGCCTTACCATCTAATTGAGCATCGTTGTAATAAAGCCGTTCCGCTAAATCTCCGTAAAGCTGATGATAATAAATTGAAAGAGGACAGAATATAAAATCATTCAGGTAAGTTATCTTCAGATAAAGTTCCATTTGCTTTTTCATCCAGATTCAAAAAGTTTTCTGATGATATTACGGAATGTCCTAATTCTTTTTCTGTATCTTTTCTGGCAACTCCTGCAACATTTCCGCCACGGCGAGCCACATCTTTATTGCCTTCAAAATCCTCAGGTTTTTCTTGCTGACTGATTTCTGTAGTAACCCGTTCACCAAGCATAGTAAAAATCAGTTCTAAATCTGTCATGTGATCCCGCAAATTCTGATTTTTCTTTGTAAGACCTTTTACATTTTTGTATTCAGATGGTGTGAGTCCAAAAGTAGCCTTTGAAATTTCTGCAGTAAGAATTGCATAATCTTTCTCTTTTGTAATACCACGTTCTTTCCATTCATCAGTAAGATTTTGGCGAATCGCAATTCTCCGAAGTCGCTTGTCAATCCAGTCTTTTGGATAACCTTTCTTTTCGTAAAGTTCCTTCATGCGTTTTTGTGCCAGTTCTGGATTTTCAATTTCCTGCATTCGCTCATAGCCAACCTGAGCCAACCACTGTTTAAATGGTTCTGCCTTTGGTGAAGGAATGGACTGAATGATACGCAAAAGAGATTTTACATTAGCACAATCAGTCTCTCGCATTTTTCCATCCTGAGCAGTCATTTTGAACTGTCGACAAATTGTCGACAGTTCAAGACCATCCTCAGAATGGACGCGCTTCTTCATTTTGAACCAGTAATCACGAGGATTTACAGATTCTGTAAGAACTTCAACGACATCAATTACAGAAAGATACCATTGCTGTTCTTGATCTTCCCAAACCGAGCGGACTTTTTTTTCTTCAAAAAGCTTAATCTGTGTGTTTTCTGACATTGGAACTCCTACAGTTTATATTCTTTTTCCTGAACAAAACGGAACCAGTCAGCGTTCTTGATGTTCTGAATCATGCCCTTTTCATCCCTATTAAAATCATTCTGCAACAAATACAAACCTTTTAAAGCAATGTGGTATGCACCGTTTGCATCAGCATCAACAGGAAGTTTTGCGTCTTTTCCAAAAGCAAGCTGTTCACGACTGTCAAAGAAAGTTCCGTCATCAGCTTTTACAGGAGAAATCAGATAGTCTATTTCACTGTTTGGGATTGAATTTCGCATCTGGAGGGTAGTGTTGAAAGACCTCAGCAGTTCATCAAAGAAAGATGCATTTGCCTTTTCTGCCTGTACAGTTTGTAGTGAATCAATAAAGTTTTCTTCGTTATGCCAGTTCACTCCAAATTCGTCAAACTTCTTTTTGAGGTTTTCTGTTGGACTTACAGTGAAAGTCTTGTTTTCTTTTCTGCTGTAAACAATTCTTTCTCCGCGAGTATAGATTTCCCATTTTTTCAAATAATCCGCATTGTTCCCAAGTTTTGAATAATCTACAGAGAATACAAAACAATCTTCTTTAGAGTCGTATCTGATTCCGTCGAATTTATCAAAGAATTCTTTTTTCTTTTCAACATTTGTAAGACCAGAAGTATTAAACAAATTTGCAAATCCAGTTTTTGGATCAATTTTGGAAGTATAGCTAGCTGGAATATAGAAAAGCCATCCGCATTGTTTGTAAACATCACTAACATTTGCAGCCTTGTCTGTCAGTTGATAAGCATTCAACACTCCACCTGGTTCAGTAACAGCTTTATCTTTGAAAACAAGATAATTTAGTTTTTCAATAAGCATGTTTTCAAATTTCTGATAAACCTGACGCTCAACTGCAAAGCGTCCACGCTTAAAGCCAAAATTTAAATCTTCCATAACTACAATGGCATTATTTTTGACCATGAGCTCTGCAATTTCGTGAATAATGTTAGAAAGATAGCCTTCCTTAAGTTCTTTAATATTGCCGATTGTCTGCCAGTTTTTGCGGGCTTTATCTCTGTCACCTTCTTTTTGAACAAGTTTTTCCTGATAATTAACTTTTACAGTTTTATCGTTTCTAACCTGTTCTACAAGATTCAAAGTTTTTTGTAATTCAATTTCACCTTTTTGATTTATAAGTGAAAGATAAATCAAATGTCGTTCACCACGGTCAAGGCCGATGATTTTTACATCAGGATTTGCTTTTAGAACTTCTAGAACACGATCATTGAATTTTCTTCCTGTGATTTCAGGAGCCTTAAAATTCATTGTAATTGGACAATGGAATAGATAAGTTGCTTCTGTAAAATGTTTATCCTTTGTAATTTCGTGTTTTGCTTCTTTACAAACAACTGTTCCAGAATCAAGTAATTCTTTTGCCTCTTTAGAAATTTCAGAAATCATGTTGTTCTTGAACTGATAGATTTCCTGGTAAATTTCTTCTGGAATTGATTTTTCATCTGTTGTTGTTCGGTTTACAAGCACAGAACCTTTTTCGTGTTTTACAATTTTTATATTTTCGTTTGCAGGGCGGTAGAAAAGTTCGGCTTCTCCATTTAGTTTTATACAAACATCCTTAAGGTTTTCTTCACTGAAAAGATTTTCCCAGTAAAGGGTATGCATATTCTTCTTACCAGAAGCCTTTTCTGCGAAGTCCTTGTTGTAAATCTGGAAGAGGAAAAGTTTACCTGAATCTACGAGAGTGTTGATTTTTGAGTCGGAAATTTTATTGAAAGTAACCTTATATCCTTGTAATTCTACTTCTTTATAGAATCCACTCATATCTTCATAAGAGCGTGTGTCTAAAAATTTAAATCCAAATTTCTTCCAGTCTTCATGACGGTTAATTGCATCTTTGAACCAGTCAATTAACTTATACATGAATTCTTTGTCAAACTTATCACCTTTTTTATGCTTTCCTTCTTCATAGCCGAGCAGAATATCTTTTGGAGGTAAAAATGTTTCCTGCCCTTTTGTTGAGAAAAAAACTTTCGGGAGCATTTTGTTTGGTCCTGGCAAAAGCTTATAAACCATCTTTTCATAGCAAGATTCTTCTGTGCATTCTTCTTTAGAAAATTTTGGCTTATCTTTTGGATTGAATATTCCAAGATAATATTTACCATCTTTTTTTAGCAAAATGGCATCATTTGCTGATTCCTTGTTTTCATCCCATCCATCTGCCAAAGTCGGACAGTCAAAATTTAACTTGAACTTCTTAACTTCTCCAATTTTCTTTGTTACAAAGTTACGCACTTTATTGTACAAAGGAACAATTTCTGCAAGCTTTGTAAGAATTTCATCAAGCTTAGAATAGAAAGCTGAATCCTTCTGTTCTTCTCCACGGTAATCAACCATTTTAAGGTAATGGTAAAGATTCTGGACTTCATCAAGGAATTCCTTAATTGGGATTGCGGCATTTTTTTCTGCCTGAAGATTTTTCTTAGATTCAAAATCAATTGCAGCGTAAGCCGTGTTGATTTTTGAAAGAAGCAATTCATCTTCTTTTTTTAGTGTAAAATAATTCTTTGCAGTAAGAGTTACTTGTTCTTCATTTTTTTTGCAGCACATTTCATAGGCATTCTGAAGTTCTGCAAGAGAATAATCCTTTTTAGCAATTTCCTTTTTTGCTTTCTCTGCTTGTGTTTCCGAAAAGCCTTTTTTAGTTTTACTTTCTTCAATAATGAACAACCCCTGGCTCAATGTGGACCAGTGACCATAAACGGCTTGTGAAAAGGCTGTAAGTTCTTTTGCTGGGACAAAAATTTCTTCAAGATTATAATCATTGTCTGAATTGAAAGCTTCCTTTACAAGTGAAACTACAGAATCATAGGTCTCTTTTTTGAATTTCTGAACTGTATCATAAACTTCATCGTTATTTTCGAAGCCTACAGGAATAAAAGAAGCGGTGTCCCGGTCACTTAATATCTGCTTAAAAAGCACAACCATTTTTCCACGAAGTTTATTTTTTTCTGCATCTGGAAGTTGCTGCCGGACAAGATTTATTTTTTCATTCAAACCTTGAATTTTCTCTGCTCCTGCTTCGGCAGAAATACCACCAATCACAGTGTTATAAAAATCAATTCCGGTCTGAGTAAGCACTTGATTAAAAGCTTCTGGATTAAAAATATCCTTAAGTTTTTTACCATTTAAATATGAGGCAAGAGACTTTTCCGTTTCTTCTATAATGTTTGGAAATTCTTTCTGAAGTTTTTCAAAAAGTTTTACATTGGCATAAAATTTTGGAAAATTTTCATTTACAATTCTAAAACTGATAGCAGTAGATTTTTCTTCATCGCTATACATGTTTTTCCTATTTTCATGAAATCCAGTAAAATATGTGCTGAACTTATCAAATACTTTTAATGCATCCTGCTTGTCTGTAATTTCTTCTGCTTTTGCACTCTTGATGATTTCTGGTAAAAGCTCCGAGAGTAATTCTTTCGCAAAAAGTTTCTTATACCTTTCATCAGAAGTGAACTGTTTTACAATTTTCCCTCTCATTACAGACTGTAATTTTTGCAAGTCTATTTTTATTCTTGCCTTATTTACTTTATCTGCCTGACTTTGGAATAAATCAAATTCATCATATAGAGGGCCCCATTCAAAAGAAACCTTGCTTAAAACATCCTGAATAAAAGCACGATGAAAATCATCAATAAGGTCTTTTACCTGTTTGTATGAGCTGGCTCTCTTCTTATCATTGTCCAGCAGATTAATTTTATCTAGATTTTCCTGAGTCCTTCCAATTGGGATCAACTTGTTTCTCAATGTAATGGAACGGGAATATCCATTTTTCTGTCCGCAAAATTCATTAATTGTAACCATATAAAATCCCCCTTTTGTGCATTTGAAAAAATACACTCATAATTTTAATCAAATAATAGTAAAACACCAATTTTGAATGTTCAAGAAAATAATACTACAAAGGGTAGATCAAAAAATGATAGGGTCGAAGATTTAAAGAAAATAAAAAACCGCCCTAAAAAGGACGGTTCTCAGTGCCCGTTTGTCATGCTGAAACAAGTTCAGCATCTGTATAGAGCAAGCAACACTTCACCGCGTAAGCGTAGCGCCAAGGAGGGCGCGTTATAAGGCAAGCAATGCAGGACCCAGAGTTTTGCCTGGCAAAACTCTGTATAAAAATTGACGGGAGGTCAATTTTTATGCCATTACCTTGCGCAGCTCATATTCAACGATGTCTGTTGCACCGAGAGACTTGAGCTTTGGAAGAAGGTTTGGAACATCTTTCTTCTGAACTGCAATCTTAACAGCGTAGCCGTTTCCTCCGAAGAGAGGGCTCACTGTTGGACTCTTCATTGAAGGAGTTCCCTTTACGAGGGCTTCAAACTTGTCTTCTGCAACGTTCATTTCAAGCATAACCTTTGAGCGGGCATTCATAACTGCTTCAAAAAGCATGCGGAGTTCCATGATTTTCTGCTTCTTTTCTGGATCTTCCATTGCCTTTTTAGAGGCGTACATTCTTGTAGAAGAAGTCATCAAAGTATCAACAATCTTGAGGCGGTTGGCCTTGAGGGAAGAACCTGTGGAAGTATTGTCGATGAGGATCTGTGCTTCTGAATCTTCACTGTCGCGAACAAAACCTTCTGAAGTTCCCCATGTGCGGAATACTGTTCCGTTGATGTTCTTTTCTTCAATATATTTCTTTGTAAGGTTCTGGTATTCAGTTGCGATTGTAACTGGCTTCCTGAGAAGGGAATTGTAGTCAACGTTTTCTGGAACAGCTGCAACAATGCGTACAGGGTCAAAGCCAAAGTCCATGATTTCTACAACGTCGTTTTCTACGCCGTTTTCGTAAACCCAGTCCTTTCCGCTGAATCCAACATCAGCCTTTTCGCCGGCAAGGAGGGCACTTACAATCTGTGGTTTTACTACCTGGAATGCCAAGTCTTCCTGGTTTGTAACAGGGAAATAAGTTCTGTCAGGAAGATGAATGGAAATTCCAACATCGTTCAAGAGTTCATAAACTGATTCGTAAATGCGGCCTTTAGCCAGCAAAATCTTTAATTTTTCCATAACGTTCTTATAATATAGAAAAGTTTATATAGTTTCAATTATTGCTGTTAATGAGAATCTATAAAAGGCAAAATAAAAAAAATTATTAAAGCCATTTAATTTGAAAAAACAGCCGAGTGATATTATAATCTTGTAATACTATGGGAGGATTTTAGAATGAGTGGGGATACACAGGCAATTACGGCTGGACGCAAAACTTTTTTCATTCAGCCGGACACATCTCTCCTTCCTGAAAATTTTTGCGAAGAATACCTCGTTGACGGTTTTGAAGCATATTTTGTCGGAAAACTTCCTAATTTTTCCCTGGAAAACTACATCGACTATCTTTATGAATCTTTCAATGACCTGATTCTTTTCTTCAATATTGATTCTCCTCCTCCAAACGGTGAAACATGGTCTCAGTTCATAAGAAGAATCAATGCAAAGTACGAAGGCAAGGTTCTCATCGGCGTCCTCTATACAAAAAGGCAGAACAAGGAAGAAAAGCCAGTCATTGAAAAGGTCTATCTTTTTGACATCGGAATCATGTGCGGATGTATTCAGCTTGAATACCAGAAGAAGAACAATTTCGGAATCATCGAAAAAGTTCTCTATGCAAATCAGGCCATGGGACGCCGCAAGCAGGTTCGTGCCCTCTGCAACAAAAACTGCACTTTTGATTTTGTATTCAACAAGAATTCATACAAAGGCCAGTTGCAGGACATTTCCTTGAGTCATTTTTCTTTCATCCTTCCTCACGGAATGCTTAATATGCCAATGTATGAAAAAATAGATGGCATTCAGATGACGGTAAAAGGCGCCCACATAAGGACAAGCGCTGTTCTCTTTTTAAGCCGTCCCGTAAACAACGGTGCCGACGATCTTTTTGTCTTCATGTTCGTTCATACTAACGGAAACCAGGGGCTTGAAGAAGTTGCAAAGCAGACTATCCTGCCAAAGCTTTATGAAATGCTCTATGAAAACTGCATGACTTTGCTCAAGGAAACTATCCTTGAGGACCAGAAAAAGCAGAAATTGGACTGGGATAGAAAAAGGCATGAATTGGGGAAAAACCAGTAGTTTTGCATTGCGGGGCTGTGGTTGTGAAAATTGAGGAATTTTTACGGCAGAATACCTTTAATAAAATGGTTCATTATGATAGACTCTTAAAAATTCTTTGAGAGGTCCATATGTTAACAGGAAGGCATGTAATTGAGCCAGCTAATCTGTCCGTTGCAGAAATCGATGAGATTTGTTCATTGGCAGAACAGATGATTGTAGATCCTAAATCGTTTCAAGATGTGTGTCGCGGGAAAATTCTTGCGACACTTTTTTTTGAACCAAGTACAAGAACAAGGCTTTCTTTTGAAGCTGCCATGCTTCACCTGGGCGGAACTGTAGAAGGTTTTGCTGATGCCAATGTTACAAGCGGAACAAAGGGAGAAACCCTTGCAGATACTATCCGTGTTGTAAGTTCCTATGTAGATGTAATTGCAATGCGCACACCAAAGGAAGGGGCTGCCCTCCTTGCCTCTCAGTACAGTCCTGTTCCTGTAATCAATGCAGGTGACGGCGGACACAGCCATCCAACACAGACCCTTACGGACCTTTTGACAATCCGCGCCCTTCAGGGTGGATTCGAAGGCCATACAATAGGTTTCTGCGGTGACCTTAAATTCGGACGCACAGTTCATTCCCTTACACAGGCCATGAGCCGCTACAAGAACAACAAGTTTGTTTTCATCAGTCCAGAAGAACTTAAGGTTCCTGAATACATCACCGAAGACCTTCTTAAGCCAGCGGGAATTGAATTTGCAACTGCAGAAAGACTTGAAGATGTTATCGGCGACCTGGACATCCTTTACATGACACGCGTTCAGAAGGAAAGGTTCTTCAATGAACAGGATTACATCCGCCTTAAGGACAGCTACATTCTTGACCGTGAAAAGATGAAGCTTGCAAAAAAAGACATGATCGTTCTACATCCTCTTCCACGCGTAAACGAAATCGCACCTGAAGTTGATGCCGATCCAAGGGCCGCTTACTTCAAGCAGGTTAAGTACGGCATGTATGCCCGTATGGCACTCATCGCAAAAGTTACAGGAGCACTCTGATGTTAAATGTAGATACAATTAAAAACGGTCTGGTAATCGACCATATTCAGGCTGGCCTTGGCTGGCGTGTTTTCAACTGGCTTGGTTTGGACAAGGCAAGTTTTGCAACAGCCCTCATCATGAATGCTTCTTCAGGAAAGAGCGGCAAGAAGGACATCATCAAGATAGACAACATCATCAACATCGACTACAGCATTCTTGGCTTCATAGATTCAAACATTACAGTAAATGTAATCCAGGATTCCCAGATTGTTCGCAAGATCAAGATGGAACTTCCTCCAAAGGTTGAAGGCGTAATCACATGCAAGAACCCACGCTGCATTACAGTTACAGAAAATTATGTAACTCCACAGTTCCGCCTTACAAATCCTTCAAAGAAAGAATACCGCTGCGTTTACTGCGACGATCTTTACAAGAGGGGGTAAAATGAGCTTACTGAGAGTTTTGCTTTGCATAATCTTTCCGCCCCTTGCCGTTCTGGATAAGGGTTGCGGATCTCTGCTGATTGTCCTGCTTTTGACATGCTGCGGTTGGGTTCCGGGTGTAATTGCCGCCCTTGTAATCCTTAACAAAAGCAAATAAAAAACAGCTCCTGGTTTTTATGGAGGCCACTGAAAAAGGTCTCTAATTTTTAAGGTCTGAA
>SAMEA3663026__coassemble_516_pt1 | contig 19064 bp, 16 predicted proteins | sample SAMEA3663026__metabat2_high_PE_013 | metagenome-assembled genome bin SAMEA3663026 (sample SAMEA3663026) | pig gut metagenome | biome: pig gut; feature: pig-associated habitat; material: faeces | place: France | collected 2012 | reverse complement strand
AACCCAAGTCATGCACATATTTTTACTATAGATCGGCTTAAGTTAATGGCATTGGTGAATTTGTTTCATGTGAAACATTGAATTCTGCACCACTTATCCACAGTGCAGGATTATATCTGTCTGTAATTTAAATCTATATAATATATAGATTTGCACGTGATTAAGTATGTTTCCTGCCACATTTTTCGCCAAGTTTTCCACATTTTCTGATGATAAAGGGGTAATTCGGCATAAAAACTCTTTTGTTTCGGAATTTTTATAGTGAAGAATTTTTTTTGCAAGCAACCGTCTTGGATTTCCCCATTGAAAATAATTGTATTTTTCCCTTCCCGTTGCTTACATTATCTTTGGGCAAAAGTTTTAATTAGTGTTTCACGTGAAACAGCTACCTGGTTTTGGATCTTTTACATTGAGAATGTTTCATGTGAAACAATATAGAAATTTTCGATGTAATTTTGAAAGAAAAGTGAGGGGGTAAATATTTAAGTTTGCAGACAGTAGGTTTTGTTGCGGAATAATGTTGCCTTAGAGTTCTCGATGCAATGAAAGTTGGATAGGTATGTTTTGTCTGTTTTCTTTGTGAAGCCGTAAATTTGTTTCACATGAAACAAATTTACCGTGGCTGTTTTGCTTCTAAAAGATTTTCATTGACAAATATGAATGGCAAGCAAAACTTTCAATATAGTTGTTTCAGGTTGAATTTTGTTTCTATTTTTGATGGATAATAATAGTTGTCGGGCGAAGTATGTTTTTTTTGGGGACCGAAGCATTGTGCTTTTTATTTCTAGATGTGTTTTCGAATTAAATTATACTTTGCCAAGTACTTGTTTTTATTGTTACCAGTATATTTTTGGTGTTTTGGAGTCTTGGTCTGCGTGAAGTTGTTTCACGTGAAACATTGCCGTGTCGAGCACGGCAATGACTCATATTTATTGGACAGCCCCATTTTACTTCTGTATTTTTTTAGATTTTATATCTTAAAACTTTGGACCCTCTTTCTGGTGTCCATTTTTCCTTTCTCTGCTGAGGAAGGGTGGAAACTTCGGATGGAATAAATCCAAGGTTTTCAAACCAATCCGAAGTTTGGGTTGTAAGCAGGAATAGACCGGAAGCTTTCTTTTCCTTTGCCTGTTTCACGAGAAACTTTATCATTTTTGGACCGATTCCGATGTTTGAGCAGGTTTTATCAACAGCAACAGCGGCAATTTCCATCTGTCCGTCAGGGTATGGAATCAGGGCGGAGCAGGCACGAATTGCACCGTCAAGTTCATATACAATGTAGTTCTGGTACTGGTTGTCCAGCTGTTCTTTCGTTCTCTGTAAAAGGATACCCTGATTTACGAAAGGCTGCATGAGGGTGATGACTTCGGAAATGTCGTCCCTTGTCATTTGCCTTATCTTTCCATAGTTGTTTGTGTAAATCATGGTGCCTGAACCAAGGTCGCTGAAGATTTCACATGGAACAGTTCCGTCTATGGATCCGTTGATAATGTGTACACGGTCAACGCCTTCGTTGCAGGCTGTCTTTGCAAGTTTCAGCAAAGTAAAGATTGTTTCACATGAAACAGTCTGCTTATCTTTAAAAACTACCAAAGGTTCGGTAGAATTTTCCGAAATTTCCATGGAATTTACCAATGCTTTGTTTGTTTCTATGAATTGATCAACTTCTTCAATGTTCATTGCTGGAACGGTACCTTCTGCCGAGGTTCCGATGTTTTCCGGAATCGTAAAGTTGTCTGAAGAAATTTCTGCATCTGACACCATGTAAAAAAGCTTGTCGGCTTTCAGGTGGATGGCAATTTGCTGGCTCAGCTGTACTGATGAAATGTTGTAAGGTTTTCCTGCTGCACTCCATCCGATGCAAGGAAAGATGGGAATGAATCCATTGTCAAGAATTGTCTTTACGGCGTCAATCTGAAGCTTGTCTATTTCTCCGCTGGTACCATAATCGAAACCGTCGATGACACCCTTGCTTCTTGCTCTAACCCAGTTGCCAATTACCGATGTAACTTTTTCTCCGGCAAAGGAAGTCATGATCTGGTTTGAAACATCAAAGGCTGCCATCTTGATCAAAGGCATTGCTTGCGGTGGAGTGATGCGGCAGTTGTTGTGGAAAGACCATTGAATTTTTGCCTCTGTCAAAATCTCACTGATTCTCTTTGCGGCACCAGGAACAAGGATTACCTTCAGCCCTGCTTCGTGGATCAGGCAGATGTCGCGGATGTGGCTTGAAAAAATCGGGCTGTCCAAAAGCCTGTCGTCAAGATAAACGACAACAACGGCATTTCTGAATTTCTTTATGTAGCGGATTACGTCGCGGATTCTGTCCGCCTTTTCGTGGATCAAAACTTCATTCATAGAAAAAAAGTATCACTATGCAGAGTAAAATTCAATGAAAGTTTCATTATGACAAAATTTAAGAAAATGTCATAATAAATATACTGGTAATTTTCTTAAAATAAACTGAAAATAAAATTTTACAAAGCTTATAAAGAAAATTATAATGGGTTCAAAAAAAGGAGAAAAAATGAAGGCACTGGTAATAAATTGCAGTCCCGTCAGAAATGGGGCTACGGCAGAAATGGTAAAAATCGTAAGCGAAGAACTGAAGGAAAAATATGAAGTAAAATCCATCTGCATCGACGATTACAAAATTGAATTCTGCAAAGGATGCAGAACCTGCCACGAAACGGCGAAATGCAATTTGAAGGATGATTTTCTGTCTGCGGTAAAGGAATTCGAAAATGCAGATGTAATCGTTTCCTGTGCTCCTTCCTATTGGGCAGATGTTCCCGGCCAGTTCAAGGTGTTCATCGACAGGTGGACTCCCTGGTGCAACACTCATGACCCCCACGCAAAATTACTGACAGGAAAAAAAGGATATTCCATCGTTCAGAGAACGGGACCTGGGATGCACGAATGCGAAAGATTGATTCAGACCATCGAACATTTTTACGGCCATCTCGAAATCGAATGTGCCGGAAAACTTGGATTTGCATCGGTAGAAAATAAGGAAGACCTTCTGAAGCATAAGGCTGAACTGGTAGAATTCTGCAGGAACATTTAGTAGGGAGATTTTTTTCTTTTCCTCTAGACACAAAAGTGAAAATTCTATATATTCTTAATCACGTCGGGCGCTTAGCTCAGCTGGTACGAGCGTCTGGTTTACACCCAGAATGTCGGGGGTTCGATCCCCTCAGCGCCCACTAAAAAGCTTCATGTTCTGCATGGAGCTTTTTTTATTTTCAGAGCATGAATGAAAGTATCCAGAGGGTAACATGAAAAATAATTCAGAATGTCCAAAGTCCCTTGGCGTTTTTTTTGCAGTAATCACGATTTTCATCTGGGGCATAACTTTTGTTTCAACAAAATACCTTTTGAAAAATTTTTCTGCCTTTGAAATTCTTTTTGTAAGGTTCATCCTTGCATACTTTGGACTCTGGCTGATCAAACCTGTTCCACTAAAGCTGGCAAACAGTAAGGACAATGTCTGGTTTTTTCTTGCGGGACTTTCTGGAATCATCATCTATCAGTTTACAGAGAACGCAGCCATCTCGTTTACAACTGCATCAAATGTAAGCATCATAGTTTCCATCTGTCCAATGTTCACCGCCATCATTGCCCAGATTTTTTTGAAGGAAAAACACATCACCGCATTTTTTGTAGTGGGATTCATCATTGCAATTTCTGGAATCGTTCTTGTCTGCCTGAACGGATCTTCGGACCTTCATTTCAATCCAAAGGGCGATCTGCTTGCCTTGGCATCTGCGGTCTGCTGGGGTTTCTATTCCATGGCCGTTTCAAAAATCAACAGAATGAACCTTGACAGGATTCTCTGTACGAGACGGATGTTTTTTTACGCAGTGATCACCATGATTCCTTTTGCAATTTTCGGAATTCTTGAAAATGATCCGTCGAGCACCTTCTACCTGAACATGAATGCACAGAAAAATGCAGAAAGATTTTCAAGTCTGGTTTCCTGGGCAAATTTCTGCTTCCTTGGCCTCGGAGCTTCCGCCTTCTGTTTTGTAGTATGGAATGTTGCCTGCAAGACTCTTGGCACCGTCAAGGTTACAGTAGGCATTTACATGATTCCGGTTGTAACGATTATATTTGCTTTCTTTATCCTGGGAGAAAGAATGACAGCCATGGGACTTGCCGGTTGCATACTCACAATAGCGGGGCTTGCAATTTCCAACAGGGGGAATAAATGAGATCGCCATTGACCACACTTTGCTACATTGAAAAAGATGAATGCTACCTTATGCTTCACCGCGTAAAAAAACAGAACGACATAAACAAGGACAAGTGGATTGGAGTTGGAGGTCATTTTGAATTCGGAGAAAGTCCGGAAGACTGCCTTCTGCGCGAAGTGAAGGAAGAAACGGGCCTTGTTTTGAATTCTTATAAATTCCGCGGAATCGTAACCTTTGTAAGCCGTGAAGATGGAAAGGAAGATGTGTGCGAATACATGTGCCTTTACACAAGCGATGATTTTTCCGGAGAACTCATTGACTGCGATGAAGGAAAGCTGGAATGGGTAAAAAAATCGGAATTCAAAAAACTTAATTTCTGGGAAGGGGATTATGTGTTCCTTGACCTGATAGAAAAAAAATCACCGTTTTTTTCCCTCAAGCTGGTGTACAAAAACGGCCGCCTGGTCGAAACCGTAATTTCGTAAATTGAATTCATCTTAAAATAAAAGGCTGTGTCCGGAAATTGTGTTGTTGTCATTGTTGGACTTTATCCGACAATCTTGAACATTAAAGGACCTCCGGGGCAAGCCCGAAGGTGACATTTGGGAAAATCAAAATCAGAATCTAAGCAAATCTGCCTTTGAAGCAATGGCAGCCTTTGCGGCGGCAGTTACGATGTCTGACATTGCAACCGTTCCCTTTTCTACCTTTGCCGTGCAGTCAGCATCCTTTTTCCAGGCGCAGAGAATTCCGCGTGAAGAGTTTACTGTTCCGCCTGCTTCCTTCATAAGTGTTCCGCAGATCTTTGCATCTCCACCCTGGGCACCGTATCCCGGGATAAGGAAGTAGATGTCCTTGTATGCATCCCTCAATGCCTTGGCATCGCTTTCTTCAGTACAGCCAACAACGGCACCGACAGGAGAACAAGTCTGGTCTGGATAGGTAGCCTTCATTTCCTGGCTTATTCTTTCAAGTTCATTTCCAACCTGATCAAGAACTCTTCCGCCGTCCTTAAGTTCCTTCTGCTCAATGTCAACCATGCCAGGGTTGCTTGTCCTCAAAAGAACAAAAATTCCCTTGCCGGCTTTTGTGCAGTATTCTGTAAAAGGCTTGAGCGTGTCGAATCCCATGTAAGGGTTGATTGTGATGATGTCAGTCTCAAAGTCACCTGTAAAGTGGGCTCTTGCGTATGCTCCTGCTGTTGCCGCAATGTCTCCGCGCTTGATGTCTGAAATGCAGATGAGTCCCGATTCCTTTACAAGCTTAAGGGTTTCGGCATAAACCTTGATGCCTTCAAGTCCCATAGCTTCATAGTATGCAATCTGAACTTTAAAACAGCAGGCGCTTTTGTCCTCTGCAATTTTTTTGATGAGCTGCCTGTTGTATTCAAGTACAGCCCCGGCTGGACTTTCAAATGTCCTGAGTATTGATTCTGGAATATATGATGGGTCAGTATCAAGTCCAACGCAAAGTGGTCCGTTTTTTGCGGCCAGTTCCTGTAAAATCTGCATATTGTGTTTCATAGCTGCGATTATACTCCGATAATATGAATATGAATAGAGTACAGAAAATCTTCTTGATATTGTTATCGACAATCATATTGGCTTTAGTTGCCATTCCACTATATGCAGAGGAAACACTCCTTCAATATAACGGGAGCGGTAGTTACATCTATATAGAGCGCGCAGATCTTCGACGCTACGACAACGGAAAATATACTGGACTTGTAAGCCGTGAAATCCGTTCCTTTATCAGTCCTATGGGAGTTCCTAAAGGAGGCAACCCTAGGGACAGCTATTATGACGGAAATTTCTATGTTGCAGAAGGAACAATGCGTGCAAGGGCATCCGTTGGGGAAGAAATCAACAATTCAATTCCTTCGACCTTCAAGATAACTCCTGACGGTCAGCTGATCATGATAAAAGACAATGGATATCCGACTTTCAGAAGTTTTCCTGCCTTTACAAGAAAAGCCATAAAATATGGTGACAGATGGCAGGCAAAGGCAGAAAGAGTGGTGGATCCTTTGAACAAGGGTGTAAAAACAAAGATGCCTATTTATGTTGAATACACCTACCTTCGTGATGACATATTTCACGATGAAGAAGTCTATGTAATCGGTGCCCAGTGGGCAACTCGCTATGGACTTGCAGCAACCCTGGACTTTGGCGGTGACAGGGATTTGAAATTTTCCCAGGGTAGCCATAAGGCAAACATCCTTGTAAGTAAGAGAACAGGAAATGCCCTGGTCGTAAGGGATACAGTTGATGAGGAATTCCAGTATACGGATGGTAACAGAGTAGCTTTCAAGGGTACAATTTCCATGTTTACGGAATATCCTCCGGCATACGACAAGGAAAAACTTTTCCCGGCCCTTCAGCGCATAGCATCTGTATCCAGGGAAGAACTTGAGGAAATTATGGATAATCCGGTAACAGATTCCAACTGGATGGATGCAGGTAAGGTGGCAGATATAAATGAACCAGCAGGATCTGGCAAGGAGATTAAAGGCGATTCTTCTGCAATAGCGGGTACAGATTTTGCAAAAGATTCAGGAAAGGATCCACTTAGCAACGGTACAAATTCCCATGAGGGTTTGAAAATTGCATCTATAAATAGAAGAAAAAACACAAAAGATTCAGTCTTTGAAGGGGGACAGAATTCAGACAAGATTTCATCTGTACCTAAAAAGAAAGTCAGCAAGGAAGTCATAGAATCAACTGTGGCTGCAGGTACAGTCGGTGAAAGCAAGGTGACAGTTGAAAATACTGCACAGGGAATTCGCCTTACCATGCAGAACCTTAAGTTCAAGGCAGACAGTGCAGAACTATTGTCTGGAGAAGACGGCAGGTTAAATGATATTGCGGAACTTTTGAAAATGGTACCAGAACAGATGATTCTGATAGAAGGTCATACTGCCAGTGTGGGAAATCCAAAGGGTGAAATGCAGCTTTCCATTGAACGAGCAGATTCGATTAAGAAAGCCCTTGTAAAAAGAGGAGTGGGTAAAGATAAAATTATTTGCAAGGGATCTGGTGGAACAAAGCCGGTTGCGGATAATTCAACCCCTTCTGGAAAGGCAAAGAACCGTCGTGTTGAAATTACAATACTTGATTAGAAATTCTTCTGTTCCGGTATTTTAACTGCTTTTCCTTGTAGAGTTCATCATCGGCAATGGCAAGGAGCTTTTCAATGTCTGCCTTGTCGTCGTCCAAGTCATATTCAACGCATCCCATGCTGATTGAGAGGGAAAAACTTTCGCCAGACTTTTCATTGTACAGCTGACATTTTTCCTCAAGGGCCTTTTTCATTTCGAGAAATTTAGAAACATTCATGTCAGGTGCAACAATGGCAAACTCATCGCCGCCTAGTCTTCCGATAATGTCTGAAGAACGGAAAAGGCTCTTTAGGATTTCTGCCTCAGCCTTGATTGCTGTATCTCCGGCTGCATGACCGTAAGTATCATTGATAACTTTAAGGCCGTCCATGTCGCCAAAAAGGACAAGACCTTTTTTTCCGTTCCTAATTGAATTTTCAATGGTTTCCTTGCCGTGAGAAATGAATCCCCGTCGGTTAAGCAGTCCTGTCATTTCGTCGGTAACGGAAACAAGTTTGATGTTGTTATTTTCAATTTCAAGCTGCTGCTTCTTTTTAAGTTCTTCATAAGAATAGCTGGCTCTGGCAATGGTAGATGAAAGCATTTTTATAGCAATGCCATAAACTGCAGGATCAAGAGGCCCTGGTTTGAAAATCAAATATCCGTAAAGGATTGAGTTACAGTAAACCGAAGAAACGATCATTTCATTGAGTGTTGTAACATGTCCATCAGGAACGATTTTTTCATTTGGATTAAAAGATGACCTGTTTATCTTAGTGTTGAAGTGAAGGTTTCCTTCCGAATCAAAGGAACTTAAAACATGGGCTTTTGAAGGCATAGGGAAGTATTCGAATTTATCCGTAGCAACAGGCTTGTCAAAAAGAACTACTACAGCCTTTGAAATTTTGAGGGAAATAAAATCAGCTTCAATTCTTTCTGCAAGATCGTCGATTAAAATTCCGCTTTCAAGATTTGAATAAAGCTGTATGATTTTTATCATGCTGGACTTGTTGTAGTTCCATTGTGAAAGTTCAACAAATCCGTCGTTGGCATTATTGTCAAGATGCTCTTTCCCCTTAAAATCCTTGTAGCGATTTTTGTCGGAACCCAGAGAAAGGCATCCACAAGACTGTCTGAAAATTGTAGAAGAATGAATAGTAATTGTATCGGTATTAGATTTTCCCTTGTAAACCATTTTGTAAAGAATCTTAGCAGCGTAGTAAGATTGCTTTTCGACATTCTGATTGATGGTTGTCAATGTAGGAGAATAGGAAGTTGCATTGTCTTCGTCGTCAAAACCGGTAATAAGAATGTCCTTTGGAATCTTTACATTGCATGAAGATAGATAGTCGATGGAAGCAAAGGCAAGGGTATCTGTCATGCAGACGAGAGAATCAAATCTGAATTTACCAAACCGTTTTTTATAATTCTGAAGGCTGTCAATTGCACTGTTGTAGGAAAGGTTTTCGCATTTGATGATATTATCGTTTTCTATTGACAGGCCGAATTTTTTTATAGTCAGGTTGAATGTTTTAATGCGCTGTAGAATATCAAGGGATGGGGTTTTAGGAACGAAGATGGCTGGATTCCTGCACTTGTGTTTTTTAATGATGTGCTCGGCCAGTTGTATCATGTTTTCATCGCAGGAGTTGACGATACAGGGATAGTCGCTGTAGTCGTGACCAATACAAACAACGGGAATATTCATGAAAGACTTTAAGTAGGAATAAATCTGGTCTGTAGTGGAATTTGTTTCCTGAGAACTGCAAACAAAAATAACACCGTCAATATTTTTTTTGTTTATGAGGGAAGCAATAGCAAGTCGCTGGTATCCAAAATTTTTTCCCAGATAATTAAGTGCACCGCATGGAAAAACAAGGAATTCGACATCTTTACTGCTGAAGAATCTTGAGGCTCCTTCAATGAGCCTTTGAGAATAGACTGATTCTATATAATCAATAAAAAGGGCAAATCTCTTACTTTCCATAATTTTGAAATTATATACTGAAAAGTGAATTTCTGCTACAAATAATGTATGACGAGAATTCTATTTATATGCCACGGAAACATTTGCCGTTCAACGATGGCGGAATTTGTAATGAAGGATTTGGTAAGGAAATCGGGAAGAGAAAATGATTTCTTCATAGATTCTAAGGCAACCAGCACAGAAGAAATAGGAAATCCACCTCACCCTGGAACAGTAAGGAAAATGCATCAGGTGGGAATTCCAATGAATCCTCATCGTGCAAGCCAGATGAAAAAAAGCGATTACGAGGATTTTGACCTGATTCTTGGAATGGACAGCTGGAATATCCGAAATATTTTGAAAATAACGGGGGGCGACAGTGAAGGCAAAGTGCACATGCTCCTTGACTACACAAATCACCCCCGAGACATCGCAGACCCCTGGTATACACACAATTTCGACGAAACATACAACGATGTTTTAGAGGGTTGCGAAGCTTTGCTTAATGCGCTTTAATTATTTTGCATTTGACGTGTCAATGGCAGGAAGCATCTGGCGCCAGTTGTGAACGCTGATGTTCCAGCCTTCAATAGTTTCCGTATCAGTGTTGAACATCTGGACGGTAATCCAGTGGCCAGCCTTAAGGTCATTAACGGAAAGTTTGTCAATCTTGAAAGGTAAAGGTCTTTCGTCTTTGTTTTTCTTTTCTCCCTTTTTTGTGTTTGTGAAGGCTCTGTTTGGTTCAACACGAACAATGTTTGTCAAAGGATTGATGTGAACCTTGCGTGACTTTCCGTCAGCATCTGTAAGAACGATGATCTGTGCATCTGCATTTACGCTGCTGATAGTTCCCATTACCTGCTTTTCTGAAAAGTTGAATGGCTTGTAGTGTCCCCTGAAATCCGGACCAGACCATTTCTTTTCTGATTTTTGCGCAAAGGCACCCGCAGTTGTGATTACGGCCATTACAGTTATGATGGCAGCTGTTCTGATTTTGTTAACTTTCATAAGTATTCCTCCAAAACTAAAATCGAATTATGTTTGCTTTTGAATGACCTCAATCATTCATCCGGAAAACAAATATAGTGCAAGGCAAGGCATAAATCATTAGAAGAAGATTTTTAATAAATTAGAAAGTTCTAATCCAATAATTGCTTCTCTACTTATAGACAATTTTCAAATATAAATTATTATTAGAAATGTGAAGATAAGAAAAGCAATAGTCATATTGATATCCATTGTCTCTTTATTTGCCAGTGCTGAGGAAAACGAAAGGCATTCAAAAAGAGATTTTGTTCCCTACAGGGGAATGAGGATGACGACGGAGCAGACGGAATTTACAGTACGATCTCTTATTGTCCAGAATAACAGTAACGGTGAAAATTCCCTTATGGAAATTACGGTAAGGTTTTCGATGCCCATTGATCCCCGTACAGTAACTGGTGAAACGGTTTTGCTCAACGGCAGTAAATGCGGGTCTAATGTTTTCTTTCACTTTGGAAGAAGGGGTGAAAGCGTAAGGATTACAATCGTGAATCCAGAGGAAGAAAAATATACGCTGAAATTCGAAGGCATAAAATCCTATAAGGAAGATGTTCTGAAAGAAAACTTTTTCGAAAACATTCAGGACGGAACGGAAATAGTAAAAGGAAGGCAATAGAAATGGAAAAAATACTTGTAGTAGAAGATGATGACGGAATCGCAGAATTCGAAACTCTGGAACTTGAACACGAAGGCTTTGAAATCAAAAGGGCAGTCAACGGAAGGGAAGCCCTGGAATTGTTTGAATCCTTTGCCCCTGATGTCATTCTTCTTGATGTAATGCTTCCGGAACTCAGCGGCCTTGAAGTGCTTAGAAGAATCAGAAAAACTTCGTCAGTTCCTGTAATCATGGTAAGCGCCCGCGGAGAAACATACGACAAGGTAAATGGCCTTGATGCCGGTGCCGACGATTACATTGCAAAGCCTTTTGAAATAGAGGAACTCCTTGCAAGATTGCGTGCCGTAATCCGCAGAAGCGACAAGTCAAATGCAGAAGGAAAAACCTATTCCATCGGAAATTTGATCCTCAATACAGAAAGCATGGAAGTAACCAACAGCGGGAAACTCATTGAGCTTTCAAAGACTGAATACCTTCTCCTCAAGTGTCTTTTGGCCAACATTGATGTGGTTCTTAGCCGTGACTCCATCATCGATCAGGTATGGGGTGAAGGCCACAGCATAGATGTAAATGCAGTTGACGTTTATGTCCGCTATTTAAGAAGCAAGCTTGGAGAAGGAATAATTTCAACTGTTCGTGGTGCAGGCTATGTAATCAGATCGGAGCAGAAGAATTGAAAAAGTCTTTTTTCAGGTCAAAGGCCCTGCGCCTGTCACTGGTGTTTTCTGGCCTCATTGCGGCCCTCATCATCATTTTCGTGGTTCTTTTCGCACTTGTAATAAAGAAAAATGACAGAAAAAGGCAGAGCAATTTTCTGTCCCATACTGCAGAATCTGTAAAAACTATATTGAAAAATGTGGGGCCAGATATGGTGACAGAATCTGACTTTGTGGATATACCATACTTTGTATCTGTCTGTATCTATGAGGGAGATGGTGACAGAACCATATATTCCAACGACCCCTTCATAAGGAACCTTCCAAAAGCAGAGGAAAAAGCGGTCAATTACATAGAAAAGAATTACTTTATAGACGGCGACCTTAATGTACTATACAGAACCCTGACATTTGAAATTTCAGGGAAATCCTATGTAGTCCAGGTTTCCGTAAACATGGACCGTGATTTTGCAACCCGTCTCCTTAAGGAACTGAATTTTGCCATTATCCTCTTCAGCCTGCCTTTGATTCTGGTTTCATTCCTTGCATCCTATTTCATAATCAAATCTACAATCAGTCCTGTTAAAAAGATGACGGAAACAGCAAAGAAAATGAGCTACGCAAGTGAAAATCACTTTGAGGTTGCAGGCAGCGGCGATGAATTTGACCGCCTTGCAGAAACTTTCAACACCCTTTTTGCCAGGCTAAAGCAGGACTTTGAAAGGGAAAAGCAGTTTACTTCAGATGTATCCCATGAACTTAAAACTCCTATAGCCGTAATTTCAGGTCATGCAAACCTTATTCGGCGCTGGGGTAAAGATGATCCGATCCAGCTAGAAAAATCCATTAGCCGCCTGACGGCAGAAGTTCATACAATGCAGGCAATAGTAGACAACCTTCTGCAGATTTCCCGCCTTGAGAGGGGGACCATAAAGCTTGAAAAGAAATCTGTATCCATCAGGGATCTTTCCCAGCGCCTGAAGGAAGATACAGAAGCCTGGGCAGAAAATGCCGCTGTAACAGTTAATGTTACGGGTACAGAATCCATATTTTGTGATGCAGAATTGCTCTATGAATCCATGACAATTATTGTATCCAACAGCGTAAAGTATGCAAAACCTGAAAAAGTAAATATTATAATAGAAGAAAAGGTGACAGAAAGGGGTACAGAATTAAGTATTATTGATGATGGGCCGGGAATAAAGAAGGAAGATCTTCCTCATGTCCTGGAAAGATTCTATCGTGCAGATGAATCCCACAACAGGGATAAGGAGAAGGGTGGTTCTGGTTTAGGTCTTGCCATTGTAAAAAGCATTATGGATATTCATGGTGGTCAGGTACAGATTTTCAGTGACGGGATTAAGGGAACAACTGTTACCCTAACATTTCCTGCAAAAGAAGGTGGCAGATGAGGGAACAGTTTGCAAGAACTCAGATAATTTATGGTGCCAGTTCCATGGAAAAGTTATATGCAGCAAAGGTTGCAGTCTTTGGTGTGGGCGGTGTAGGTGGTTATGTGGCAGAAGCCCTTGCCAGGAGTGGTATAGGTCATCTTTTGCTGGTGGATAATGATACAGTGTCTGTTACCAATATTAACAGGCAGATTATAGCACTTCACAGTACAATAGGAAAATCAAAGGTACAGGTAATGAAGGCAAGGTGCCAGGACATAAATCCTGACATTACAGTAGAAGCAAAAGAATGTTTTTTCCTTCCGGAAAACAGTGACAGTTTTGATTTTAGTGGATACAGTTACATTGTGGATGCTGTGGACACGGTTTCTGCCAAAATAGAACTCATAAGGAAAGCAAAGGAAACAGGAATCCCTGTAATTAGCTGCATGGGGGCAGGAAACAAGACGGACCCTGCAAAATTCATGGTTGCAGATATAAGCAAAACGACTGTCTGCCCCCTTGCAAGGGTCATGCGCCGGGAGTTGAAAGCCCGTGGAATCAAGGATGTTAAAGTCCTTTTTTCTACCGAAAGTCCGGTAATGAAAGAAGTAGGGGCGGAAAAAAAAGGGGGAGGTCTTGCTCCGGGAAGCACCGCTTTTGCCCCCTCAGTGGCAGGACTTTTAATTGCAGCAACAGTAATAAATGAAATCGCAGGGTCATAAAAAAAGGGTTGTCCAAGAATTTTAGTTCGTAACGTCATTCCGAACTTGTTTCGGAATCTGTACACTATGTTTAGTGTAGATGCTGAAATAAGTTCGCATGACAGAACTAAATTGGACAGCCCTTTTGTGTATAGGATTATAGCTTTAGATTATTCTTCTACGGCAAGTTCCTGTACGAGACCTGACATTGTTACAGTTGCAGCCATATATCTTCCTGCGTAAACATTAGCGTATGCACCAAGTGTACCCTGATTAGTTTTTGTAAGACCTGTCTTAGTTTTGTCAATTATTTTACTTACAATAGTATCACCGTTTAACTTTTTAATTGTTACAACATAACCACCATTGCTTTCATCTTCTGTAATTTTGTCGTCATTGTTATTATCTTTTCCGTCTGCTTTAACTTCGATGTTTACAGTGGCGTAAGCACCAACTTCGGCATAACCGTTAAAATCTACCCAGCCATTAGTCATATCATCTTCTCTGCATGTGCCTTCATTTGCAAGTTTTCCGTCAAGGCCAATAAAGTTTTTATAACCATCAACATTAATTATATCTGCATTATTGTACCATGAAATGTAATAGCGAATTTTTGTGCCATTGTAACGCTGGATACCAACAAGACCAAAGTTTGCTGAACCATCATCATTGCTTTTCTTTCCGAAAACAAAACCTACAACGCCGGCAGGTAAACCGTTACCTGGATCTGCAATAGAAACTGCACACTTTCCTGATGTATGTTTTGTAGAAAGTACATTGAAACCACGGTTGTAGTCACTTAATGTTTCGTTTGTGTAGTCGATTGTCCACTGAGCATTTGCCCCAAAACCTGTCTGTTCAAGAATTTCATGATCGTCGTTATCCTTCTGACATGACATCATTCCGAGTGCGAGAAAGCTCATAGCAGCAACGATAGCTGTCTTGAAAATTTTCTTCATTATACTACCTCTTTCAATTCGCCCACCCACGGGCAGAAGATATTAATATGGTTTAAAATAAACCTTCAATAAAATTATAATATCTTATGCAAGTTTTTCAACACTTATAGGGCAATTTTTAATCCGGCAGTAAAATTCATCTGTTTTGCATTTGCCCCGGTTTTTTGCTTTATGCTGTGGAAATTCTTGGAACAGTCGGCATATCTGGATTTCCCTTTTTCTGCAGGACCGTTAGTAAATTCCAATGATGCATTAAATGAAAGCCTCTGGGATAAAAGGATATTTGTGAAAAAACCGTATCTGTATTTTGAAAAACTGCTGCTGGCTGCCATATCCAGATAAGTATCAAGGGTTGGCTTGTTCAAATGATGGTCAAGAGAATAAGTGTAGGAATAGAGGTTTGTGTATAAACAGAATCCGGCGTTAAAGTTTTCCCTCATGGAATAGAAGGTTTCAATACCTAGCCAGGTATTGAAAAGGTGCCTTTTGAATTCACAGCCGTATAGTTTAACTTCTTTTGCATATTCGCTTTTCCAGTTTACGTCTTGCCCTGTCTTGCTGTAAGGGGCGCGTCCATATCTTCCCCTTCCGTTTTCTGCTTTAAAGTCATAGTAGGAATACTCAAGTTTTAGAGAAGGTCTAAGAAAAAAAGAATTCAAAAACTTCAATTCATATCCTGTGCCAATTTCTGTGTTGAAATTCTTCCTGCAGGAATTTTCACTTTTGCTGTAGTTGCAGGTATCCTTTATTCCATTTAAAAAGAAAAAATCGGAGTCATACATGTATCCGCAACTTGCTGGAATTGCAGTGTCCATTTTGAAAAAGGCTTTGAATCCGTTGCTGTTAAAATCACAGGAAAGTCCAAAACAGTAAAGGGGTGAATATTCCCATTCAAGAAGGCTAACTTCCTGATTGTCATCTGCAGAAGAATACAGGTGTTCGTATTGAATTCCGTCTTTTATGGAAAAGTAAGATCCAATAGAAAATTTCTTTTCTGCAAAAAGCTGCAGGGAGCTGAAAACAGTTAGTGCAAGAAATATGCTGCGTTTCATAAAATCATTATAGGGAAAAAGAAAAAAAACAGCCACCCGATTCTAAATCAGGTGGCTGCATTTTAAGAAATTAATGTAAATTACATTCTTTCGTTTTCAACTGCTACTGCATTCTTGCCCATGTAGGCAACGATCTTGCTGCCGTCTTTAAGCATTGATACAGGTACAACTGCTGCTTCTAGTTTCTTTCCGTCTACTTCGATGTATTCGATACCCTTGTTGACATGCTGGGGATTCTTTACTTCAATGTGGAGTTTCATACCTCTCCAGCGGCGGTGTGCCGTAAAGCCGTCCCAGTCTGCCTTGAGACATGGATCAAGCAAGAGACCGTCGTACTGAGGTCTGATACCGAGCATGTACTGAGTAATGGAATAGTAGTTCCATGTAGCGGCACCAGAAAGCCAAGATACTCTTGTGTTTCCTGCACGAGGGCTAACAGAAGAATATGTTGTCTGACCGATTACATAAGGTTCGCTCTGGCGAACTTCTGCCTTTGTGTTGTATGCAGCAGGAAGGGCAGCCTTAAGGTATTCATAAGCCTGGTCTCCGTTTCCGCGCATGATTTCAGCGATAACGCCCCAACCCTGTGTATGATTGAAGATACCTGCATTTTCCTTAATGCCTGCAGGATATACAACAGATGTCATGATGTTGCGGCTTGCGTAAATGAATGGTGGAGCACAGAGCATGAGTCCGTAAGGTGTTGCAAGTTTTTCCTTTACGCTTGCAAGACAGTCGCGAACCTGATCTGGTGTTGCGGCTCCAGAAAGAACTGACCATACCTGAGTATTGAAGTAAATCTGTCCTTCTTCGATTGAGTGAGTTCCGTAAACTGTTCCGTCTTCAGCGATTGCCCAAACGAACCACTTTCCGTCCCAGCACTTCTTCTGAATGTTTGCATCAAGCTTGTCGCGTTCTGCGATTGCCCACTTTGCTTCGTCTTCCTTTCCAAGGCGCTTTGAAATGTCTGCATAAGTTGTAAGTCCAAGGCGGAGCTGGAATGCAACGAAGAGGGATTCACCGTGGTAGCCAAGTTTAAGACAGTCGTTCCAGTCTGCAAGGAGTCCGCAAGGGAGCCCGTTTGCACCCGTTCTTTCAAGGTTGAAAAGGAGAGCCTGCTTAAGGTGTCCGTATACTGTTGCTTCTCCCTGGTCTGCGTAAGGAACTACGCGGTTGTAGAAGTCAAACTTGCCTGTTTCTGCAACAAAACATGGAATTGCATTGAAGAACCACTGGCAGTCGTCTGAACGGAATTCTTCTGCCGGAATCATTTTCTGCTTTCCTGCAACGAAGTCCTTTGAAATAACAGGAAGGGCACCGCCGTTTGCAAACTGTCCGCTCAAGAGGCGAACAAGGCGTTCTTCAGCTTCTTCTGGGATTGCTGCTGATACACCGAGGATATCCTGAACTGAGTCACGGTAACCGAGGCCGTCGCGTTCTCCGTTGTAAACGAGGGAAGCTGCGCGTGACCATGCAAATGTAATGAGACAGTTGTAAAGTCCCCAGACATTTACTGTGTGGTTGATGTCTTCGTCCGGAGTCTTAACATTAAGGCTTCCGAGCTTTGCGTGCCATGCCTTGACCAGCTTGTCGAATTCTTCATCGCACTTTGCGATTGAACCGAATTCCTTGACTGCCTTTTCTCCTTCAACATTTGCATCGCCGATGCCAAGGAGAACTACAAGTTCCTTTGTTTCGCCAGGTGCAAGTTCGATGTCAGACTGCATTGAACCACAGATGTTGTCACCGTATGCATTAGAATTCTTGCATTCTCCGTTGATGACTGAATCAGGTTCCTTGTAGCTTCCGTATGTGCCGATGAATGACTGGCGGTCTGTATCGTAACCTGTCATTGGCTGTCCAACGAGGGCCATCCATTCGCTCATGTAGTCACCGATGGCTGGGTTCTTCTGGTGCTGGAGGTAAAGGTTTTCGTGGATGGAATAGCGGAGCATGTTCTCCTTTGCCTTTTCTCCCTTACAGATGAAGATGGAATACTGAAGATTAACCTGGTCCTGAGTTGTGTTCCACTGGTTAGAGAATTCACAGTATGTGAAAGCACGGAGTTTTCTTGCCTTTGAACCTGTGTTTGTTACCTTAAGCCTCCAGTATTCGAATGTCTGCCCAAGAGGAACAAAGTACTTTGCTTCAGACTTGATGCCTTCATATTCAGTTTCGAAGATTGAGTAAGCGGTACCGTGGCGGCAGATGCTCTTGTATTTATCGAGTGGCTTTCCTACAGGCTGCCAGGATGCAGACCAGTAGTCCTTGCTTTCCATGTCGCGAAGGTAGAAGTATCTTCCCGGCTGATCCATTGGGATTGAGTTGAATCTGAGGCGCATGAATCTTCCCTGTGCACCAGATTTGTAAAAACCGTAACCGCCAGCATTGTTTGTGATGACAGCACCGTATTCTGTGGAACCAAGATAGTTGCTCCAAGATGTAGGTGTGTCAGGGCGTGTTACAACGTATTCCATTGCTTCATCGTCAAAATAGCCGTACTGCATTCTGAACTCCTTTCATTGTTTTATTATTTCAATATACAGAAAATATATTGTTTGTCTACATTCAATCATAAAAATGCAGACAACTTCTAAAAGTTAACAATATGAATCGTTTTTCTTCTATTGAAAATATTTGAAATCTTATGATTTTTTTTGGAAATGGAAGAAACGCTCAATAAATTGAAGAATTTTCACCTTAGAATAGTGATTTTGGTAAGAATTTGTTTGACAATTTAATATCGGGGACTTATACTAATATTTGAAACCGGTTGCCCGTATGGACGTCCGGATTTTAAATCTTAACCCTCGGGTTCCTAATTAAAAATTTAAAAATAGTGGAGTCCGATGTAATATTTTCATATGCATAACTAATAGGAGGAACGTATGAAGAAATTGGTTGCAGTTGCTGCTGCAGTAGCATGTGCATCACTTGCACTCGTAGGATGTGCAAAGAAAGAAGGAGCATCAGCTGGTAAGGATGCAAGCAACAAGCTCGTAGTATGGTCGTTCACAGACGAATTGGACGGAATGATCACAAAGTATTTCCAGGAAGATGGTCGCTTCAAGGGTAAGTATGAAATCGAATACTCACTTACACCAACAGACCAGTTCCCAAACAAGCTTGACCCAGTTCTCGCATCTGGTTCAGGATGTCCAGACGTTTTCGCTCTCGAAGACGCATTCGTTCGCAAGTATGTTGAATCAGGACTTCTCCTTGATCTTACAGACGTATACAACGAAATCAAAGACAAGATGATTGCTTACCCAGCAGAAGTTGGTTCATACAACGGAAAGGTTTACGGTCTTTCATGGCAGGTAACACCAGGTGCTGTATTCTACCGCCGCTCACTCGCAAAGAAGTACCTCGGAACAGATGAT
>SAMEA3663026__coassemble_492_pt1 | contig 20295 bp, 20 predicted proteins | sample SAMEA3663026__metabat2_high_PE_013 | metagenome-assembled genome bin SAMEA3663026 (sample SAMEA3663026) | pig gut metagenome | biome: pig gut; feature: pig-associated habitat; material: faeces | place: France | collected 2012 | reverse complement strand
CTGCTTTTCATCACGAAGCTTGAAAGCAGAAACTGCAACAGAAAAGAAAAGGACAGGAACAAGTGTGTAACGTCCTACGCGAATTACAAGGTCTACGATAAAATCAAGAGTAGCCTGAGACTGAACGCTTGATGGAGGAAGAATCAAAGCAAGAACAAGACCTACTCCAATTCCGATAAGATACTTTAACCACAATTTCATGGCTCAATTATCTAATTTTTAGGGATTTTCGGCAACAATGGAGTCCATTCAGAGAAACCATTGCAAAGGCAAAAATTCTTCCTGCATATTTCTTTACATTGCTGGTATGGTGATATCCTTCGACAACCATAAACCACATGGTTGGTGCCGTGAGCCTTCCGAATTATTTTATATGAAAAAAATTGTAACAGTTAGATTGCAAAAAAAAACATAGTCAACAGGGATTTTTTTGCATTTAGAGTGATTATTTTGCCATCCATCTGTTATAATGAACTCCTGGGAAGCATTTTAATCAAAGACACGACAAAAGAAGAAAGGGCAAAAATTGTAGCCGAAGCCCTTGGTGATGATTACGAATTGGGATGCGGTTATGAATCTACAGGCATCGACTATCAGCTTTACATTGACGGAAAGAAAGAACTCCGCGAACTGAACATGGAAGCCAACTGCGGGTTTGAAGTTGCTTTTCCTGATGATGTTTCACGCCCAAGTTGTACAAGCGGAATGTAAGAAGACGTTCTTACTGCCATTGAAGTTGGCCTTGTTGACCCTTTGGGAGAAATGCATTCGACAGAAACTGCAGAAGGTCATCAGACTCAGGAACATACATTGAAAAAATGAATGTTTTCTTCAAAAAATCCCCTTGCCATGTTTTTACCATGGTGACTAAAATGTATTTATCATTTTTTGGAGAAAACAATGAATAAAATTTTCGCTGCCGCAATATCATTCATCTGCTGCCTTTGTGCATTTGCGGAAAAAACTGTTCCGCGTGTAGAAGTTACCATGCCTTTTCACAAGGGTGTCAACCTTTCCAACTGGCTTGAACCATGGTACGGACTTTCTGTAAGCAGCAACTTTTTTGGAAGACAGGATTTTGAAGACATGAAAAGCATGGGCGTTGAAATCGTCCGTGTTCCAATTCATTTCGAAGCCTTTTCTTCAAGAGACTCAGACTTTGTCGTTGACGAAAAATTGTGGAAGATAATCGACGAGGCTGTGGGCTGGTGTACAGAACTTAAACTCTACATGATCATAGACATGCACAACGACTGCAACGGGGCTACAAAAACCCGGCCGGATGTTGAAGTGATGCTCAATAAAATCTGGCCTCAGATTGCAGAGCGATACAAGAATTCCTCCGAATATATCCTTTATGAAATCCACAACGAGCCTCACTTTAAAAGCGGAAACCTGAACGCTGATATTGCCAAGTGGGGTAAAATTCAGGGAAGGATTTTAAAGCTTATCAGGACCATTGATACCAAGCATACCGTAATCGTAGGTGCGGAAAACTGGAACAATATTGAAGCCCTCCTTAAGCTTCCAGACTACGAGGACGACAACATCATCTATAACTTCCACGACTATTCGCCATTTTTCTTTACTCATCAGGGAGCAGCATGGACCGATTTGAAAAACATCAAGAACATTCCTTTCCCTTATGACAAGGACAAGATGCCTCCGTTCCCAAAGAAGGAATCCCCATCAGTTAAGCAGCTCTATGAGAATTATGAACATGATTCAAGCGAAGAAGTTATCTGCAAGCCTCTTGATGATGCCGTTAACTTTGCAAACAAAAGAAAGGTTGCCCTCATGTGCAATGAATTTGGCGTAGACATGACGCATCCGGACAAGCAGGAAAGAATCAACTGGTACAGCCTCAAGAACAAGTGGATGGACGAAAGAAACATCATCCGCATCAGCTGGGATTACAAGGCTTCATTTGGAATCTTCAACACAGGAAGTTTTTCCCAGCAGTTTCCTCAGGATGTAAATGTAGATTTGATCGAAGCAATGGGTTACAAAATGCCAAAGGGTGTTCAGCCAAGAACATCTGGATGGCTTAAGAATTCCTACGAAAACGGAGAATACAGGATATTCAGGAATAAACTTGCAAAGAACATCCTTCCGGTTTCATATCTCAATGGCGGAAAATCCACTGCAGCCTTTGACGCAGTTTCAGAAAATAAAGAAACCTGCATTTCCGTTCCAGAGGCCAAACCCTATGAAACTGTCAGGTTCAACTTCCTTGGTGAAGAAAATTTAGAGCCGCTTGTAAACGACAGCCTTTCCCTTGAATTTGAAGTAAAGACAGCACAAAAAGATTTCAAACTTGACGTTTATTTTCTGAATAAAGAAGACCTTTCAAAAGGAAAGGACGGACTGGAATGGAGATGCAAAATTTCCCTTGGACCAAAGGACAAAGTAAACGACGGCAAATGGCACAAGGTAAAAGTTCCATTGAAGGATTTTGAAGACTGCGGAGCCTGGAGTAATTCCATGAACAGATGGTTTCCAGGCGAAGGCCTTTTCAAGTGGAATAAAGTCTGCCAGCTTGTCATTGATTTTTCCGATAACGGACAGAACAAAGAAGTTTGCTTCAAGAACATTTTGATCAAATAAACAAGACAATTCAGAGTGCAGTTTCAAAAATGGGACTGCACTTAAAAAAACGGCCTCCAGAATCCGTTTTGCACGAACCCTAAAGGCCAACCCTCCGGTTATATTTTCACATGCAATTTTTTTTTAGTTTGCCGCTGCCGCAATTGTAAGGCCTATGATGCCGCCAATGATAGCGCCTGCTGCAAGGGATGCTCCGTCAAGTTCTGCATGAACGGGCCTTACTTCCACTTCTTCAACTACTGTCACTGGAGCTGGTACAGTTTTAACTACTTCTACCTTTTTTACCACTGTAGTAGGTCTGCATGCTGGCTTTGGATGTACGTGCTTTGCAACAGGTGCCGGCTTACATTCTGGCTTTGGTGCTTTTGGACCTTCCTGTTTGGCTACTGGTCTTGGTTCATGTTTTGGACTTTCATGCTTTGCAACATGCCTTCTTCTGTTATCATGTTCCTTCCTGTGGCTGATTTCCTTCTTTGGAGCTGGTTTTGCATCAGGTCTTGCATGGTGATTTGAAGCAACCTTCTTTGGCTGTTCCTTTACAGTTTTTGTAGTAGTTGTTGTCTTTACAGTTGTGGTTGTTACTGTCTTTCCCTGTGGATTATTGTGGTGCCCATTTGCAGGCTTTGCAAATGCCGATGCTGTTCCGAGGGCAATGATTGATGCGATTGCTATTGTCTTTACTGTTGTTTTCATAGTTTTCTCCTTGAATTGCAGGTCTTGGATTTGTTTTTACCCTGCTTTTCATCTTTATGATTCAACTATACACCAACAGACCTCCGGCGTATTTAGAAGGCACTTAGAGTAAAATTAAAGGTTTCTAAGAATTGAAAATGCTTCTTATAATCCCAATTCACGGATTTTTTCATCAGGCAATTCAAAATGCTGGTAGTCCTTGCAGGAAGTCCAGTCACCGCCCCACTCAAATCCGTGCTCCGCAAAAAGCCTGCAGCATAAATCATTTCCCGTAAGCTTGTGTGGAAAGTCCCTATTGCGGTCCACATATTCCGTTGCCGTTGCAGGTTCAACATTTGTCCTTCCATTCACTTCCTTTATGTAAGGATTGTAAAGGGGGTTGATGTCTACAGCTACACCAAGGCCGTGCTTTGAAACCTTTGTGGTAAAGGAAATGAACCTGAAGTTGAAGCTGGAAGAATTGTTGTCCCTCATGGAACTTTCGTCGTCAGCATCATACTCGTCTATGAGGCGCATTTTTTCAATCTGATATTTATTGCTGTAAAGGACACGGAAAATTTCAAGAAGGTCTTCTGCTATGATTTTGTTGCAGATCATCTCCCCTTCGTGAACCTTTCCGTCAAATCCAATATGAAGAATGTGAAGGTAACGAAGGTCTTCCCTTTCTACAGTACAATTTGCCTTGTAGGATTTACCCTCCATGGATTTAAATATGTCGTCGGGAATTTCCATTGAGTAAAAGGAATCCTTGAATTTCATTCGTTCACCTCTGGTATTGAATCCGTTACAAAAAACAAAGGTTGCGCAGAATGCCATGTAGACAACCGCCACAACCTTTCGCCTGTTTTTTACAAAATTTCCGTAGTCCAATTATATCGTGCTCTTCTTGAGGACTGGTTCACAGGTAACATCAACGCCAAGCTTCTTGAAGATTTTTCTGTCAACTTCGCTGAGCATTACTGTAGTATGAACCTGACATCCCTTGAACATTGGAAGAACTTCAATTGCTTTTTTACAGTTTTCATCATTCTTTGAAAGCATTGCAAGGGCAACCAGAACTTCGTCAGTATGAAGTCTTGGATTCTTTCCACGCAGATATTCAACCTTCATGTTCTGAATAGGTTCAATCATATCGGACGGAATGAGCTTTACGCTGTGGTCGATTCCTGCAAGATGTTTTGTTGCATTGAGAATGAGGGCAGCACTCGTTCCAAGAAGGCTTGAAGTTTCAGATGTTATTATCGTTCCGTCTGCAAGTTCCATTGCCGCTGCAGGAACTCCAGATTTCTGACCGCGTTCAATTGCTGCTGCAGTAACGGCCCTGTCCTTTGTGGTGATTCCAGACTGCTGCATGAGAAGCTCGATTTTCTGAACTTCATTTTCAGAGCCTTTGCCATCTGCAAGGTTATTGAGGGCTGTGTAGTATCTTCTGATGATTTCCTGATTGCTTGCGTAGCGGCATGCTTCATCGTCAAAGATACAGTTTCCTGCCATGTTAACACCCATGTCTGTTGGAGACTTGTATGGATTGTTGCCGAAGATTCCCTTGAAGATTGCATCAAGAACAGGATAGATTTCAATGTCGCGGTTGTAGTTTACGGTTGTAACGCCGTAAGCTTCAAGGTGCCATGGGTCAATCATGTTAACGTCGTTCAAGTCTGCAGTAGCTGCTTCGTATGCAATGTTTACAGGATGCTTCAATGGAATGTTCCAGATTGGGAATGTCTCGAACTTAGCATAGCCTGCCTTAACGCCGCGCTTGTTTTCCTGATAGAGCTGGCTCAAGCAAGTTGCCATTTTCCCAGATCCTGGTCCTGGGGCCGTAACAACAACCAGTGGACGGGATGTTTCAATGTATTCGTTCTTGCCGTAACCTTCGTCACTGCAGATGAGGTTTACATTTGAAGGATAACCAGGAATTACATAGTGAACATAAGTCTTTATGTTCATCTTCTCAAGCTTTGTACGGAAAATGTCTGCCGCTGTCTGTCCTGAATAATGTGTAATGCAGACGCTGCCTACCATAAGGCCATGGTTCTGGAATTCCTGTCTAAGGCGGAGTACATCCATGTCGTAAGTAATGCCAAGGTCACCGCGAACCTTGTTTTTTTCGATATCAACTGCACTGATTACGATTACGATTTCAGCAACATCAGAAAGCTGCATGAGCATCTTGAGTTTGCTGTCTGGCTGAAATCCCGGAAGAACGCGGGATGCATGGTAGTCGTCAAAAAGCTTGCCGCCGAATTCAAGGTAAAGCTTGTCTCCAAATTTAGAAATTCTTTCCTTAATGTGTTCTGACTGAATCTTCAGATACTTGTCGTTGTCAAATCCGTTTTTCATACGGGATTAAATATTATCACCTTGGGCTTTTTTTTTCAATGAAAGGGAAATGGACAAAATCATTTGTCTATGACAGCCATACTATCGCTGCACTTTCGCCCGAAAATTGTCGGAGTAATTCGTGTACCCCCGTCATTGCCAGCAGGGCCGTTTATGACAGACAGGTAAAGTAATCCACAGGCATAAAAAAAGACCGGAACAATCAAGCACCGGTCTTCCTATCAGTAATGTCTATGGTTTGAATTAGAATACTGTCACAACTTCACCGTTGGTATATTTCCCAGAAACGTAATCCTTGATCTTCTGGCTCTGGAGTGCCTTTACGAGTGCCTTGATTGCTGCATCGTTCTGGCGGCCTTCCTTTACTGCAACGATGTTTACATATGGAGATTCCTTTCCTTCTACGAAAAGTCCGTCCTTTGTTGCAGAAAGGCCCGCAGGGATTGCATAGTTTCCGTTGATTACAGCTGCATCAACATCTGCAAGAACACGTGGAAGTGAAGCTGCCTCAATTTCCTTGAACTTGAGCTTTCTTGGGTTCTTCTTGATGTCGAGAACTGTTGCTGTAATTCCAGCTGCCTTGTCCAGTTCGATGAGTCCTGCTGCCTGGAGAAGAAGAAGTGCACGGCCTTCGTTTGTTGGGTCATTTGGAATTGCAACTGTTGCCTTCTTCTTGAGGTCTGCAATTGACTTTACCTTCTTTGAGTAGAGGGCAATTGGTTCAACATGGATTCCGCCTGCATTTGTAAGGTGGTAACCTCTTTCCTTGTTGAATGATTCAAGGTATGGAAGGTGCTGGAAGAAGTTGGCATCGATTTCTCCAGATTCAAGAGCTTCGTTTGGAATAACGTAGTCTGTGAAATCTACTACGACGAGATCGATTCCGTCTGCCTTAAGATCTTCCTTGATAAGGTTAAGGAAAGCTGCGTGTGGCTCTGGAGTTGCTCCTACCTTAAGTTTTGTCTGTGCAAAAAGTGCTGTTGCAGCAAGAAGCGCTGCTGCCAAAGTAATAATTTTCTTCATTCTTTTTTCCTCTCTTTTCTAAAAGATATCTGCATCATAGTGAATTCGCAGGACTTTGTAAAATATTATATTGATATGCTTTGTTATAGGATTTAACTATAAGGACCATGGGCGAAAGCATTTGTTTTTATAGATGCCTGCACCTTTTCTAACTTTCGCCCTAAGAAGTGCCCTGCACTTCTTGAACACGCGGGGACAGACAAAAAATGTGAGTTCAACTCTGTATTTTTGGCATTTTGAATTTTTTATACTGTAAAAACCTCAGATTCCATAGGAGTTAATATGAAAAAATTCTTCAAATCATTGTTTGTCGTTTTAACAATCGCACTGGTTATGCCTATTCTTTCTTGTTCTAGTGATACAGCCGGAGATCCAATTCTTTTAGGAAGCAGCAATTCAAGCTGGTACATGCATTATTTTTTTGCTAAATATGGATCGAACTGTGCAATGATACGCAGTCCTGAAAATTCTAATGTCGCAATTTTGTCTACTACAGAACCAGGAAAAGGCGGAGACTTACACAACGGCAGTTTTGTCCAACTTACAAAAACTGTAAGTGGAAACTCTTACACTTTTAAAGGTTCAAAGAACGGAACTATATATGAAGTTAGGGGACAGCTTTCAAAGGTTTCAAACGGAACAACAAACGACTCCTTTACCATTGAGTATTCCAGCGAGGCAATGGAAAGCCTGGGCTTTAGTGCAGGAAAATCAATCCAGCATTGGACAGAATTAAATAAAGGTGACTTTATTTATTGAAAAAATCACTTAAGATTTCAGAAACAGTTTTAAAGTCTTAGAATTTTTCCCGGTTTTCTTTTGGGAATCGGGAATTTTTTATAGAATTGCGGCAATGAAAAGCTATTCATTTATATTTCTGCTGTTTTTTTCAGCCTCTCTTTTTGCACTGAATGAAAAAAGCATTATTCACGGAACTGCAGTAACTTCCGACGGCCAGTGGAATGCTGTCAGCGTTTTGAACGATGATGTTCATGATTTGGACAACAGGGAAAGCATCTGGGTTTACCGCTCCAATGCTCACTGGGATTTTCCTTTCTGCCTGATTTCCTTCAGGTCCCAAAAAGGATGGTCAATTCCTTCGGTCTGCTATGACAAGAAAGCCGATTCTTTTATTGTCTATCACAATTGCTGGACCTGGGAAAACAAAGACGGCGGATTATTTGAATTCCCCCGTGTGAATGGAAAATTTGAAGCGGTGAATTTTCAGCATTCTGAAACCAGTTCTGATTTGGGAACGGCAATGCTTTTAAGCAATGACTGTGGAGTTTTTCTTGCAGGCCTTTATGGAAAATGGAGCGGCGAAGAAAACCGGAATACAAAAATTTTCAGGCTTAAAAGAAAAGACGGGCATCTGGAACTTAGTGGAATCGATTCCATGAAGAATCTGGAATTTGCATATATTGACTGGAGAAACCGCAAGTTCACAATGGACGACCAGACTTTCAGGGAAGTGATTTTTTCAACTTCCAATGGAATTGTTGCCCTGGACAAAAACGAAAGGGACTGGTGGTACTTTGACTGCAATTCTGAAAAGCTAAAAAAATTCAATTCAAAAGAAGACGCACTTTCATACTCAAAAAATTCTGCACAAAACCAGAATGTAAAAATCTGGCAAATCATTGCTCTTGCTTCATCTGTGATTCTGATTTTAATTCTTGCCTTTGCAGTAATTTTTCTTTTGAAAAAAAACAGGCAGAAAAAATCATCGGCCACAAAAGAAAAAAATCAATTCATATTCTCAATACAGGAAAAAGAACGTGCAAAAATCAGCCGCGACATTCACGATTCAGTCATCCAGGACATCCGGGTAATTCGCCTGGAAACTGAAAATCTCAAGGTTTTCGACGAAAGCAGAAATTTACAGAACAAGTTAGAAGACATTGCAACGGATTGCATCGTTAAGCTCAGGAATATCTGCTACAACCTTGCGCCTGCCGAACTGATGATTCACTCAGAAGAGAATTCCTCAAAGCTGGAACTTCTTTCCATCATCAACAGCCTTGCCCAGCAGTTTTCATCCCGGACTCACATCCCATGCTCGGTTGGCGTTGAAAATGATTTTGAATATCCTGTTTTTGAAAAGGAAGTCACACAGAATCTTTTCAGGATAATTCAGGAATCCCTGACAAACATAGAAAAACATTCCTACGCGACCCAAACTTCAGTCTTCATAAAAAGGGAAAATGAAAAAACCGTAATATACATTACAGACGACGGAATCGGATGTTCCGAAGACATTATAAAATCAAGCCTTAAAAGCAGGGAACATCTTGGTCTTCGTTCAATGAAAGACAGAATGGATTTGATTGGCGGAAAAATTGATTTCATTTCAAATCAGGATGACGGAATGGAAGTCAGATTGGAAATATGAAAAACGTTTTATACATTATTGATGATCACAACATGGTCAGAAATGGATTGAAAAGCTATCTTGAAAGTCATACGGAATGGAAAGTCATAAAGGATTTTGACAACAGCAGAGACTGCCTTTCCTTCCTGGGAAAACTTCCTGCTGAAGATGAAATTTTTCCTGAAATATTGATTGTTGATGTTCAGCTTATGGGAGAAAATGGATTTCAGCTTGTAAGGGAAATTTCAAAAAATTTTCCTCAGATAAAATGCGTCATGTATTCCATGTATGACACGGCTGGCTTCATTCTTCAGGCAAAAGATTCCGGTGCAAAAGCGTACATTTCAAAAATTGCAAAAGAAGAAGAACTGGTTCATTGCCTTGAACTTGTACAGAGGGGACAGACCTATCTTGAAGACCACATGATTCAGACCCAGAACAAAATCAGTTCAATCGTAACCATGCTTTCAAAACAGGAAAAAAATATTTTCGAAGCCATTCTGCAGGGAAAATCAAATCAGCAGATCTGCGACGAACTTTTTCTTAGCAATAGAACTGTAGAAAATTACACAAGCCGCCTTTACTCAAAGATCAGCGTCAAGGACAGGGAAGAACTTATAAAAAAATACAGCAAATAGGAATAAAAATGAACTTCTTGAAGAAATCTGGAAACAAATTTCAAAGGCATTCAACAATTCCTATTGTCATTGGAGAAACCGGCGCCTTACAGGATAAAATAGAAAAATCCGAAAGAATCAAATGGATTTCAAGGTTTGCAGAAATAACTTCAAGCTACGGAATGCCCTTGATTTACTGGAACATTTATACAGATTCTGAACAATTCGGACAAATTGACCGCCAGAATCTTTCAATCAGGGACGCATTGAAGCTGAACTCAACAACGCCATTGACTTCCTGAAGAAAGAAAACAAACCTGTATCTCTCATGATGATTGACATCGATTTCTTCAAGAAAATCAATGATAACTACGGTCATGCCGATTACCTGCAGCATAGGAATTTACGGCATTAAAGAGGAAGACACAGCCAAGGATGCTTTCATCCACCTGGACAAAGCCCTCTACAATGCCAAAAATAACGGAAGAAACTGCGTAAGCCTCTAATTGCATGCAAGCCGTCACCCTGAACTGACGTCAGATACTTTTTATCTGGAAACTTTATTGATTTCTTGCCTCGGGATAAATTACCAGAGATGATGTGAAGAAAATCTTTATGGCTGAGTCCACTCAGAAACTTTCACCAAAAACTGTAAAGGCTGTTCTTCTGTGCGAGGGCATATCCCCTCGACCCCTTGGTATGGCCTTTGGAAACCTGAGAAGGACACACCTGAACGGAATGACGGAAAACAACTGTTATTCAGGAAATCATATTCAGAAAGAAATTGCCCTGAATAAGATTGCAGAAAATACGGAGCATTTGTTTTCACCAATCCTTAAAAAACTTAGTTCGGATGCAGTTTATGTCATAAAGACGGAGAGAGTTAAAACTTAATCTTTTGGAGGAGCAGCACATGAAAAATGAAACATCAGCAGATAAACTCTGGCTCCAGAAGGAAGTCATCGAATACTTACGATGCGCACCTTCTTCATTTCATTCTTGTGAACGTTATGACTGGCTGAAAGAAAGAGCCATCAAAGACGGTCGCAGAAGAAAGTACAAAAAATCTGATGTTCTGACATTCCTTGAACGCTTACAGATATTAGCCTAAGTACTTAGATGTCGTCACTGGCAGCCCGAAGTTTTGAGACTGTCAGTGAAACCAAAAATCAAACAACATAAGGATAAATTTATGAAACTTACAAACATTATCAGCATGGTGAAAGACACCACTCAGAACTTGCAGCCAAGTTCTAACACAATAGAAGTTTGCCCGCATTTTTTCTCCACTTCATCGCCACTAAAAGACTCTGTCTTTTTGGATTATCTGCCAGACGGCCAGTCTTCTGGACTTCTGATGGCTATGTTTGATTTATATCTTTGTTCGTATCAGTATGTGCAAAATTTGCACATACTGAACTTCCTTCAATTTATTTACTCATCCTCATAAGTCTTGTAATTCTCTACCTGCTCCATTACCTGATTAAACACTTCCTGAGAATAAATCGGTGGGTATCCATTATCAAAGAGGCAGAATTTAATGTCTGATTTGAGCTGATTGCGGACATTTGTATTGTTCAGCCAATCGGTGAAACTTGATTTCAAATCAATCAGTTCTTTTATTTTCTTAGCAAGCTTCTGAATTTTCTTGTTCACCATAATGCCAACATCAGCATCAAAAACATCTTCGCCATATTCGAAATCTTTTTCATCACGCATTTTTATCAGAATGTCGTAGAAGGCCATTTCCTCAAATGTAAGCCCAAGTTTTCTAAAGCGTTCTTTGTCTTCATTCAAATCTTTAAGAATTCTTTCTGCCTGAATTGTTGCATTTGCAATAATCTGGTCTGCTGTAACATCCTGAGTGTCTCCTGCTTCCTGTGAGGAAAGAGCTTTTCTTCTATCGTGATACTGAGCGATTGTTTCATCCAGCATGTCTTTATACTTCTTTGCAGAAGCTTTATTTACTTTTCCATATTCAGTGATTTTCTTACGAAGGAGTTTCATCAAGACTTCAAGCCGGGTTGCAGGCATTTTTATATCGGAAAGGCGTTCCAAGAATTCTGGCCCAAGGATATCTACCTGATCTCCTTCCTGAAGAATATTTTCCACATTGCTGTATTTTAAAGCCTCTTCAACCATTTTTGCCACATACTTGTTCATGGAATCTGTGTCTAAATCGGTTGTTCCGCTCATCTTGCGAACAAAGCCTGCAATGGCCATAAAGCTCTGAGCCAATGCAGACTCTTCTTCTGAAAGCTCTCCTGATGGCTGGCAAATATCGTAAGCGGCTCTAAGTCTTTTTACAATTTTTAAGAAATATGTTTTGAAAGAAACTTTCTTTGCTGCTTTTGTTCCTTTATTCTCAAGGTTCAATTCTTCTGTAGATTTATAAACATACTCTGCGACTAAATTCAAAAGTTTGTATCTTTGAATGTCAGTTGTGTTTACATCAATAAAAGGATTCAAATCAAATTCCTTAAAAAGTGCTTTTATGATTTCAAGATTTTCACGGAAGATTTCAGTTGCCTGTTCAATGTCATCTTCGCTAGGACCTTTTCCGCCTTGCCCTCCACCATAGATTTTCATCGCTTCAAGCATATTTTCCCGAATACCTATATAGTCGATGATAAGGCCGAATTCTTTTCCAGGGTATTTTCTGTTTACGCGACTGATAGTTTGAATAAGTCCGTGCTTTTGAAGGGGCTTGTCGTTATACATGTAAGTCAAAGTATCAACGCTAAAACCTGTAATCCACATATCGACTACAATAACAAGACGAAGGTTTGATTCCGGCTGCTTGAATGCAACATCAAGTTTGTCACTTCGTTCATCGTTTTTTACGCCGCCAAGATAGTTGTACATTTCTTCTTTGTCATTTGAACCAACGCTTGCAACCATTGCAATATATGGCATATCCTTAAGTTCAGAAAGTTTTTCGGCATCCACTTTCATTCCATCAGGATGCTTTTTTTCTACAAACCATTCGGGATATTTTTCTTTGAATTGACACAAAAGGTCATAAGCAATTTTTCTATTTGCACAGACAATCATTGCCTTTTGAACACGTTCAAGATCTTTTTCGCAGCGACTGGTAAAATCATCATGAATATCAATTGCAAGTTTTGAAAGTCTTCCCGGCTCACCAAGAATTATTTCCATAGAACTCATGGCTTCTTTGCTTGCTTTTATATCTTCTGCTGTTGCTCCCTCATCCGCACACTTTTTGTAATAAGCTTCAATCTGAGCGACAGTTTTTGGATCTGCCAGAACTTTTGCAATGCGTGGATGATATTTGATTGGAACTGTTAGCCCGTCTGCCACTGCCTGATCCATTGTGTAGCGGTCAATCTCTTGTCCAAAAGTCTGATATGTCTCATCGATTGGAGTTCCTGTAAAACCGACAAAAGTTGCATTCGGAAGTGCTTCTCTAAGAACCTTTGCATAAGGTTTTGAAACTAAGGCTTTCATATTCTGGTCTGCATCTTTGGTGAACTTAATCTGTTTTGCATTTTCCAGCTGCGTTCTATGGGCTTCATCACTAAAACAGATGATATTGTTTCTTTCGTTTATCAATCCAATCGGGTCATCTTTTCTGTCACAAAATTTCTGAATTGTCGTAATATAAAATCCACCGGATTCACGAATCTTTAATTCATCTCGAAGTTCCTTTCTGGTCTTTACAACTTTTATTTCTCCGAGACTCAAGAATTCTTTTGATTTTCCAAATAATTTTATTCCCTGCTTCTGGAGGTCTTCGCGGTCTACAATCATTAAAACTGTAGGAGACCCAAGTTCGTTTGTACAGCGGAGACTGAGCTGACGAGCCAAAAATGCCATTGTATAAGTCTTTCCGCAACCGGTCGCACCAAAATAAGTTCCGCCTTTTCCGCTATGGGTGATAACCGATTTTTTAATGCTTTCCCGCAGTAAACGTGTTGCAAAAACTGAGGATAACGACATACAATTTCAACTTCATTTGCATCAAAGATTTTATCTTGAAAGTAGACATAATCTCTAAAGATTTCAAGGAATCTTGCAGGAGAATAAACACCGTATACAAGACATTCAAATTCATCTAAATAAGAATCTGCAATTGGCTGTTCATCGTTAATTCGCCGCCATGTATAAAAATGCTCGTAAGGAGTTTTTACAGTACCAAGCCTAGTTTTTACACCATCGCTGATACATGCCAAAGGGCAGTAATGAAGAAGATGCGGAATATCTCTCCAGTAACGGACGGTAATCTGCTCAAAAGCATCGTGAATCGTTGCCTTGTCATCAGCTGGATTTTTTAATTCAATAATACAAAGAGGAAATCCATTAACATAAAGGAGAACATCCGGACGGCGATTTTTCTTTTCGTTGTTATTTATGTATTCTACAGTGAACTGATTTACAACCTTAAAAATATTTTTGTCCCCATCGTCAAAATTGATAAACTTTATTGTGCGAGGAATTCCATCACTGCCAGTAAATTGGAGACCATCAATAAAATGATTATAGGCTTTGTGCAAAGTTTCAAATTCGCTCTGACCACCGAGCAAGCGCATTGTGTCGCAGATTTGAGTAATGTCTTCTTCCGGCAAATCAGGATTAGAGTCTTTCAGAAATGATTTCAAATCTTCCAGAATAAGAGTTTCATCCAGTTTTGAGCGAGCAATATCATCTCCTGCCTGATATGTCCAGCCGGCGTCTTCAAGATACTGAATGAAGACGTTTTCAAAATCGTATTCACAGAATCTGCCGTTGAATTGTTTTAGGTTTGACATAAGTTATTCCTTATATATTGCCACACGGATTTTAGAAAATCTAACGATTTTCTTTGTCATGTTGAAGCCTGAAAATCTCCTTTTGAGCTTCAATCTCTGCTTTCAGTTGTTTCTCATCAGGAAGATAAAGCTTATATTTCGTTGCAAAAAGTTTTTCATTACCATTCAAAATCGAATATTTTGCTATATCAGCATCTGTGTCAGCACACAAAATAATGCCAAGAGTTGGATTATCACCTTCTGAACGTTTTAATTCATCATACATTCTAACATACATATCCATTTGACCAACATCTTGATGCGTGATTTTACTCGTTTTCAAGTCAATTAATACAAAACATTTTAAAATATAATTATAGAAAACAAGATCAATATAGTAATCTTCTTTTTCGGTGCGGATATGCTGCTGTCGAGCAACAAAAGCATATCCTTTGCCAAGTTCCATAAGAAATTTTTGAAGATTTGTGATTATCGCACTTTCCAAGTGACTTTCTGTAAAATCGCTATTTTGACTGAGCCCTAAAAACTCTGCTACAAGCGGATTCTTTATGAATTCCAATTTATCTTGAAGAGGACTCGTGATTTCTTGCATTTCGTCTTTTACAAGTTCTTTGTGCTGAGAAAGTAATATTCGTTCGTAGTACTGCGAGGAAATATTTCTTTGCAATGTGCGTGTACTCCAAGTTTCTGATGAGGCTTCATTTGCATACCATTCACGAGCTTTTTTGTCTTGAACTTGTAACAAAACACGAAAATGCGACCACGAAAGAGAATTTAGACGCACTGTGTCTAAATTTGGAAATAACTCATAAAAATCAACGAATTTATACAGATTGCTGGTATCAAAACCTTTTCCATAAAGATTAGTAAGCTCTTTTGAGAGATTTTTTATAACCTGCTTGCCATAAGAAGCCCTTTTTTCCCCTTTCAAATTTTCTTCCGAGATTCGTTTGCCCAAAAACCAATTCCTTTGTGTAATAGCAAAATTTATGGCTGAATATGCAAAGTTTTGAGCAGATTCAATTATAATTTGAGAATCATTAATCAAGTTATTAGTCTTTACATATTGAATTTCTTTATTTTCTGTCATGACACAGCCTCCTATACATCTTCTTTCGGGGAAAAATAATTTATCTAAATGTTCCATCTTTGATTGATTTTAACTCTGTCAATATTGTAACTAATTCACTAGGAATCAAAGGATTTTCTTCTGATTCCAAATCAACGTATATCTCTCCTCCAGATACTCTGATTTCCACCACATAATTCATTTAAAATTCGAAAATAACTTGATTTACCAGAACCATTTAATCCATAAAGAACAGTTACACTGTCAGAAAATTTTATTTCTTGATTTTCACTAAGAGCTCCAACTCCACTAACATGTTTTAAGCTTTGCAATAGTATTTTTTGTTTTGGAACATTCGTAGCTGAAACTGTAGACACAGTTTCAGGGAGACTGTTTTCGTTGATATAGCTATCAAATATTTTATCTAATCGCTCTTGCGAAATATTGCCGTTTGTATCAATAACTTCTTGTATTAATTTTTTCATCCATCCTTCTTGAGATGATGCAAATTCTTTCAAATAATCTTTTGCATGTGTTTTCATTCTATTTCCTCACTTTTCCTAATATGTATGCGCAGCCTTCTGTACCAGAGCTGGGCATAGGTTGCTTATTTTTTCACGAGCTTCGTTTGCTATCCTTTTGCATTCTTCGTAGCAGTTGTAGAGGTCTACGATTTTTTGTTGAATTTGGATTGGGGGAAGCGGAATTTGAACTCGGCACATTTCTGACCAATCGAATGTTTCTCTTGCACTTCCCCATGAATTGTATCTTGAATAAGCATTAAAAGAATTGCGATTTAAAAGTGTAAATAAAAACTCAGGAAGCAATTCATTGTTTTTAGTTACTTTGAAATTTATATATGACGAAGATACAATATACGTGTTTTCGGTATTGTTCATAGCTAATGAAATTTTATCTCCGTTTCGAGATGTTACTGAAACATAAGAAAATTCTTTTGGTCTAACCAGCTTATAAGGAAATAAGGAAACTCCATTCATATCAGCTTTTGTTTCAATCCATTCTTTCAGATTGCTTATTCCACGGACATCTTCAAGTGTATATTTGCCAGTTGAATTTCGTTCATCTGTTTCTTCGATATAGTCTCCCAAAGATTTCAATGGATACTTCTTCTTGCAATCAACAATGAATGCTTCGCAGCTTTTTGAAAGTGGGTCCAGAAGTTTTTCGTTTTCTTCGGCGAGTTCTTTTAGGCCGTTGTAAACTGCAACAAGTTCTTTTTGTGTCTCGATTGATGGAAGCGGGATTCTAACACGACACATTTCAGCCCAATCAAAAGTTTCTCGTGCACTTCCCCAGGAATTAAACCTTGCATAGTGGTCAAATTCAGTTCGGCTTAAAATAAGATATAGATATTCTGGTAAAAGAATGTTTTCATCTTTAGAACGAAAAACAATATAAGATGATGAAAGAATAAAGGTTGATTTCGTATCATTCATAGCAAGTGAAATCTTATTGCCATTTCTAGAAGTAACGGTTACGTAGCAGAAATCATTGGGTTTCATAATTTTATATGGACTTAAAGAAACTCCATTCATATCTGCTTTTGTAAAAATCAATTTTTTTTCAATGCTTATTCCGCGTACATCATCAATACCATATATTGAGTTACTGTTTCGTTCATCACATTCAATAATATAATCACCAAGTCTAACCCAAGGTGCATTTTCAATCTTACTTGCAGCCATAATCTTATTCCGTCATGTCGTCTTTGCTTTCTAAATTTTCGTCAAAATATCGGAAATAAAACTTGAATCAAATGTTTCAAACGCAAAACACTTTTTGCCCAAGTCTTTAAGTGAAGCTCCGATGTGATATAAAGATTTTCCATCAATAATCAAAAACCTGTCGTGCATTTTTGTAGTATGCTTTAGCGTAAGAGTCGGGTACTGCGCATTAAATTTCTGAATATCCTGTGTCGTAAGCGGAGTTTTTGGATCCGTGTAAATCGTTACCAAAACACCCTTCTTCTTTTTTGCAAGTCGCTCTAAAACCGAAAGGTCAATATAACCATCTATCAAGACAATCTCTTTTTTTGCCAGTGAAATAAAGCTTTCAAACTTGGCATACGCGTCAAAAATCTGCCCCTGAAAGAAAATTCCTTGCTTTTCTTCCACATTGTATTTGTCCATAAGCGCAAAAAGCTCATCAATCCGTTTGTCTGCTTCTTTTTGATGAATATTTGTATTAAGAATATTTTGTTTTATTGTGTCGATTTCGGCAAAAATATTTGCATTATTCTGAATGAAACGCTTCATTTCCCTGAACATTCTGATTAGCATTTTGCTTTGAGCAACGGCAAGTTCTCCTTTCAGAACTGTCATCAACATATAAATGCCCTGCTCTGTAAATGCATAAGGTTTATATCTTGTTCCGCCCCAACTTGAGGTCGAATTTTTCGACCTCAAGATTGCATTGAATTCATCTTCTGTCAATTGAAATCTAAAATCATCATCGAAGCGTTCAATATTATTCTTTACTTGCTCATTAAATCGTTTGGTTTCATATCCATAAATTTCAGCCAGTTCAAAATCCAGCATTACCTGCTCACCACGAATCGTGTAGATTTTGTCTTTTATCCATTCACTGTTGTGTATTGCTATTTCGGTTTTCATTTTTGATTCTCCGAGTTGAAGTCTTTACCGTCAACGGCAGACATTTTCAGTTGGCTACAATTTGTAGTCAACTGTCTAGTTTCTTTTCCAAAGTGGTTGAATTCGACCACTTTGAAGTCGGGATTATTAATTTTTTTTATGATTTTCTCACAATCTCACTTGCACTCATACCCCAGTCCTTCAAACGCGGCTTTGATTTTTGCTGTATTGGCTTCATGTGCTTTTAAGAGTTCGCTTACAGCTTTGCTTGTTTCTTTTAGGGTAGCGTCATAGTCGATGTTCGTGTCACGGTCTACAAATTCAATATAGCGGCTTGGAACAAGAGAAAAGTTGTTTGCTTTGATTGTCTCAAAATCTACGCTTTTATAAAGTTCTGGTTCTGCGTAGTTTTTACCGTCAGTTCCTTCTTCCTGCCATTTGCGGTAAATCTCTGTCGCTTTTAAAATCTGTTCTGATGTTAGAGCAAACTTTTTTTTCTGCATATTCTTTACGGCGTTGTTCCATTCATCTCCAGTCCAGCTTCTTAAATCCATAAAGAGAATTTCTTTTGAACGGTCTCGAAGGCTTCTGTCCTTTAATTTTCCGCCTTTTTTATTGTTGCTCAAAATCCACAAAGTTACGCTGATGTCAGTGGTGATGAATAATTCTCTTGGAAGAACAATAATTGCTTCAACTTTGTCATTTTCGATTAACTTTTGTCGGATAACAGGAGCTGTTCCGTCTGCATCGCCCAAAGCTCCGTTTGCAAGAAGAAAACCTGCTATGCCCTTATTCGGTTTTAAGTGACTGAGGATGTGCAAAATCCATGCATAGTTTGCGTTGCTTTCTGGAGGCAGTGCATAATCAACCCAACGGCTGTCATTTGTTTTCATCGTGTCAGAATCGAACCAGCCTTTTAGATTAAACGGAGGATTTGCCATAATGTAGTCAAAAGAAATTCCTTTGTGCAAATCAAGTCGGAATGTGTTTTCGGCTTCTGTTCCAAGGTTATGGCTTATTCCACGAAGCGCAAGATTCATTTTTGCAAGACGATATGTTGCAGGCTCTTTTTCCTGACCGTAAACATTTATCCTTGAGATATCACCTTTCTTTGCTTCAATTAAAGCCGCGCTCTGAACGAACATTCCGCCGGAACCGCAGCAAGGATCATACAAAGTACCATCAAAGGGCTGAATAAAACTTGCAATCAATTCAACTACATCATGGGGAGTATAGAATTCGCCGTCTTCTTTTGTAGCATTAACTGCAAATTCTTTAAGAAAGTATTCGTAAACATAACCGATTAAATCTCTTTGTGTTCCAAACTGCTTGTGAGTGATTTTTGTTACCTCATCAACAATCTGCTTGATGTCATTTGGAGCAAGATTTCTTGTAGTAAAAGTACCTTCAACAAAACAGCCTTTTAGTTGTTCGCTTGTGTTAGAAAGACTGCGAAGAGCTGTATCAAGAGCAACATTCAAACCACTTGCAGATGTATTGATTATTGTGCTCCAGCGAGATTCTTCAGGCAAGTAAAATGTTCCGTCTGTAAATGTCGGGTCATCGATGAATGCGGCCTTAACATTCGGATCGTTTATATCCATTCCACGTTCAACAAGCTGAGCTTTAAGATTTTCTATTCCGTCATCAAATTTTTCCCCGATAAAACGAAGAAAAACAAGAGTGAGCATCATGTCTCGTTTTTCAAAGAATGAGCCTGAATTTTTTGCGTTACGAAGGATGTCACGGCATTTAAAAAGAATGTCGTCTATGTTAAGCGGTTTGTCTGATTTTGTTTTTGCTTTTGCCATCTATATATGAAACCCCATACTTATTTTTCTATAATTAAATGGTGCCAAATTATGACACTACAATAATTTTACTCTGAACTTTTATCATCGGGAACAGATTCATTAATAATGCAAATATCGCCCACATCACAATCAAGGGCTTTACATATTTTTTGCATACTATCCATTGATATAAACTCGCCCTTACCAAGTTTTGCTAAAATGTTAGTGGAAATACCTGCCATCTTGATAAGGTCCGTTCTATTCTTTATTCCCTTATCTATCAGCAGTTTCCAAAGTTTTCTGTAATCTACATCCATATTAAATATTCCCAAAATACATTAAAGGTCGCTGAAAAACTTCTGAAATTGTCATTATCGGGCTTGTCCCGATAATCT
>SAMEA3663026__coassemble_378_pt1 | contig 27888 bp, 24 predicted proteins | sample SAMEA3663026__metabat2_high_PE_013 | metagenome-assembled genome bin SAMEA3663026 (sample SAMEA3663026) | pig gut metagenome | biome: pig gut; feature: pig-associated habitat; material: faeces | place: France | collected 2012 | reverse complement strand
GGCTTTCTGAAAAATATTTTAGTAGCAGCGCTTTAACCGTAAGGATTTCCCCTGCGGAACATGAATGGCTTGATAATCATGACAATACTCTTCGCGTTGGATATATGGATAATTTCCTTCCGTATTGCGGAACCGACAGTAAGGGAAATGCCGCTGGTATTCTTGTAGACGCAATGGAAGTTGGATTCAAGAAGATAAAGACCAATCATGAAATCAAGATTACATATCAGCCTTTCCAGAATGCTGAAGACATGGTTACGGCAATTCACAATCACGACATAGATGTGATTTTTCCTGTTTCTAACAATGTCTATTACATGGAACAGAATGATTTGTTCAAGTCAAAGGAAGTCATTACTTCTGCAATGAATCTAGTCTATCTTAATAAGATGGATGAAGATACTACTGCGACCATTGCAATCAACAGGCACAATCAGATTCAGTATGACTATGCTCAGACAAACTTGCCTGATTCCAAAATGATTCTGTATGACAGCGTTTCCGAATGCCTTGATGCCGTTAACAGTGGTCATGCAGGATGCGCGATTTTGAGTGGACTTCGTGCAAGCGTTCTGCTGCGCAATTCAAAATACATCAACCTTAACTATATTGAATTGCCTGCAAGTACAACAAAATGCTTTGGTGTCAGCACCCATAACCTTGGTGTTCTGTCTCTTCTTGACAGGGCATTGAATACGCTTGATTCAAAAGACACTTTGACTTTTACCTACAAGTATCTTGAAAATGAATCTGTTTATACCGTCAGGGAATTCATCAAGAGACACCAGGCTTTAGTCTTCTATATATGCGCTATTTTATTTACTGTTGTTCTTATAGCAGTTGAACTATTCATTTCAAAGAATCAGAAGGAACAATTGTATTTCAAGTTTGCATACAAGGATTCTTTGACAGGTGCCTTTAATCGTCGTGCCTATGAAGAGGATGTGATGGCTTTTGAAAATCAAAAGAATCAGAAATATGTTTGTGTTTCCATGGATTTGAACGGGCTCAAGAAAGTAAACGATGACCTTGGCCATCTTGCGGGGGATGAACTCATAAAGAACGCGTACATACTGATAGCAGAGGCCTTTGGCAAGTACGGTAAAATCTATCGTACAGGTGGTGATGAATACTCTGCATTTCTTAAAACCGACGAAGAAACTTTTGGCAATGCAAAGCTTAAGCTTGATGAGCTCTGCAAGGCATGGAAGGGAACTTACAGCAATGACCTCTGTGTTTCCGTTGGTGCAGCCTTTAGTACCGAAGCCGAAACAGGTGTTCTCATGGACTTGTGGAAGCTTGCAGATAAAAGAATGTATGATGCCAAGTCCGAACATTACAGAAAATCTGGAATGGATCGACGCGGGCAAAATGATGCCCACAAGACCCTTTGCTCAATGTATACAAAGATTCTAAAAATCAATCTTACGGAAGATTCCTATCAGATCATAAACATGGATATTGATGAGCAGACAGTCGAAAAAGGTTTTGCAAACAGGATTTCTACTTGGCTTTCTGATTTTGGAACTTCAGGCCAGGTTCATCCTGAAGATCTTAAGGGATACAAGGAAAAAACTGATCTCAAGTACATGCAGGATTATTTCTGCTCGGGGAAAAAGAACCTTACGATTTTCTATAGAAGAAAATTTGGAAACGAATACAAGCGTGCAATGATGCAGATTGTTCCGGCTCCAGATTATGAACCAAATTCCCAGAGCCTTTTCCTCTATGTTAACAATGTGAATTCAGTTGACGATAATTGAATTTTTAATTGAATTTTCTCAACAAGTCTGTTCTGAGTCAGCTTCTTCGTAAACAGTTTGTTTCCGTGAGCAATGTATCCCAGGGGTAGTTTTAGATTCATGATGAATTTTTCGATGGAAGATTCAGGAATCTTAGATGCCATAATCCCGAGGATCTTCAGTACCGTTGGTAAATCCCCTTTCATCCAAGTGCAACATCCAGCATCATCATGAGTGAAAACCCGATCATGAACATGATAGTGCCGGTGTTGGAATGCTGGTCGCCATCTTCTGCTGCCATTTCCGGAACCAGTTCTTCTACCACAACATAGATCATTGCACCGGCTGCAAAACTCAAAAGGTAGGGAAGGACTGGAACTACAAACTGAGCAAGAAGAATCGTAAGGAGGCCCGCAATGGGTTCAACTATTCCGGTAAGCACTCCGTACCAGCAGGCTTTTGTTTTTGAGCATCCTTTGCTGTGAAGCGGCATGGATATGATTGCTCCTTCAGGAAAATTCTGGATGGCGATACCGATTGCAAGAGCAAGGGCGGCTGTGGCTGATACCTGAACTGCACCCGTGTACCATCCTGCATACAGAACACCGACTGCCATTCCTTCTGGAATATTGTGGAGGGTAACGGCTAAGATCATCATGGTTGTCTTTGAGAATTTGCTTTTTGGTCCTTCAACGGTTTCGTTAAGATGCATGTGGGGAGTAATGACATCGAGCAAAAGAAGGAAGAGCATTCCAAGACAGAATCCGATTACCGCAGGAATAAATCCAAGTTTTCCCATTCCCTGTTCGGTTGCCTGGTTCATTGACGGAATCAAAAGGCTCCATACGGCGGCTGCAATCATTACGCCAGCTGCAAATCCAGAAAGGGATTTCTGAAGTTTTGTGCTCATTTCTTTTTTCATGAAGAAAACACAGGCTGATCCAAGTGCTGTCCCAAAGAATGGAATCAAAAGTCCCTTTGCAATTATTCCTGTCACGATATTACTCCTTGCTTTCATTATTGCATGTTTCGGCAGTTTTATCCATTTGGTTTTGGGTTTTTGATAGGTTTTTGAAGGATTTTTTTTCAGTCATTCTGCCAACCGTTGAAGGCTAGCAGAATGAAAATTGGGTTAGGCACTCAGCTGAAATTTACAAGCGTCACAGTTCTTGTTGCATAGCTTCTCGACCTTGCTTGAATTGCAGGTAATTTCAACTTCTACCATGCGGCTTACAACAATCTTTTCGATTGGTGAATCAAACAAGCGGGAAAGCACCAGCAAGTTGTCGATTGTAGGAACGTTTTTACCCTGTTCCCAAGAATACACGGCCTGTGGATATTCAAATCCGAAAATGTTCTGAATGTCACGAACGGTGTATCCGTTTTCAATTCTGAGTGATTTGATTGATTTGCCTGTTGCCTTAAGATCAACAACCGGCTTTGAAAAAGTTACGGTTCTCATAGTTTGTACTCCTGATTTCAACAAAAACGCCATTATCTTTAGGATTTCTCTGATAGGCCAAAATTAGCCATGGGGTGCGCTGGTTTGTATGGCTGTAGTTATCGCCATCAATTGCAGCAGATAATCTTGTAATGTCAAAAACTTCTGTGCTCATACGCACTCCTTATAAAAGATAATTTACACGCCAACGGCGCGGGGTTTTTGCCTCAGCAAGTAAAAACTCTGAGACACGGCGCTCGGCTTCTTAGGGCCAGCGACTTTACTGGATATTGTGTATGTCAACTCTATAACTTTTTGGGAAATTAGTCATTAAACCTGTAGTTTAAATTTAGTTATGGTCTTTTTACGGTAAGTTTTGTATATGGTAAAATGATGGTATAATAAACAAAAGGAAAAAGTAATGGAAGAAAAAATGATTTATGATGCAGCAATAATCGGTACAGGGCCAGCCGGTATCAGTGCTGCCATTACATTGAAAATCAGAAACAAGAATGTACTTCTCTTGGGCAGCCGTAATTTGAGCAGCAAAATTGAAAAGGCTCACCTCATTCAGAATTATCCGGGCTTGCCTTCCGTAACAGGTGAAGAACTTAAGAAGAATTTTCTGAAACATCTTGAACTCATGGGAATAGAAATTACGGAAGACCAGATTACAGGATGCTATCCAATGGGGAATAGGATTTCCCTTCTTTCAAAATCAAACAGAGAATACACGGCAAAAACCCTGATAGTTGCAACCGGCGTGAATTTTGGAAAACCTTATGAAGGGGAAGAAGAATTTCTTGGCCGAGGAGTAAGTTACTGTGCAACCTGCGATGCACCGTTGTACAGGGGAAAGTCCTGCGTAATCATTGGGCAAACTGCAGCAGAAGAAAAGGAAGCTGAATTCATGGCGGAATTATGCAGCAAGGTTACTTATGTTCCACTGTATAAGGAAGATCCAAAGATTTCTGAAAAAGTTGAAGTTTTAAAAGATGTTCCCGTAAGAATTGAAGGGGACATGAAGGCCCGCAAGCTTGTCCTGAAAAATGCTGAAATTGAAGCTGACGGATTTTTCATTCTGCGCGAAAGCATTTCTCCAAAGCAGCTGGTGCCGGGACTAAAAATTGAAGGCAATCATATTCTTGTTGACAGAAATATGGAAACAAACATTCCGGGAATTTTTGCCTGCGGTGATGTTACGGGGCTTCCGTACCAATACATAAAAGCGGCGGGAGAAGGAAATGTTGCGGCTTTGAGTGCTGTTAAATATTTATGATTTTTTTGTTAAGAATAAAAGTAGGATATTTTATGAATTTATATTTTATCAGGCATGCAGAGCCTGATTATGATCACGACACGATTACAGAAAATGGAAAAGAACATTGTCATTGTATGCCACGGCGGTGTGATTTCAGCCCTTATTTCTCACCTGGCCAATATTCCCTTCTTCCATTTTATTTCGCATATGGGTTCTGACTTGACGGCAGTTTCAAAATTCGAACTGAGGGGAAACAAGGATGAGTATCACCCTGCACAGATGATTTACCTGAACAGTCAGGCGCATCTTGGAATTAAATGATTTAAAAAAGAGCCCTGAGGTGATCTTACACTTCAGGGCTCTTTTTTTTATCTTTAGACTTATTCCTTGTTAACCTTGAATACGCTTACGGAATCAATGAGGTTTCTTGAATTACTTTTTGCTTCAATTGAAATTTCACTGAGTTTCCTTGAGTTGCAGTCAAGAGTTTCAACGGCAGAATTGCAGCTTGCAAGGCATTCCTTTACGCTGGTACTGGATTCTTTAATGCCGGAACAAAGTGTAAAGGCCTGGTCTGTACTGCTGCTGATTTTTTCTGCATTGGTCTTAACATTGTGGGAAATATCATCAATATCCTTAAGGGAAGTAAGGATTTCATGGGCCTGCTGTCCCTGTTCTTCTGCCTTGTTCTTAAGGTCTTCAATTGTGTCTGAAACACTCATAATCTGTTCGATTGTGGCACCGAAAGAGTTTGTGATGTTTACGGAAGATTCTGTAATTTCATCAATCTTTGCGCTGATGGAACTGATGGATTCCTTTGAACTGTTTGCCTGATTTGCAGTGGTTTCTGCAAGTTTTCTGATTTCACCTGCAACAACTGCAAATCCCTTGCCAGCTTCACCTGCGTGGGCTGCTTCGATGGCGGCATTCATGGCAAGAAGGTTAGTCTGTGCGGCAACTGCTGAAATTACATCGTTGATTGCAAGAAGCTGTTTTGAAGCTTCCTTAACCTGCTGAATTTCATTTGTTGAAGTTGTGAGCTGAGTTCTGTTTTCCTGAGAGACATCAACAAGTTTTCTGATGGATTCTGTTGCAGCATTTGTTTTGTTTGCAGTAGTAATGACATTCTGTGCCATATCCTGAACTGCTGTTGCAGATTTTGAAAGAATGTTGCCCTGCTTGTGGATGGATTCGTTGAGACTATTTGTTTCTGAAACGATGAGGGAAACTACCTGTGAAATGTTTTCTATTGCATTGTTTTCGGAAACGATGCTCTTGTTCATCGAGTCAACGGAAAGGTTTACTTTTTCTACTGTTGAATTAATCTGTTCTGTTGTATTCCAAACATTTTCAGAGACTTTCTGAACATTGGTTGCTGATTCCTTGATTCCTGAAACGAGTTTTGTCATGTTCTCTGCAAGTTCATTGAAGCCTAAAGAAAGAAGATTTGCTTCTTCTGAATTGTAGTTCTTGAACCTTTCTGTGAAATCTCCGCGAGAGAAACTCTGACATCCTTTAGATAAAGTCTTAAATGCCTTTGAGATGTTTCCAGAAATAAGAAGTGCAACTGTTCCGAATCCAACGATTAGGATAATCATGATGATTACGATGAACTTGATGTAGCCCAGAAGAATGTTTGAAAGTTCGCTAAGGTTTCCTTCACATACGATGAACCAGTTTGTTCCGGCAACAGAAGTAACTCCGTAATATTTTTTTGAAGAAATGAAAACCTGAGTTTCCCCGTTAAGAATGCTTGCGATGTCCATCTTTGCAACTTCGTCGAAGTCAGAGTCGTCAAAGAAATTTGCTTCCATGACTTTTGTACCGTCTTCATTGGTGATGTATTTCCCCTTTGCATCTATAAGATATACAACGCTGTTTTCTGTAAGTTTCTGATTCTGGAGTTTATCGTTAAGTCCGTCAACGAAACTGTCGATGGCAAGAACTCCCATGAATTTGTTGTTTACGACGATTGCTTTTGAAAGTGTAAAGCAGATGTTTCCTGTCTGGGCATCAATGTATGGATCTGTAAAAATGCATTTACCACGATTGTTTTTTGCGCTGATGTACCAGTCTCTTGTTACTGGGTTCCAATCTGGATCAGGATCCCAACCGTCGGCACTTACAAAGAGTCCACCATTGGCAGTGTCTCTGATGGAAATGTCAGAAGCATAATAGATGTCGAAAATGTTTTCTGAATTTTTCAAGAATATGGTGAAGTTCTTTAGCATGTCATCACCATTGTATTTGGCTTCAGCCAGTGCTGCAGAATTATTACATAGCAGTGCCATAGGTGTAAAAATATTGTTTACCTGTTCCGACATTTTTTCAACGTGAGCTGCTGAGGTAGTCTTTAGGTCGCTGCGGTATGTGGAATTCATTTTGACTACAGAAACAATTCCGAGAATTATTACAGCTGATAAAACTGAAAGGATGCTTACGAGAACGATTTGAACGTTTAATGAAATTTTCTTTTCCGATTTCAAGATTAATCTCCTCCCTTATAACATAAGTATATTATAAGGGAGAAATTGGATTTTTTCTAATAAAGATTTTTATTTTTGAAGAAATATTTTTTTAAGGATATTTCAAACTAATTGTTGGAAATTTTGTGACTTGAGTTATTCCCACTCGTAGATTTTGCCTTTGAGGATGGCATTGTACATTTTTTTCTTTACGCCAGGATTATCTTTGTTTATTTTAGTCACGAGATCCTTAACATATTGGCGGCGCGTTGTTCCGTCGTGGGGACACGGATTTTTGACACAAGGCAATGAGTATTTGTTTCTGAAGCCCTTCATGTCGCTTTCCGGAATATTGATCAAAGGCCTGATGACCGTAATGTCCGCTTCCTTGTAGTAGGTTTTGGGTGCAAAGGTGTAGAACTGTCCTTCGTAGATTAATGAAAGCATCATGGTTTCAATCATGTCGTCCTGATGATGTGCATAGGCTACCTTGTTGCATTTCATTTCCTTTGCAAAATTGTTTATGGCTCCCTTGCGGAGTTTTGCGCACATGGCACAATAGGTCCCCTTCTGAACTTTTTCCTTCAGTATAAGGGCAATGTCCGTTTTGATGATGTGGTATTCAACTTCAAGATCCCTGCAAAGTTCCTGAATTCCTGAAAGGTCGAACTCCCCGAAACCCAGGTCTGCCGTTGCCGCAATGATTTCAAATTTTTTCGGAAAGAATTTTCTTAGGCCCGCAAGGGCGTAGAGGAGTGTGAGGGAATCCTTGCCGCCTGAAATTCCAACAAGGATTTTGTCTCCTTCGTCAATCAAATCAAACTGCTGTATGCACTGACGGGCATAGCTGTAGAGTTTCTGAAGTGTCATTTGATTACTCTTGCAATGAGTCCGCCGCCGATGATTACGCTGTCCTTGTAAAGAACCGCAGACTGACCTGGAGCAACTGCACGCTGTTCTTCAGCAAACATGATTTTCCAGGGCTGTCCCTTGTATTCTGTTTTGTCATCGGCATCCGGAATGTATTTTGTTACCTTGCAAGGAACCGGACGCGAAGCAAGTCGGATCTTTACCATTGTTTCAACTTCATCCTTTGGTTCGATTCCTGCAGGCCAAACAAAATCGTCTGCAATGAGACCCTTGGAATTAAGCTCCTCGTTTTTTGCAAGGACAACAAGATTGTTTTCTACATCTATTGAATGAACGTAAACAGGATAGCTTGCTGCAACTCCAAGTCCACGCCTCTGTCCGATGGTGTAGTGCTCGATTCCCCTGTGCCTTCCAAGGACATGTCCGTCCAAATCTATGATGTCGCCCGGAACGCTAGGCTTGTCTGCGAATAGTGCATCGCGGTATTCTTCGCCTGCAAAGTCCTGGCTTTCTTCCCTGTCTGCTGCCCTAAGTTTCGCTTCCTTTGCAAGCTTGATGACATCGCTCTTGTTCATGGTTGCAAGTGGAAACCTTACCTTTGCAAGGGTTTCTGAAGGCACGCGGTAAATGAAATAGGTCTGGTCTTTTGTTGCGTCTGTTGCAGTGCTTATCATGCAAGGCCTTTCATCTGTTCCAAAAAGGCCTTCTTCCGGGCGGACGATTTTTGCATAGTGGCCGGTGCAGAAATAATCGTATTCAATTCCAAGATCCTTTATTGCATCGAGCATTGCGCCGAACTTTATGTTCTGGTTGCACATGATGCATGGATTTGGTGTGCGTCCGTTCCTGTATTCAGATTTAAAATATTCAAGGACCTTTTCCCTGTAATCTGCCTTAACATCAACTACATGGTATTCAATTCCGTTTTCCTTGCAGAATTCGGTGCACTGGCGGATGTTTTCTTTTTCACCTGGACCAAAGCAGGCTTCCTTCATTTTGATTTTGTTGCTGTCTTTGTTTTTTTCAATGACGGTGCCATCCCAAAGGCTCATGGTAACTCCGATTACCTTGCAACCCATGTTCTTGAGTATGAGGGCTGTTAGGGTAGAATCAACTCCACCTGAAAGACCGACTAAAACTGTATCACCTGCCTTTGGCAAGTCCTGTGCAACATAATTCATGGTTATGATTATACAGTTTTTATTGGTAAGTATCGATATATTGGGTTATACCAAATGTATATATCTAAAGGCCAGGAGCAAGATTAAATAGCATTGAGAAAAGGGCGTTTTTGATGTATTCTATACGCCTATGGCATATGAAGTAACAGCGACAAGAAGACGCCCGCAGACTTTTTCAAGCCTGGTAGGCCAGGAATTTGTTGCAGAAACACTAAAAAATTCGATTCAGTCAGGCAAAATAGCCAATGCATACCTGTTTTCAGGTCCTAGAGGATGCGGAAAGACATCTACTGCCCGTATTCTTGCAAAGGCCCTCAACTGTCAGAAAGGTCCAACGGCAACTCCTTGCGGTGAATGTGATGCTTGCCGTGAAATTACAGCCGGTTCATCCCTTGATGTTTTTGAAATAGACGGAGCTTCAAACAATTCCGTAGACGGTGTTCGTCAGATCAAGGATGAGGTTCTTTTCCCTCCGCAGACCTGCCGCTACAAGATTTACATCATCGATGAAGTCCATATGCTTTCAAACAATGCCTTCAATGCTTTGCTTAAGACCATTGAGGAGCCGCCTCCACATGTAGTTTTCATTTTTGCTACTACAGAACTTCAGAAGGTTCCTGCCACAATAAAATCAAGGTGCCAGCAGTTCAACTATCGCCTTGTTCCTGTAGAAAAGGTAAAGGAACAGCTTGCACAGGCCGCCGCAGAACTTGGTATCAAGGCTCAGGATGAAGCCCTCTATTGGATTGCCCGTGAAGCAGGCGGTTCAATGCGCGACAGCTATACTCTTTTTGATCAGGTTGCGGCTTTCAGTGGCGATGAAATCACCTATGAAAAAATCCGCGACAAGCTTGGTCTTGTTGGCATCGACAGGCTCAACGAGCTTTTTGGCCTCTGCGTAAAAGGTGACAGCACCAATGTTCTCCTTAAGTTTGACGAATACCTTCAGAACGGAGTAAGCATCGAGCAGCTCATTTCGAACTGCACGGATTATCTTCGTTCCATTCTTTTCATCAAGAGTGGAATAAAAAGGGAGGCCTTGCTGGGGCAGAGTGCAGAAAGATATTCGGCTGATGTAATCAATGCCTGGTCTACAATTCAGGTTGAACGTGCACTGAGTATATTCATGCAGCTTTACCGTGACATAAGGTACAGCCTTAGTCCACGCTATGAATTTGAACTTGCCCTTTCCCGCATGTGCTGGCTCAAGGATTATGTTTCTGCACAGGAAGTAAAGAAGGCAGTTGATGCTGTAAAACCAGTCCTTATGAATGCTGCAGGTCCAAGAAAACTTCAGGCGGTTGCAGGCGGAAACGGTCAGTCAGCAGTTCAGTCTGTTCAGCAGGGAATTTCGGAAAGAAGGACAGAATCTCCAGTTCAGACTTCGGCACCGGTGCAAGAAAATTCCATAAGAAAAAATACACCTGTAAACGGCTTGCCAACTTTCAGTGCCCTTACGGAAGAATCAGATGATGTTCCGGATGAATCGGAAGCCGGGTCAAACATAGAAGAGGAATTCGACCCTTTTCTTAATGGCGGAGCTGAACCGCCGGTAAACAATTCAGCAATGGAACCTGCAAAGCCAGTGGAAGTTGCAGTGCCAGAGGTTCAGGAAGTTCAGCCTGAAAAAAATGCGGCCTTAAAGACAGTTGACTCAAGCAACATAGGAAAAGTTCGCGATGCAATGATCAGTGACTTTTCCCTTGAAGATGCAATGATTTCCAACAGCCTTTCAGAGACCTGCAACTGGCAGCTAAACGGTGACAGGATGACCATGTACGCAGAAAATAATTTTGTGCAGGTACAGCTTTCATCTGAAGTCGAAAAAATTTCAGCCTATCTTTCTGAAGCTTATGGAAGGAAAATTTCCATTGAAATAAAAATTCTTGAAAAGAAAGAAACTGAGGAAAAAGTGGTTCTTCCAAAGGAAGTGGAAGTCCTGTGCGATGTGTTCAGGGGTTCCCTCCTTGGAAGTCAGTGATTGAAAAACAATGACAGTGCATCAAATCTGCCAGGGAGAAAAATATGTCTGTAAAAGTATTTATTGACGGAAAAGAAGGAACAACAGGCCTTAAGATTTTTGAACGCTTTGCAAAAAGATCAGACCTTGAAATAATCGAAATTGACGAAGAAAAACGCAAGGATAGCAGCGAGCGTGCAAAGTGCATCAACGCTTCCGACTATACATTTCTCTGTCTTCCGGATGCAGCTTCAATCGAAGCCGTAAGCCTCTGCACAAATCCAAAAACAAGAATCATCGATGCTTCTACAGCCCACCGCGTAAATCCTGCATGGGCTTATGGATTCCCTGAACTGGACAAGAACTTCCGTGAAAAAATTCAGGGTTCAAACCGCGTTGCAAATCCTGGTTGCTATGCCAGCGGTTTCAATGCAATTGCATATCCCCTCGTAAAAAGCGGAATCCTTCCAAAAGATTATCCTGTTTGTGTCAATGCAGTTTCAGGATATTCCGGGGCAGGCAAAAAGGCCATTGCACTTTACGAAGCGGAAGGACGGAATGTGGAACTTGATTCTCCAAGACTTTATGCCCTTACACAGGCACACAAGCATCTTCCCGAAATGAAGCTGATTCCAGGCCTTGAATATGAACCAGTTTTCAATCCTTATGTATGCGATTACTTCCAGGGAATGACTGTAACAGTCGGACTCCATACAAGACTTCTTGCAAAGAAGGTTTCTGCAAAGGATGTTTGGGAAATGTTTGCAAAGCATTACGACGGATGTAACTTTGTAAAGGTTCCGGCTTTCATGGGAGAAGGAACTCTTTCAGAACCATTTATTCCGGCAAATACCCTTGCAAATACAAACCTGATGGAAGTTTTCGTTTACGGAAACGATGACCGTATCTGTGTAACAACAAGACTCGATAACCTTGGAAAGGGTGCTTCGGGTGCTGCAGTTCAGTGCCTTAACATCATGATGGGCATTGATGAAACAACAGGCTTGATTTAATAGAGGAATTATATGAATCCATTTGACATGATGAAAAATCTAGGCGGTCTTCAAAACCAGCTTAAGGAAGCTCAGGAAAAATTCGGTGTCCTTAGGGCAACAGGTTCTTCGGGCGGAAACATGGTTAATGTTACAGTCAACGGAAAATTTGAAATGGTAGACATTAAGCTTGATCCCATCTGCGTAGACAACCGCGATGTACCCATGCTTCAGGATTTGATTCTTGCAGCACACCACGCTGCAGTTGAATCCATGCAGGAAAAAATGAAGTCAGAACTTGGTCCTATGCTTGGCGGCATGAACATTCCGGGACTCTGATTTTACAGGTGATTTTAAGATGAACGCACTTGATGAACTTACAGAAAGCTTTTCTCATCTTCCGGGCATTGGGAAAAAATCTGCCGCCAGAATTGCCAACAGCCTTTTAAAAGCCGACGGCTATTTTATGGCCCGTTTTGCAGAACAGATTAAAACCCTGCAGGAAAAGATTAAGCCGTGTTCAGTTTGCGGTGCGTGGACGGAAGAAGATCCCTGTCCAATCTGTTCAGATGTTACCCGTGACCGCAGCATCATCTGTGTTGTGGAGCAGCCTCAGGATGCTGCGACAATTGAAAGCAGCCACGAATTCCACGGCCTCTTTCATGTCCTTGGGGGCGTTATTTCTCCTCTTGAAGGAATGACTCCGGACAAGCTGCGTATCAGCTCCCTTGTGGATCGCGTCAAGGAAGGATTTGTAAAGGAAGTGATCCTTGCGACAAATCCTACTGTTGAAGGCGATACTACGGCCTTATACATTCAGCGGATTCTTGCTGACAGCGGTGTGACCGTTACACGCCTTGCTTCCGGCCTGCCTGTTGGAGGTGATCTTGAATATGCAGACCGACTTACTCTGGCCCGCAGTTTTAGAGGAAGAACGCAACTTTAGTTTTTAGGTGAGTATATGAAATTTTTTTTAGTTTCAATTCTGGCAGTCATTATGTTTTCGGGCTGTAGTTCAAAGCGGTCTCCAAAATCAACAGTTACAGTCAATGAAAAAAAGATTGATATGGATGCAGGTTCTGATGTGACAGTAAATATTTCCAATGGCAGTGGAAATAAAGTTGTCATCAATGGACAGGATGTGCCATTGGAATGAAGTCATAATTATTTTAAATACTGTGGTAACTGTTTCTATTTATTTTTATTCTGAGTTATAGGGTATATTTCAACTCTGCACAGTGGAATTGGAGTTTCAAGAATTTTCCCCAACTCTTCTTTTGCATAATCAAAGCTGTCTGAAAGACTTATATGTACTGGGTGAAAATCAGAACCTTCAACTGTGTATTCAAAGTCACCAACATAAACATATTTACAATCATCTGGAATTGTGGCCTGAAATTGGAAAGGCAGATAAGCATTGAATTTTTCACTTGAAAAAAAACACCATTTTATTGGTGATGTTGCAATAAGCTGGTGATTCTTTATTTTTCTTTTAGAAAAAAAGTATTCATTCACTGTGAAAGTGTTGCATTCCCCGTTTGTTCTGGTGACAACTTTACCACCCAATGAAAGATAGGTATTTTCATTGTATGAGTCATTGTAGATTACATAACAGTCAGGTACGGAAAAGTCTGTAATACCCCAGCTTTTGGCGTAAAAATCAAAATCTGGGTCTGCAGTCTTAACCGTAATTTTCCCGACAATTACGACTTCGTTCGAACGAACTTTACCTATCTTCAAGGGTTGTGAAAAAGCAAGGTTTGAAGAAATAGAGAAAAACGATGAAAATGAATTTCATCATCCCCTTATTTCTTTGCTGGTTTAACATTTTCAATTGTGTTCATCTTCTCCTTGTAAGCATTCCACCATGGTGTAGATCCGTATTTTTTCTGGAATTTATCTTTGCAAGTCTTGTAGAATGTCTTGTTGTATTTTGAATTGTTTGGTAATGGAGTAGGATAGACTTTGTTGTCGTGAGCATAGCTAGCAATATCAACTCCTGGGATAGATTCGTAGCAATAGATGCCAGGTTCGTTAGGAACATCAATTACCATGTATTGCTGAATTGCTTCAAATTCCATGTCCCAGTATGTACGCTTAAAACCACCGCCCATAGTGCCTGAGAATTCTGTAAGCATATATTTTGAACCAGGCTTACAAGGTTTGAATACAGTAATTTGGTACATGTCTAGTGCTTCATATTCGAATGACTGTGTGTCGACATCACGCTTAGGGTTAATCTGCTTGAATTCAGCGTGTGATGTTCCAGGGATGAGCAAGAAGATAACACAGCTGTTTTCCGGTGTCATTTTTTCATTGTACTGGCCAACATATTCACCAACAATTGGCTCTGTGCTTTTCTTTGCAGTTGCTGTCATGAAACAACTTGCAACAATAATGGCTGCCAAAGCAAAAATTTTTTTCATAGGAAACCTCTTTTAATTTAAATTTCCTTCAATTATATATATTTGCAATGAATTCCGCAGCGTTCAAATAGTTGAGAACCTCGCTGATGGGAGAATTGTTATTGTAGAGATTAGGTTCTATTAATCAATCTCCAGCCCAAGCTCTTCAAGCATTTCAAGGTCTTCCTTGTTGGTGCTTCCTTCCACTGTAAGAAAATCTCCGCTGATGAGGGCGTTGGCTCCGCTTAAAAATGCATCGCGCCCGTTTTGCCCAAGGGATTTTCTTCCTGCTGCACAACGGATGAACTGGGATGGCATTACGAATCTGAAAATCGCAATCGTCTTTAAAGCATCTTCCTTTGAAATTGGCTCGATGTTTTCTAATGGAGTTCCCGGAATTGGATTCAAAATATTTACAGGCACAGACTGAACTTCAAGGTTGCGGATTGTCATGGCAAGGTCAATTCGGTCTTCGATGGTTTCTCCCATGCCTATGATTCCGCCGGAACAGATTTCTAGACCCGCTTTCTTTGCGTTTTTAATTGTTTCGATTCTGTCTTGGTAGGTGTGTGTCGTGCAGATTTTGGAAAAATAGTTTTTGCTTGTTTCCACATTGTGGTGGTATCTTACGACTCCTGCTTCCTTAAGCTGAACCATCTGTTCGTAGGAAATGATTCCGTGGGATGCACAAAGCAAAAGCTTGCCCTCAGTTTCCCTGATGATTTTTTTGTAGCATTCCAGAGCCTGGTCGAATTCTCTTCCTTTTAGTCCTACTCCGCTTGTTACAAGTGAAAGTCTTGAAACTCTGTTTTCAATGGCTTTCTTGCACTGCGGAATTGCATCCTCTGGCTTTATCATAGGATGGCTTGTGCAGCTGGTTTTCCAGTGGGCACTCTGTGCGCAGTACTTGCAGTTTTCTCCGCATTTCCCCTGTCTTGCACTTATAATTGAACATACGCTTGTCGTTTTTGGAGCACAGGCAAGCCGTATTTCGTTGGCAGCTTTTGCAAGTTCTTCCAGCGGATAGTTAAAAAGTGCAAGGGCTTCTTCCTTTGTTATCCTGTAGTTTTCCTTGATGATCTTTTCTTTAATTTCGTTAATTTCGTTAATCATAGTTTCCTCTGTTTAGAATTGCTTTTCGTTTTGTTTCCGCCTTAAAGATAAGGCAGGATAAAAGTGCTTCCAGTTCTGAAAGCAGGATGCTTGTGGCCGAAACAAGGTTTTTCTTTTTGGGACTTCTTGCCATTGATGCAAGGTGAACTTTATCCCATGTTTCGAATACCAGAGGGATGAAATTTAGGGCAAGGGAAATTAGCAATGCGCAGTGAAGTTTTTTTACAGGCGGAATGACTCTAGCAACCCTATCCTCAATCTGTTCAAGACTGTCGGAAATCTGTGCGCTGGAAGTAGTTTCAAAAATCACCTGGCAGGCAAGGGCAGTGATGAAAAGTCGTGCAGTGTAAAGGATTCCCCAAACAAAACCTTCTCTGTTGAATGAGAATTCTGGAAGAAAATTGAACATCCTTAATGCAGTAACAAAAGCTCCAAGAACAAAGACATAGGGCAGTGATTTTAAAGTCATCCAGTTGCCGCGTGCAAGGAAGAACAGAATCAATGAAAAGGCAAAACAGGCAGGCAACTTGATATGTTCGTAACTTGTTTCCATAAAGCAGAAAATGCAGAAGGAAAACATCATTAGTATTTTTATCAGTGCTGGAATCCTATGTAAAATAGAAGCTCTGTTCTTGTATGAAAATAATGCTACAGCCATAGGAGATCTTCCAGTTTCATTCCGTATTTAAGTGGATTTCTTATGCTCCACTGCTCAAGGTCAAGCTTTAATCCTTCTGTTGGAATTCCATCAAAACGGATTTTGCCTTTATCAAGGATGATGAACCTGTCTGCAAGGGCAAGGATTTTTTCAAGTTCGTGCGTAAGGACAACAACGGTTTTGCCTTCATCTTTTAGCTGCTTTAAAATTCCGCAGGTCTTTTTGATTCCGGGCCAGTCAAGGTTTGCAAAGGGTTCGTCAAAAATGAAAATGCTCCTGTCCATGGCAAGAATGCCTGATACGGCAAGACGCCTCTTTTCTCCTCCGGACATGGTTCTTGCGGCGGCTGTCTTTTTGTAAAGCAATCCGGTTGCTTCCAAAGTCTGAATTATTTTTTCTTTCAGCGCTTCTTTTTTGTAACCCGAATTCTTTGCTCCAAAGGCAACATCTTCTTCACAGGTTTCGCCGAGTATCTGTGCGTCAGCATCCTGAAAAACAAGTCCCGCCTGACTGCTGGTTTCTATTGTTCCCTTTGTAGGTAAATCAAGCTTTGCAATCAAAGACATGAGAACGCTTTTGCCCGAACCGTTGGAACCTGCTATGACGGCAAAGTTTCCTTCTTCAATGGAAAAACTTACATTTTCCAAGGCAGTCGTTTTATCGGGAAAAGTTTTTGTTACTTCTTTAATTTCTATTGCTTTCATTTTTAGAGCTGAACTGTCTTTCTGAATTTCTTTGTAAGTGGAACCATAAGGATCAGCTTGATTGTATTTCCCGGAATGAAGGGAAGAACAACAAGGGGAACGCTTTCTGCAAGGGTCTTATGGGTTACGCGCATGAAGCCTGCAATGCCGAGTGCAAAGCAGATGAGCGTTGCGACTAAAGCCGCAATGGCTATGACAATGTACTGCTTGAGGTTTGAATGCTCCTTGTTTTTGTTGAGTAAAATATGAAGGAAAAGTCCGCCAAAAAAAGCTGCAAGAAGATATCCATACAGAAATCCACAGGTTGGATGTGAAGTGAGGATGTGAAATCCCGCCTTTCCGGAGAATACAGGAAGTCCCATTGAACCAAGAAGAAGGAAAACTGCAACTGCAATTGCTCCGTAGACAGGACCAAGGATAAGGCCGCTGAGCATTGCCATCATGTCCTGAAGTACGATTGGAATTCCGCCTGGAAGCGGAATTATGAGGAAGCTTCCGGCAGAAATCAATGCTGCAAAAAGTGCGCTGAGTACAAGTCCTTTAAGTTTTGAGTTCATTTAGTTTTTCTCCTGTTTTATGAAATTTATGGTGCATGGAGGAAATGATTTTTCCTGCCCGTTGCTTTCTGTAATTGCCCATCCGTAAGAATTGATTCCCTTGAACAGGTAAGTTTTGTCTGAATCCTTTACCTTAAAACTTTTGCCTATGTCGGGGCAAAATAGATTCCATTGTTTTTCAAGAGTGCTGCTGTTTTCTTTTGCCAGCTGCAATTCAGTTTCAAGATTGCCTATGATTTTCTTAAGCAAATCCTTTCTCAAGATTTTTTTATCTCTGCCAAAAATGTAATCGGTTCTGCTGATTTTTGGTTTTGCCGAAAGATTCAGCCCCAGCCCCAGATTTATCCAGTTTGTGAAAGAACCCGTAGCACTTACATCGTCAAGAATCCCGCCGGCTTTTCCTTTTTCTGTCCAGATGTCGTTCGGCCATCGGACATAGATTTTTCTGCCGCTAGCCTTTTCAAGGACTTTTGCAGAGGCTATCTGGCATGCCATTACAAACCTGTGGCTTTCTGCAAGTGAAATAGATTCCTTTGAAACTATGGTGCAGGCAAGGCTTCCCTTTGTTGTTGTCCATTTGTGGTCTGCGTGTCCCTGTCCCTTGTTCTGAATGTCGGCAGTGATTACTTTTAATTCTCCTGCAGTGCATTCTTCTGCAGCAAACCGCCCCTGAATCATTGTTGAGTCTGTTTCTGCAAAATGAGAAAAGGAAGATTCCCCTGCACCGAATTCCCAAGGGTAAAGGCTGTCGGCTAAATCTTCTGAAAGTTGATAGCCGTTTCTTGCAGAGTCAATTTTATATCCTGAAAGCTGAAGTGACTGAATTGCTTTCCAAACTGCAACACGGGAAACACCTGTTTCTTTTGCAAGGGTGTCTCCGTTGATTGGTGAGGTAGATGTTCTTAAAATTTGAAGTATCTGTGATTTTGTCGATTGCTTTTGGTTAACCATTAGTATTCATAGGTTAACGAATTTTAATGCTTTTGGTCAAGTTGTTGAAACGGTTCATTTTATACTGTGTTTGTTTCCTGGGAGCGAGATGAGACAGCCCTTTTTGTTGTAAAGAACGGTAATTTTAGATAAAATTAAGTTATGGTAATAGCTTCGATTGATATGAAAGACGGACATGTTGTCCAGTTGAAAAATGGTAAGGATCTTGTTCTTCAGCGTGATGATGCTGATTCTTTGATCAATGACTTCAACAAGTATGGAGAAGTTGCAATTATCGACCTTGACCAGGCATTAAGAAATACAGATGCAAAAGGCAATACACCAAATACTGAACTTTTAAAATCACTCCTTAGAAAAGGTAATGTTCGCGTTGGCGGAGGAATCCGCGATGTAAAGAAAGCAAAGGAATTGATTTCCCTTGGTGCAGAAAAGGTTATCGTTGGTTCGGCAGCCTGGAATGCAGACCGCAAGGCAGAAAGCGATCCTATCCTTAATGTTGCTTTCCTTGAAGAACTTGTGGCCGCAGTCGGTAAGCAGCGCGTAATCATTTCTGTTGATGCAATCAATGGGAAAATTGCCCTCAGGGGTTGGACAGAAACAGCAAACATTTCCCTTATTGAAGGTGCAAAGGAAGCTGAAAAGTATGCTTCTGAACTTCTTTTTACATGTGTTGAAAAGGAAGGCTGCATGGAGGGAACAGACATGGATATGTGCCGTCAGCTTAGGGATGCCGTAAAGTGCCGTGTTGTTGCAGCAGGCGGAGTAAACAGTCTTGAACAGATTGCAGAACTTGAAAAACTTGGGTGTGATGTTCAGCTCGGAATGGCCCTCTACACTGGCGCCGTTTCACTCAAGGATAGCTTTATGGCTTGCCTTGACTGGGATAAGACAAACGGAATGATTCCTGTAATTGCTCAGAGCGTTAACGGGGAAGTCCTCATGATGGGATTTTCAAACAAGGAAGCAATTGCAAAGACTTTTGATACAGGCAAGCTTACGTTCTTCAGCCGTACAAGAAATGTACTCTGGACAAAGGGTGAAACAAGCGGCCATTTCCTTGAGGTTGTAAAGATGCGCGTTGACTGCGACAGGGATACAATCCTTGCTACAGTTATTCCTCACGGTGGTGCATGCCACACAGGAAGCTTCACTTGCTTTGGTGCAGAACCAGATGAAAGAAGTTCAATGGAACGCCTGTATGCAACCATTTCAGAACGCTTTGCAAATCCTCGTCCTGGTAGCTACACGGCAACCCTCAATGACAAGAGAGTTCGCGAAAAGGTAGAGGAAGAAGCAGAAGAAATCTGTGAGGCAGAAGGCAAGGATGAAGTTATCTGGGAAGCAGCTGACCTCCTTTACTTTGTAAGTGTTCTTATGTACAAGGAAGGCGTAACCTGGCAGGATGTTTACAACGAACTTGACCGCCGCCACAAGAAATAAAAATCCGGTTTTGTATAAACAAGTTGAACTAGAGAGGGGAATAGATCAATGAAATTTTGCAGTACCCGTAATGCTGAAAATAAAGCGGGATTCAAGAAGGCAGTTCTTGACTGCATGCCTTCTGACGGAGGTCTGTATGTTCCGTATGACATGGCGGACCTTCGACGCTGGATTCTCTACGCAGATGAAAATACATCTTTTTCATCCCTTGCAGGTTCTCTTACATCTGCAATGGTTAACGATGAATTCAGTCCAATTATATGTGAAACAATAGCAACCCGTGCCTTTAAGAAGGATCCTGTGTTCAAGCAGCTGGATGAAAATCTTTTTATGCTTGAACTCTATAACGGGGATACGGGAACTTTCAAGGACTATGGCGTTTCATACCTTACTGCAGCTTTGGAAACAATTCTTCAGCTGGACGGTGAAAAGGCAATCCTCCTTGATGCTACTACAGGTGAACTTGGTGCCTGTATGGCAAAGGCAATGAGGGACAAAAAGCTTTTAAAGTCGGTTCTTGTAAGTCCTAAGGGAAGCCTCCGTGGAATTGTGGAAAGTGATTTTGTCTGGAATGGCGGAAACATTTATCCTATTGAAGTTGACGGAACCATCGAGGACTGCCGGAATTTGGTCCGCAAAATTTTTTCGAACCGCGAACTGGTGGAAAAATTTCACCTTACCGTTGCAAATACGGCAAACATCGGAAGACTTTTACCACAGGCTTTCTTCTATACTTATGCATTCAGCAGACTCAAGAAGAAAGTAAACGGTGACATCTACTACGCATTTTCTGCAGGAAACTATGGAAACCTTATTTCAGGACTTTATGGATGGAGATTTGCCTTGCCTGTAAATGGGTTCATCGTGCCTTCCACTCCAATGCTTACACAGGACGCATCTGGAAACTGCATGGTGACAGACAGCATCGTTCCACTAAAGGAAAGAATTGCCGCTGATCCTGCAAGTCCTTCCAACATCGAACGATTGGAACAGGTGTTCAATGCAAACTCGCTTATGATAAGAAGTTTTGTTTTCCCTGCTACGGTTTCAGAACAGGATATGGATGAAGCCTGCAAAGAGCTTTTCATAAAGTATAAGGTTTATGCCAACAGAGAAACTTCTGCTGCCTATGCCGCTGCAAAAAAGCGTGCCGATGTCATTGAAGATGGTGACGGTGCAGTTGTTCTTGTTGCTCGTGAAGATCCTTCTATTGATGAAAAGTTCATAATGCATAATCTTGGGGAATGTCCGAACAAAAATGTTTCGGTTGCACAGGCTTTCAATCCGGTAAATGTTGGAAAATCTTGCCTGGTGCCAGGTGATGTGGAATCTTTGGTTTCGATTTTGGATTCTTTGAATCTAACAAAAAAATAAAAAAAACGGGCTGTCAGCAAAGTGTTTTTCCGGCAGCCCGTTCCATTTTAAACTATTTTATTTCATGCTACGAAAGTCACATTCAATATAAATAAATCTCCTCCGTCTTTCCGTTGTTAAAGACTATTTCTTTTTCTTAGAATCTGTCTTTGCCTTTGCCGATGTCTTTTTAGCAGCTGTCTTTTTACTTGCAGTTGCTTTCTTTGTTTCTGCAATCTTCTTTGTTGCCTCAGTTTTTTTTACGGCTTCTGGTTTCTTTGCAGTTGCTTTTTTAACAACAGTTTTCTTTTCTACCTTTGCAGTTTTCTTTTCAGCAGTCTTTTTGGTGGTTGCTGCTTTTTTTTCTGCTTCAGCTTTTTTTACCGTGGTAGTTTTCTTTACCGATGCTTTCTTTCCTGCTTCAGCTTTTTTTGCCGGTGAAGTTTTCTTTGCAGCAGTTGCCTTCTTTTCTTCTGCAGTTTTTTTTACCTTGGCAATTTTTTCAGCTGCAGTTTTCCTAGATTCTGCGGCTTTCTTTACAGTAACCTTTTTTTCACCGGATTCTTTTTTTCCAGACGTTTTTTTAGCGGCAGAAGCTTTCTTTGCAGCTGTCTTGCGTTTCTTTTCAGCAGGCATTAAAGCTTCTACAAAGAGCCGGCATTTGTATTCTGCCTTTTCCTTTGCTGCGTTCATAGTTCTGTACAGATCGTAAACCTGTTCGCGAAGAATTCTTGAAGCAAGCATTGAATTTACTGCAAGGGCGTACCACAAGGTTGCTTCCATTTTTTCTTTATTGAACCAAATTGTTCCGTCGTATTCGTTTGCACCGCAAAGAAGGAATGAATCTTTACCTTCCGCAATGAGTTTTGCGGCTTCGTAGGCAGACTTAGCGAATTCGGATGTACTGAGGCTCAACTTACTTACTTTTGAACAGAGGAAGATTCTACTGAATATATTTCTCATTTCCATGTCCTTTTCGGCAAAGTCAGTTCTTGCAATAAGGTCAGAAAGTTTTCTGTTGAATCCCCACTTTGCAAGATTGTCTGCACCTGCATTTGAAACGGCAGCAAATGAAACCAGTATTTCCGCGCAGTACCTGTTTGTTTCAAATCCGCGGTAGATGTCGTTTTCAAGGGTTGCCTTTACTGCGCTTTTCTTTCCGGAAGATTTCTGAGCTGCTTCAAATATCTTGTAGAGGTATTCAACCTGCTTGATGAATTCTGCAAATTTCTTTGCAGGTGTAAGTTCTGCAGATTTTGCCTTTGCCGGCTTCTTCTTTGCAGAGGCCTTTTTCTTAGGAGCTGCAACGGCTTCTTTTTCTGCAAGGGCAAGAGCTTCTTCCTTTGCCTGCTGGATGAATTTTTCTTCCATCTCGTAGTAAGCAAGGGCAGCCTTTTCAGATTCCTTGAGAATATTCTTGATGTTTACCTTTTTCTTTGTGGCCTTTGTTGTGCCTGCCTTTGCTTCTGTATCTGCAGGTTCAAAAACTTCGCGGATGTTTGTAAGAAGATCAACTGAAAGGAACTTTTCAAGTTCAGCATAAAGTTCCTTGTAGCGGTATTCCTGCCATGCAATTTCAAGGTCTTCTGTTCCGGCTCCGTTGAGGAGTTCGTAAAGCTTTGCGTATTTTCCTTCTTCATTGTCTACAACCTGACGGACATCAGTAAATACCTGGGCTTCAAATCCCTTGAGCATCAAGAACATTCCGTTGTTCATGAGTTCGTCTGACTTGCGAATGAACCAGAGTCCCGATCTCTGTTCGTGGAGAACTACATAGTGGTTGTATCCGTAAGTCAAACCGAGTCCTTCACCAAGGCTGCGTGTGACCATCTTTTTGTCGTCGTCGCCGCTGCCAGTTTTTACAGCATATTCACATGACTGCTTTATCCAGCCCTGTGCACTGTCGTACTTGTTGTTGTAGAAAACGATTGTTCCTTCGTCGCCCACAAAGTTTGAATAGGCAAAGACATTTTCATTTACGCTGCCATTGTTCCAAACGTCGTAGAAAAGGAAGTTTTCAACCTGTGCAAAAAGATAGCGCTTGTGCATGATAGGGAAAATGAGGGCACGGTGACCGTTCATCAATCCTTCGTCAACCTGTTCGTCCTTGTATGCACGGGTATATTCCATTCCGTATTTTTCCTCGTAGCCTTCAAGCTGTCCGTGACCGAACATCGGAAGTCCCGGCATTGTAATCATCAATGTACAAACGCCAAAGTATTTGTCTCCGCGTCCGAACTGGGCAACGGCTGTTTCTTCATCAGGATTGTTCATGAAGTTTACATAGCGTTTGAGAATCTGCGGGTCAAATTTGATTGTGTTCTTTACTGTATCGCGGTACTTCTGGTTTTCTTCCTTCTTGAGCATGTTCATGAAGGCTGAATTGTAAACGCGGTGCATTCCCAAGGTGCGCGTAAAATATCCTTCCATCATCCAGAAAGCTTCTGCAAGCAAAAGGGTGTCAGGGATTTCCTGGGCACAGCGGTCAACAACTTCGCGCCAGAATTCATTTGGAATACGGTTTTCAAATTCTTCGTTTGAAAGGGCATAGCGGCTGCGGCTGTAAATGTCTCCGCCGTGTCCTGGCTGTGGATACCATAGGCGTCTGATGTGTTTCTTTGCAAGGACCATGGCAGCATCAAAGCGGATGATAGGGAAGTTTCTTGCAACATTGAGAATCTGCTGCATTACGGCTTCGCGGGCAACAGGGTTCAGGTAGTCGATCTGAGCCGTGTCGTTCCATGGCATTCCTGTACCGTCATTTCCGTGGTAGATGTAAGTAACATCACCTGTAAAGTTGTCCACACGCTTGAAACAAACTGCACAGTCGTTCTTGCTGTAGTAGTGATCTTCAAGGTAAATGCTTACCCTGCCGTCGTGGCTTAAGTTTTCGCCGTTGAAAGTATAGCTTGGACTTGGACAGTCCTTTGTAGTAATGAAGTAGTCTGGGTGTTCTGTTACCCAGTCGCCGTCCATACCAGTGTGGTTTGGAACCATGTCGGAAGCAAGGCGAATTCCCCTCTGCCAGCAGCGCCAGCGGAGGTTTTCCAATGCAGGCCATCCGCCAAGATTTCCTGCAATTTCATAGTTCAAAAGTGAATATGCAGAAGAAGCAGCTTCCGGATTTCCGTTTATCTGCTTGATTCTCTTTGAAGCGTTTGAGCGTTCCCAAAGACCGATGAGCCAGAGGCCTGTAAAGCCTGCGTCTCGGAGAGCATCAAGTTCTTCGTCCGGAATCTGGTCAAGGCGGGTAATGTCCCTGTTGTATTTCTTTGAAAGCTGATAGAGCCATACGAGGACAGTCTTTGCCATAAGGATAACCTTAGGCATCCATTCACGGTCAGGACTGAACCTTTCGTATTCTCGCATCAAGTCGTTGTCGTCAAAATTGTAGGCGTCCATGGAAACTTCACCGCCGTTGGTTGGATGCCATGCTGCCTTTTCTTCTTCTGTAATTGTGTCGATGCCTTCAAGGAGCTTTAAGATCCATTCGCCAAGGAGAACAGTCCAGTTGCTGCGGATGTAATCAAGCTGTCCCTTAAGTGAAGTTGGGGATGCGATTACAGGTTCCTTGAGCATGTTGATGAGGGTATTGTTCTTTGGGCCGAATACAGGCTGAGTTTCAAAGAATGCCTTTATCTGAATCCAAGCCTTCATGTAGTTCTTGTTGGCCTTAAGCTTTTCATCATCAAAGAGGATTACAAAAGGATGGAAGGCAGGGTTTTCGTTTGCAAGGTGAAGGAGGACCATTTCTTCAAGAACCTGTTCGCGGTTGCTTCTTTCCCTTTGCGCACCTTCGTCCCAACAGGTTTCCTCAAGGAATTTTTCGGAAGTAGTAAATCCCTGGTAAACGGGTGCAGGAGGAAATTCTTCCATGAATTCAAGGAGAAGCTTGTCCATCTCTTCAATGCCAAGGCTTCTGTCCAAATCAGAAAGAATGTTTTTGAATGCATCGGGTGCTTTGTCCCTGCGGAAAAGCATGCAGACATGATGGAAGATTTCATCGATGAGCCCCATGGCATTAAGGTTGCCTGCAGAAACCTTGTTCTCGTTCTGACCGCGCTTTTCAAAAACTTCATTCAGCAAAGTCTGGAATTTCTGAACCGCCTTAAAGTCTGCAAATATTGCGTTGCCGGAAGATGCAAAAAGAGTCTGGTCAAAATTGCATTCCTGCCTTAGTTTTCTGTTGATGTGAAATTCGTTGATGGAGATTTTCATTCTATTATTCCTCCTGTCCGTCGTGTGTTTCTACTATGGTTTTTATTTTGTTGAGAAGCCCTTTGTTTCCTGACATTTCTTCAATTGTCACAGGAATTCTGTAGGTCCAGTTGAAGGTGTTTACGCTGCCAGGAATGTTGATTCTTTCGTCGTCTTCGTTTTCAAGATAGAAACTGTGTTCAAGGAAAAGATAGTCCTGCAGAGGATTGATGAGGAGGGCACTTTTGCATGAAGCAAGGGAGCGCAAAATGAATTCTGCAATCTCTGGAGTAAAGGCTGAATTTCCGTCAGGCTTGTTTTCGCATTCAACTGAATTGATGAAAGCCCAGACGCTGTCCTTTTCCTGATTCCACCACTGGCGCAAAGTTGAACTGTCGTGAACTGATGTAGTTGCAACGCTGAGTTCAGGATAGTCAGCAAAAGGAATGTATGGCTGACCTGGTTTTTCCCATTGGCGGGTCCAGCGAATTACCTTTAGGGAAAGAATATCAAGTTTCTTAAGGACTTCAGGCATTACAGGAAGATTAACTCCAAGATCTTCTGCACATGGAATCATGTCGCTTGCGTGAACGATGGCAGAGAGGGTTGTGGTAGCCTGCTTTTCCCAGAGCTTGTTTTCCTTTACTTCAATTTCTTCAAAAAGTTTCCTGAGTTTTTCCTGTTCCTCTCCAGAAAGAGTTTTCCAGGCTGTTGAATTTTCAAAAGCATAAACCTTAATGAATCGGTCCTTCTTTATCTGGATGAGGGAACGGTCGCGCCATTTTTCTGCAAGGGCATTCTTAACGGCATTGTTCTTTCCTTCGTCTTCAAAAAAGTTCATGGCGTAGATTTCCTTGTCGCCGTCAATTTCCTTTTTGAAAGTCCAGAGTTCTTCTGTCTTAACGCGGTCACAAACTTTTTCAAGAACAGCAGTTGCCTCGTCGTGATTCCAGGTGATGCTTTCGATGGTACCGGTCGGAATGTGCGGTTCTGAAATCCATTTGATTCTGTCGTCGTCAAAGCCAAGTTCGTTCAATGTCTTGCGCGTAAAATCTGCATACGGAATTGTGTGTCCAAGATAAGCTGTAGTTTCGTTTTCTTTGCTTGCCCAGATTCTGAAGAAACCAAGGATATGGTCGATGCGGAATGCGTCGTAGTACTGGGCGCTTGTCTTGATCCTGTCCTTCCACCAGGTGAATTCGTCTGCTTCAAGTCGGTCCCAGTCGTAGGTTGGGAATCCCCAGTTCTGTCCCATTGGATTTCCGCCATCCGGAGGAGAACCTGCTCTGAGTTCCTGCCTGAAGAATTCCGGATAGGTCCAGCAGTCAACGCTGTCTTCGTTCATAAGGATAGGGATGTCTCCCTTTAGGATGATTTTCTTTGCACGGAGACTTTCTGCTCCTTCCTTAAACTGTTCTGAAGCACGGAGCTGACACCATACAAAGAAATCGTGGCTGGACTTTTTTGCCTTGTTCTGCCACTTGAGTTTTATCTGGTCGTAGGAAAGTTTCTGGATGCTTTCGTCCCAGCTTTTCCATGAAGCCTGCATGTTTTCATCCTTGATGTTTTTGAAAACTGCATAAGGAATGATCCACTGGTTTGAGCGAACGAATTTTGCAAGTTCCTTGTTAAGTTTGTTTGCTTCCGCTTCATCCTTTGAGTTTTTCTTTTCTATATAGTTGAAGAGAAGATGGAGAAGTTTTGTTTTTTCTCCAAGAACTGCATCGTAGTCGAACCTTTTTTTGTATCCGAATTCTTTTTCAAAAGCCTTGTATGCAGTTGCAAAAGCCTTGTTTCCTTTCATTGCGGCTGCAAATTCAGGAAGGGCATTTATTCTGATGAAAAGAGGATGAAGGGCAAATGCCGAAAGCCCTGAATATGGAGAAGACTGGGTTCCCGTATCGTTTACAGGCAAAAGCTGAACGATGGAAAAACCTGCCTTTTTGCAGAAATCTGCAAGATCCTTAAGGGCAAGAAAGTCGCCGCAAGAAGGGCAATCCTTTGTATAGAGTGCTGAAAGTGGAACTACAATTCCTGTTCGTTTCTTCATAAATTTAAGCCTATTTTAAGAAAATTAATTTGGAATAATAAACCGCAAATACGATTCTCTTCCTTAAGTATAACACAGTATGGGCGTTTTACAATTGCAATGCGGTGCAGAAATCAATCAAATGGAGGGTTTAATTTGCAGATTTCGGAATTTTGTTATAAAAAGGGCGAAAGCAAATGCCGCAATAGGGACTTTGTTTGGAGGAACTTTAGCCATTCTTGCAAAGGGGGACAGACCCCTAGGACGAAGAAAGTATTTGAAACAATATGTTGTTGGGTTTTGTCCCCGCGTGCATTGTTTTTGTTGAAAACAAATAAGCGGACTGTCCCTGCCTTGACCTGCCCATATAGCTATCGGCATCGTATGATGACCATCTTTTTTTTTGCTTCAGGCATGGCACGGGTACCGGTTCACCTTCACGCAGGGGCGTTTGGCATTTTTGGCGAACGCTGCGTCACTCGCGTCCTTTTTTCCAAAAATGTCTTCGTGCCGGAAACCTGTTTTTTCAGGTTTGCCGTGACCGACTATATGTGTTTGATTCAGGACGC
>SAMEA3663026__coassemble_297_pt1 | contig 42658 bp, 36 predicted proteins | sample SAMEA3663026__metabat2_high_PE_013 | metagenome-assembled genome bin SAMEA3663026 (sample SAMEA3663026) | pig gut metagenome | biome: pig gut; feature: pig-associated habitat; material: faeces | place: France | collected 2012 | reverse complement strand
AATCTGGCTTTTTTTTTTCAGACCTTAAAAATTAGAGACCTTTTTCAGTGGCCTCTTCAGTGGCCTCATATTTCTACCGAGAGGGTTTCAAGTCTAACAACAAGTACCTGCGAGTTCCCATGGAAACCCGCAGAGTAAAAATCACAAATTGTGATTCCTACGACTTATTTATTTGTTGTCTTCTTTGCTGGAGCCTTTTTTGCTGCCGGCTTCTTTGCAGGAGCTTTCTTAACTGCAGGCTTCTTAGCTGCTGTTGCTTTCTTTGCAGGAGCCTTCTTTGCTGCTACCTTCTTTTCTGCTACTTTCTTAGCTGGAGCCTTCTTTGCTGCTGCCTTTGCAGGAGCTGCCTTCTTTGCTGCTGGCTTCTTTGCAGGAGCCTTAGCTGCCTTTGCTGCCTTAGCTGCTTCGATTACTGCCTGTGCACCTGCGAGACGTGCTGCTGGTACGCGGAATGGAGAGCAAGATACATAGTTGAGACCGAGAGCATAGCAAAGCTTGATTGAGTCTGGGTCACCACCGTGTTCACCACAGATGCCAAGGTGGAGGTCCTTGTTTACAGAACGTCCGCGTGCTTCTGCGATTTCGATCATGTCACCAACACCAGTTGCATCAAGTGTTGCAAATGGGTCCTTGAGGAGAACTTTCTGATCAAGGTAAGAATCGATGAACTTAGAGTAGTCATCGCGTGAGAATCCGTATGTTGTCTGAGTAAGGTCGTTTGTACCGAATGAGAAGAAGTCAGCAGATTCTGCAATCTTGTCAGCGTTACAAGCAGCACGTGGGAATTCGATCATAGATCCGATCTGGAACTTGAGCTTTGTTCCGCATTCCTGGTTTACAGCTGCAATAACTGCTTCTGCCTGTGCGCGGATCTGCTTAAGTTCTGCGAATGTTGTTACGTTAGGAATCATGATGCGAACATCGTTCTTGAGACCTTCTTTCTGAGCCTGAGCTGTTGCACGAGCAATAGCTTCAACCTGCATTTCGTAGATTTCTGGGTATGTGATGGCGAGACGGCAACCACGATGTCCGAGCATTGGGTTGTGTTCGTTGAGTTCAGCATACTTCTTGTTGATTGTTTCTACAGAAACGCCAAGCTTCTTTGCGAGTGCTTCTGCTTCAGCTGGAGTTGCAGCCTGTACGAATTCGTTAAGAGGTGGGTCAAGGAGACGGATTGTTACAGAGCGTCCTTCCATTGTCTTGATGATTTCGTAGAAGTCCTTCTGCTGAAGTGGGAGGATAGCCTTGAGGTTAGCCTTACGAGCTTCTGCATTTTCAGAAATGATCATCTTCTGGAATGAAGAAAGCTTTGGTTCTTCGAAGAACATGTGTTCTGTACGGCAAAGACCGATACCTGCTGCACCGAAGTCGAAAGCCTGCTTTGCTTCGTTCTGTTCTGCGTTTGCGAGAACTCCGAAACCTGTAACCTTCTTACCAGACTTTGTTGTGCGAACTGACTTTGCACGGATTTCATCTGCCCAACCGAGGAATGTCTTGAGGTCCCCAGATACAGCTGCTGGTGTTACTGCGAGAGCTTCACCGTAAACCTTACCTGTTGAACCGTCGATAGAGATGACGTCACCCTTCTTGAATGTCTTTTCACCGATCTTTACTGTTTCCTTGTCGAGGAATACAACTTCTGCACAACCACAAACACATGGTGTACCCATACCGCGGGCAACAACAGCTGCGTGTGATGTACGGCCACCAGTTGAAGTAAGGATACCCTGTGCAACGTACATACCAGCGATATCATCTGGAGATGTTTCCTTGCGAACGAGCATTACCTTCTTTCCAGCCTTGTCCCATTCAACAGCTTCTTCTGCTGTGAATACGATAGCACCACAACCTGCACCTGGAGAAGCGTTGAGAGCTGAAGCGAGTGGCTTTGCATTCTTGAGGGCTGTCTTGTCGAACTGTGGGTGGAGAAGCTGGTCAAGCTGATCTGGCTTAACGCGGAGAAGTGCTTCTTCCTTTGTGATCATCTTTTCTGCAACCATGTCTACAGCCATCTTAACAGCTGCTGGACCTGTGCGCTTACCGTTGCGGCACTGGAGCATGAAGAGTTTTCCTTCCTGAACTGTGAATTCCATGTCCTGCATGTCGCGGTAGTGCTTTTCGAGGCGGTTGCGGATCTTTGTGATTTCAGCAAAGATCTTTGGCTGCTGCTTTTCAAGTGCAGAGATATCCATTGGAGTACGGATACCGGCAACAACGTCTTCACCCTGAGCGTTGATGAGGTATTCTGCCATGAACTTGTTTTCACCTGTTGATGGGTCGCGTGAGAATGCAACACCAGTTCCTGATGTTTCACCCATGTTACCGAATACCATTGCCATTACAGTAACAGCTGTACCCTTAATCTTGTTTTCATCAATGTTGTTGAGCTTGCGGTAAACGATAGCGCGATCGTTCATCCAAGAACCGAATACGGCACCGATAGCTCCCCACATCTGTTCCTGTGGGTCCTGTGGGAAGTCCTTGCCCTTTTCTGCCTTGTACATGGCCTTGTACTTAGCTACAACTTCCTGAAGATCTTCTGTCTTGAGTTCAACATCTTCCTTAACACCGCGTGACTTCTTTACAGAGTCAAGGATTTCTTCGAATTTGTCGTGGTCAACACCCATAGCAACGTTACCGTACATCTGGATGAAGCGGCGGTATGCGTCCCATGCGAAACGAGCGTTGTTTGTCTTTGTTGCAAGTCCGATAACTGACTTGTCGTTGAGACCGAGGTTGAGGATTGTATCCATCATACCTGGCATAGATTCAGCTGCACCTGAGCGAACTGAAACGAGGAGTGGATCCTTTTCGTCACCGAGCTTCTTGCCCATAGACTTTTCGAGCTTTGTGAGGTACTTCTGTACTTCTGCTGCGAGAGATGCAGGATACTTCTTTCCAAGCTTGTAGTATTCCTGACATACGTCGATAGAAATTGTGAATCCTGATGGAACTGGAAGGCTCAAAGGTTTCTTTGCCATCTGAGCAAGGTTAGCACCCTTTCCACCGAGGATGAGACGCATTGACTCGTCGCCTTCTGCATCACCGTCACCAAAGTAATAAACATATTTGGTCTTAGCCATTAATGTCCTCCATATATATATGTAGCTAAAAATTATACAAGTATTTTTTTTTATCGTCAACAAAACTGCATTGAAATGACATTTTATAGAAATATAAAAAATACCCCAGAAAAAAATCAAAATATTTCATTTGTTGGATTTCCAACATTTAAAATAAGATGCATTATCACCGTTTGATTTTTTCCCATCGGGTATAATTGCCTCGGAATTTTTACCTTTTTTTTCTCCATGTGTCAGAATGACTCACGGCTTTTTTTGAATCATGAAAACGCTTCTTCAACTCCCCGAAAAACAACAAATTTTAATAAAATTCCACACATTTTTAGAAGTTGGCACAATATATGCTTATTGTTAAGTGTAAGGCAGTAAACTTACTGAGCGCTTACAAAAAAACTTTATATAACCTTGGAGGGTTAAATTATGAACGAACTTTCACTTTTGGATTCACTCTTTGGAAACGACGGATTTTCATTCCCAGCAGCCCGCAGCGCTTATATGGCACCAAAGGTTGATGTTTTGCAGAAGAAAGACAGCTATATTCTTTCCATGGATCTCCCGGGAAAGACAGAAGACGATGTGGAAATCACGCTGAAGAACGATGTACTTACAATCGCCAATTCAGAAAAAAAGGCTGAAGAAAAGCCGGAAGAAAACAATGAAAATGAAATCTGGCTCATCCGCGAAAGAACGGCCCCTTCTTTGAAGTTCCGCAGAACCTTCACACTTCCAAAAGACATCGACCCTGCAAAAGTTACCGCAAATTTCAAGAACGGCGTACTTTCAATCGAAATCGGAAGGAAGGAGGAAGCACAGGAACAGAAAATCAAAATCCTTGCCGAATAGCGAAATATCTAAAATCGCTTGACAGATGAAGGCTTTGGAAGTATATTGTAATCAGCTTATAAAGCTGATAAAACTCTCTCCTTTAGTTCGGGAAACCGGACGGAATAGGCTTCGGTGAACGCTGGAGCCTATTTTCTTTTATCTTGAACTGCTTGATTTCATAGGTGCTTAGACACTATCTCTCAGAGGGCATTTTCATTTCACAAGGCTACCTATGATGCACATTAACCAGGACTTTCTATAAAAAATCGTGATTATAAAGACATGCCGATGGAGAATCGGCTATAGACCGTAGATTTTGTCGCATTGTAATAGATTCCAAAATTCATGGCAGGAATTGCAATCTGCTTCAGGTATAAAGTCGTACCAAAACCAACGCCCTGGTTGAATTTGTATTCAGTGTCAAAGTCTTCAACCTTTACGCACTGGTAAACTCCGTACAATGAAAAAAGTCCAACCTTTGTTTTAAAAGTGGCATATTCAAATCCAGCAGATAATCCAACACCGCTTCTGGTTCCGAACTTTGTAGGAAGAATATTAACACCAAGCTGACTGTTTCCGACATAGGCAGAATACGGAATGAACTTTGAATGAACTCCATTTGCATTGAAAACGAACCTGAGGTCATCGGTCAGCAAAGGCTGCTGAACAAGGATCCTTGGGGAGAAGATATGCCAGATGTAACAGCCGGTATAAATTACGCTTTCGTGTTTATATTCAAATGATTTTGTTGACATGAAAACGCCGTTCCAATCGGAAACATGAAATTTTAGGGAAGGTTCAAGATCAACATAGCGGTTGCTGCTTATATTACCTTTCTTTCTGGCATCAAAATCCTTGAAGCCAAAATTCGTTGACAATGATGCCAGAAAATAATCCGTAAATATTTCGGTAAGAACAAGACCAATATTTCCGGAAAACATTTTGTAATCAATGCATTCATACTCATCAGTATTTACATATATCTGATTCTTCTTTCCAATGGAACCATACACAGAAAGTCCAGGAGCATGTCCCCTAGGAGGCTTTCCATACATAAAGATCGCGCGGTATTCCAATGCAGAAAAATACCCCCCGACAACAAAGGAATGCTTGAGGCCAAAGGCATTTGTGTCAAGTACAAAGGCACCGCCCATTGCACTTCCTTCCGAAACTGAAAATATAGGGAAAGGTATGAAGGTTATCTTTTCTTTTACCTTTGCAGTAATTTCCACTCCGGCTTCTGATTCAGTCTGAACCAATTCTATTTCCGAAAAGATTTCTTCTTTCTGCAAGAGCGTTTCAAGTTCATGGATTGTCTTTTCGTCAGCTTCCTTCTGGATAAAGCTTTTAACATCGCGCTGAAGGATGAAATCCTTAGTTTTTTTGAGGCCTTCAAAATGAATTGCTGTAATCGGTGCCGCAAAAGAAAGGGCGGCACAAATGAAATTCAAGACCAATAAAAGCGATTTAACCCTTTTTTCCATGGTGACGAGTTTATAATATATATGAATATATATCAATTTATGAATGAAGAGATGGAACAAACTCTCACTGCATTCAGAAAATTGATACAAAATCCATTTTTTGTCATTATTTGCAAAATACCGTAGAATCTGCAAAAGTTTTCACAAATCTTCTTTCAAAAAGTATTGACTACGGCGAAAAAATACTGTATTTTACAGTTAGCAGCTAAATTAAAAGTTTTTTCATAAATGGGATCGCTTATTTCCTCCTTAGGGCGATCCTTTTTTTTTACATTTTGAACTTTCCATTGATTTTTTTTCCCCACACTGATATATTGTTCCTATCCTTGGGGGTGTAGTTCACCTGGCTAGAGCGCTAGCATGGCATGCTAGAGGTAACGGGTTCAAGTCCCGTCATCTCCATAATCAGAAAGGTCTTACAAAAAAATGTAAGGCCTTTTTTCATTTTAAACAACAAGCAAAATTACCAGGGACTTGAACCCGTTAGCGAAATGAGCGCCGAGCAGGTGCGAGGATGAGGCTGCATGGATGCGGCCGGAAGCGAATGAAGCCGGCCCGGAATGAGGAGCCATGGAGGGCGACGAATGCAGGGACGGTTCAAGGAAAGCAAAGCTTTCTACGTCATCTCCATAGTAAATCAGAGGTTTTGCATTTAAGTGCAGGACCTCTTTCAGGAGCAGATGATTTTGACGATCAGCATTTCGCCATCGATGGTTACATTGATGACTGGTATCTTGAATGGAGAATGTTCCAGCCTGTGACTATCGGCTTTCACGACAACGTTTTTTCTGAAGGTTCTGCACTTCCAGTTTATGACGACAACCTTGCAAACGGCAACATCGGTTCCGATGGATTTACAGTTGTTTATCGTCCCGAAACCCTTAACAACAGACTTCGACTTGGTGCAACCCTTCCGTTCAACTTTACAAAGGATGGAGACGGATTCGGCGGAGAACCAAACTGGCTCAAGACAAAGAGTGACGACGACAAGAGCAAATACATCAACTTTGGCTTGGGTGCAATCTACACAGACGAATTATTCCAGATTGGATTTACTGTAAGCAATGTAAGCGACAGTGACGCTCGCCTCATCGGTGCTACAGTTTCTTTCCCAAATCTTTTTGGTGCCTATGAAGGACTCACAATCGGCGGAGGTTTCTCTAATGCAAAGGGAAAGGATGCAGGTTTTGAAAATCTTGTTTCAGTTCTTGGAAATGACTTTGGCGTTACAGGCGGAAGCCTCATCAACGCAAACATTTCCTCCTATGAAAAAGATGCTTTCGGTGTTGTTGCAGAAGGCCTCTACAATGTAAAGGACGATGAAAGCGACTACGACTTCTATGCCGCTTGCAATGTCAGCGTCCCTGTTGCAGAAAAAATAGTTTTCACAGCAGGCGGTAAAGTTCTTGCAGACTTGAACTCCGACACAAAGGTTGCAAACAAGAATGCTTTCAGTGTTCTTTTCGGTGCTGAATACACATTCGACGAACACAACCAGGTGGGCGTTGAATTTGATTTCTTTACTTGCGACAAGACAAAGGCATTTGCAGTTCCAGTATTCTGGAAGTGGACAATGTAAGATTTAAGGTGTTTTAAGTCCTGGCCGGCAATCTAGAGCCACCTCTTTTTTGCCGGTCTTTTTTTTTGCCCTGAATTCCTATATAATTTTTTCATTATGTTAAAGACAATTAAACCTGAATTACTTACAGACAATGCCTTCAAGATGATTGGCAAGGACTGGATGCTCATCAGCGCATGCACAAAGAAATATGATGATGAAGGAAAGATCATTACCGGCCGCCCAAACACAATGACAGCAAGCTGGGGCGGAATCGGCGTTCTGTGGAACAAGAACGTTGCTACAATCTACCTCCGTCCAACACGCTATACAAAGGAAATCATTGATTCTACAGACAGTTTTTCCCTCAGCGTACTTCCACAGAAATACAAGACAGCCTTGGATTACTGCGGTTCTCATTCAGGACGCGACGAAGACAAGTTTCAGAAGACAAAGCTTGAAGTGGACTACATGAACGGAACTCCATGGATCAAGCAGGCAAGAATCGTAATCTTCTGCAACAAGCTCTATGCCCAGGAATTCGATCCAAACTGCTTTGCCGACGAAAGGATCTGCAACCAGAACTACCGCAAGAATGACTTCCACACCATGTACATTGGCGAGATTACAAAGGTTATGGTTGAATCCAGGGACATTAAATAAACTGACCTATGGAATCCATTGACAGGAAGATCTGGAAAAGGGCATCGACAATTGGACTCATATTTACTTCCGTTTGCCTTGTGGTCTGTATAATCCAGTATTATTGTGACCCTGAAGCAGACACATTTCAGAAAATTGTCCGCTTATCAATTCACTTTCTTGCAGTCAATTCCTTTCTCTTCCTGTTCTTTAATCCATTGTCCTTCAATATATACGCCTTTCTTTTCTATTTTTATGGCTGCGGAAATTTTCTGGACAATGGAAACATTCTTGGGGCCATCTGCATTTCGGCTTCACTTGTTTTTCTTGAAAATTCAGGCTTCCTGAAAAACCGGCGGAAATTTAAAATCCCGTGCCTTCTGATAATCCCCTTTTCCTGCATCATCGTACAGTACTTCCACACGGGAAAACTGATTTTCTTTCTTTCCGTATTTTACATACTTGGCTCGGTCTACATTTTATACCTGATATGTCTTCTCCTTGTTCCAAAGGTAGAGAGAGCCTATTCCTCAAAATCAGAAAAAATCATCAGCGGGGAAAAATACACGGACCGTGACATTGAATTTCTTGAAAGGGTTCTTAAAGGGGAAAAATACAGCAAAATTGCTTCCCTCTACAATATTTCGGAAAGCTCTGTAAAAGCCCAGATGATAGAACTCTACCATCACCTGGGAGTCAACAGCCGCACGGAATTCCTAGCCTTCTGCAACGGCTGCACTTTTGTTCTTGGAAATCCTGAAGAACAGAACAACGGCTAGCGCTGAACTGTTCCCCTGCGGATTTCTTCTTTCTTTTCTTCACCACAAAGCTCTCGGATTATTTCCATTGCGAATTCTTCTGCAGTTCCGGCACCGCGGGAAGTAATCACGTTGTCCGAATGAACGAATGGTACATCCTTCACATGGTTTGCCGCATGAACGCCTGCTTCGCCTTCCATGTCTGGATAGCAGGTCCATTTTCTTCCTTCAAGAACTTTTGTCTTTGAAAGAACAAGGGCAGGAGCTGCACAGATGGCACATACAAGTTTTCCTTCTTCATTCATTTTATCGATGAGGGTAAGGGCCTGGGCACATTTGCTTACATTTACGGTTCCAGGCATTCCACCAGGAACAATTACTGCATCAGGAAGTTCTGCACATGAAGAAACATAGGTTTCCAGCGTCATGTCTGCAACTACAGTGATTTTACGGGCTCCTTCCACATTTCTTGATGCCGTTGCCGTTGCAATTGTTGTTACTTCTACACCTGCACGGCGGAGATAATCCACGGGAGTAAGGGCTTCTACTTCTTCAAACCCAGGTGCCAAAAAAACGATAACCTTTTTCATAATTCCTCCATTCGGCTTTTATGCCCCAAATACAATCATTATTGAAATTATACTATTAAAGGGATAAAATTGTAATTATGAAATCGGTACTTCTCATTGACGGCTCAGCATTATTTCAAGACTTCCTCAGGGATAAGGTTGCGGCGGAACAGGTAACCCTTGAATGCGCAACAAGCAGGGAAGCCTATACAAAAATGATTTCCCTTCTTCCGGATTTGATCATCATTGAAGTTGAAAGCGTCATTACAGAAGAACTCAACATTCTCCTTGAAAAAAAGCACAACGATCCAAATGCAAAGAAAATTCCGATTATCATGACCGGCCCTGTAATTGACCGAGGTAGAATTGCAAATCTTGTCGAATACAGCGTAGTAAAATATTTTACAAAGCCAATCAAGTTTGACGTTTTCTTTGATTCCATCGGACGCATCCTGAAGATGCCTCTTTCAATGGATACTACTCCATGTATTCTGGACATTCACCTTAACGGAAGCATCATCTTCGTTGAAGTTGCACAGGGACTCAACCGCGAAAAACTCCTTCTCCTTAAGTACAAGCTTGCAGAAATCATCAACAAATACAAGATCAACATTCCGAAAGTAATCCTCATGCTGACAAACCTTCAGCTTACCTTTGTTGACGGTGCAAACCTTGAGCTTCTTTTGGACAATGTTTCTGCCGGAAAGAGAATTCCAAACAAATACATCAAGGTCCTTTCCCTGGACGAATTTGTAATCGAGCTTATCAAGGGGCATCCTGAATACAGCGGAATGGTTGTATCGCAAAACCTCCAGTATGTCATTTCTTCCCTCATGAACGACGACAGCAGTCTGGATTACGATTCAAAGGATTTCATCTACGACAATATTCTCCATTCCGACAGGCCTGCAGACGAAGCAGCCCTGGGATTCATCGATGACAGGTCTACGGGTAAAAAAGATTCGGGAACCCTTATGAAGGTTGCCATTGTCGACGACGATGTAGTAATCCGAAAACTTCTTGAAAACACCTTTACTTCAGCAAGCGGGGAAGCAACCCTCTTTGAGAACGGAACTGCTTTCATGAAGGCAGTGACTGACGGCGCAGATTTTGACATTGTAATTCTTGACCTGTATCTTCCAGACATGGACGGAATCAGCATACTCAAAAACCTTGTGCAGAGAAATTATCAAACTCCAATCCTCATTTACTCCAAGGCATCTTCTAAGGAAGTCGTTTTAAACGTTCTTTCCCTCGGAGCAAAGTGTTATCTTGTTAAGCCGCAGAAACCGGGAACAATCGTAAACAAGGCTTTGGAAATTCTGCATTCAAACAGGTAACGGGCCATGGCTTTACCGTCAGTTGAAGTTGGAAGCAGATTCATTGCCAGCACAATGCATGAGGTCCGAACTCCTTTGCAGACCATCATCAGTACCTTGGAACTCCTCGAAGACACACCTCTCAACAAGGAACAGATAGAATTCATTCACCAGATTGAATTCAGTGCCAATGCACTTCTTGGTCTTGCCAACGACGTCCTGGACTTTACAAAGATTTCATCCCATCACTTCAAGCTTGAAATACGACCTTATGATGCAATTGAACTTACGGAACGCGTAGTTGACCTCATTACGGTTGAGGCCTTCAACAGAGGCATTGAAGTTCTTACTGACATTGACTACAGGCTTCCACAGAACCTTCTTGGCGATCCAGTCCGCATCCAGCAGATCATACTGAACCTCGTAAAAAACGCTGCCAAATTTACGGAGACCGGTTACATATACGTACGTGTTTCCATCAAGGATAAATACCTTCTTTTTGAAATAATCGACAGCGGCATTGGTGTTCCGGAAGACAAAAGGAGCCTTATCTTTTCAGACTTCTATCAGGTTGACGGCAGCTCTACAAAAAAGAGCACCGGAACAGGACTTGGACTTTCCATTTCAAAGAACCTGGTAAAGGTTATGAAAGGGAAGATAGGTATCATAGAAAATCCAAACGGCGGATCAAATTTCTGGTTCGCAATTCCCCTTCATTGTTCGGAAGAAAAACAGATTTCAAAGAAAATCACGATTTTGGAAAATACCCGCATTCTTGTTGTAGACGACAATCCCCTTGCCCTCAAGTCAATGAAGGCAAAACTTGAATTCTACGGCATAAAGGAAATAGTTCTCTGCGACAATGGAAACGCTGCCCTCCAGAAAATTCAGGAAGCCCAGAAACAGGGCAAACCCTTTACCGTCGCCTTCATTGACCTTATCATGAGTCCCTTTGACGGATGGAGACTTGCAAGCGAAATACGATCCATTCCGGATACGGGAAAAATGAAGATGTACCTGATGGTTCCTGAAGGACAGCTGAGGCAGGACGCAAAGATGAAGATGCTTGACTGGTACAACGGATACATCTACAAACCAATCAAACAGAAAGCCCTTGAAGATACATTGCAGGAAGCCTTCAGCCAGAATGTTAAGAAAAAGAATTCTGACACTGATGATCTTATGGACCCTTCTAGTACAAAGAAGGTTTCTTCCATTCTGGATCAGCAGGTTGCAAGCGGACTTTGCATCCTCGTTGCGGAAGATACTCCAATTAACCGGAAACTGCTTGAAACTTTCCTCAAGAAATTCGGGGCTACTGTATACCTTGCAGAAAACGGACAGGTTGCCGTCGATCAGGTTGAACTTCATCCGGAAATCGACCTCATATTCATGGACATCTTCATGCCTGTCAAAAGCGGTATCGATGCAACCATTGAACTTCGCAACAAGGGATACAAAGGCATCATAGTTGCCTGTACCGCAAACAACGACACAGACGATTTCAAGACATACAAGAAAATCGGAATCAATGACATTGTCGTAAAGCCTTTCAAGAGGGATACAATCCGAGAAACATTGGACAAGTGGAATTCCGTTCTTACAGTGCCAAATGCAAAGGACATCATCTCCCTTACCTTCATTGAAAACAAGTCTTCAGAAATGTGGAACATAGAAGACTTTATGGACACTACGGGACAGAACATCGAGTTTGCCATTTCCCTCATGGATGAGTACATCACCCAGTCAAAAGAACTTATGGATAACCTTAAGGAAGAACTCAAGAAAACTCCGCTCAACTACGAGAAGATTGAGCTCTATACCCACACCATAAAAGGAAGCAGTGCATCCGTAAGTGCAACCCGTTTTGCAGAACTCGGACGCAAGATGAATGACGCAGCAAAAACCAGAAACCTTACCGACCTTGAATCTGCAAGAATCAACTACGAAATTGACTTCATTGCCTTTACAAACATTGTAAACAACTGGAAAACATCTATATGATCAAGACAAACTATCACACGCACACAGAATTCTGCGACGCAAAAAATACGGCCGAAGAAATGGTTCTTGCAGCCATTGAAAAGAACTTTTCCATCCTGGGTTTTTCAAGCCACGCCATGTATCCATTTAACGGCGGATGGCACATCAAGCCTGACGGATATTCTGCATATATGAATGAAATAAACCGCCTGAAGGAAAAGTACAGCGACAAAATAAAAATCTACACCGGCTTTGAAGTTGAATACATTGACGGAATTTCAGTCCCAGCTTTTGATGCCTACAAGGAATTCAAGCCAGACTACCTTATCGGTTCAGTTCATTTTGTTCCTGGCAAAGGCGGATACTACGAAGCTGACGGCGGAGAAAACTCAGTAAAGGAAAGGATAGGAAAATTTTTCGGCGGTGACATAAAGAAAGCCGTGCAGGAATATTTCTGCTGTGAAAGGAAACTCCTTAGGGACGGAGATTTCACGTTCCTCGGACACTGCGATCTTGTCCAGAAGCAGAACATCAATTCTAAACTTTTTGATGAAAATGAATCCTGGTACAGAAAAGAACTTAAGGTACTCGTAAAGGAAATCAAAAAGTCGGGGGTCTGCGTTGAAGTAAATACCGGTGCCACCTGCAGGTGCGGTGCATCTCGACCTTACCCAAGCCCATATCTTCTCGAGCTGCTCAAGGCAAACAATGTTTCTGTAACAATCAGCTCAGATGCCCATACGGCAAAGGGCATTGACTGCTGGTTTGACGAAGCAGTTCAGTACATAAAAAAAGCCGGCTACACAGAACTTGCATTCTATGAAGACGGCCTTAAATTCCAGAAAATCTAGTACAAAACCATTAGCGGTTTTTTTCGTATTCTGCCTGGCATGCTACGCAGAATGGTGCATAAGGAATTGCTTCAAGTCTTGCTTCTGCAATAGGTTCATTGCACTGAAGGCAAATGCCGTATGTTCCCTGAACGATTCTGTCCAATGCAGCATCGATCATCTTCAGGCGGAACTGGTCTGCTTCACCAAGAGAATTGAGAAGAGTCCTGTCGATTGTGTCAGAGGCAATGTCTACATCATCACCGCTTTCCGTTGCACCACCAAGCTTTTCAAACTGATCGTTGCGCCCTACAAGCGAATCAATAAGTTCGCTGCGTTCAGCAGTAAGCTTCTTTTTCTGTTTATCTAAAAAATCCTTTTTCATCATTGTCTCCCATCTCTCATGACCGTCCGGTAGTTTTTCAGTTGACAGCCGTTTTTGTTTTGTTCATAATAGTATAGTATATTTTCTATAAAAGGCAAATATTTTGGAGGAATTGTGGCTAACAAAGACGAAGCTATCGAAGTTGAAGGTATCGTAAAAGAAGCATTGCCAAACACAATGTTCCGTGTTGAACTCAAGAACGGACACATCATTCTTGGTCACCTCAGTGGAAAGATGAGAAAGCACTACATCAGAATCGTTCCGGGTGACAGCGTAAAGGTTGAACTTTCACCTTATGACCTTAACCGCGGAAGAATCATTTTCCGCGAAAGGTAATCCAAACATCAGTTTACAATAGTAGAAAGGCTTCCCATTGTGGAGGCTTTTTTTTCGTTTCTGTTTTGATCATCGAGTGTGAAGTATAAATTCGATAAGATTATTTTTGGTAATTCCTTTGTTTTTCTAGTTATTAAATCTAAACATTTACCCCTTCTCTACAAATTTTACTTATAACCCGAACCTTGGCCTAACATATATACTTCTGATGTGAGTGTCTGACATTTGATTGTTGTACATTCGCATAATGCAACGTGGTATCTATTTTGGCATGTCCAAGTAAGACCTGAACCTGTTCGATAGGCATTCCCTTGTCTATTGCTTTTGTCGCCATAGTTCTTCGGAATCTATGAGGGTGTACATTTTCAATGTCTGTTTTATGACCTATTTCGCGAATCATTTTCTCTATTGAGTTGACCGAGAGACGCTTGTAAATTCCATTTTTTGAGTTCTTATGAGATGCAACAAATAGCGCCCTATTCTTATCTTTTCTTGTTTTAAGATAATTTTCAAGTTCTATTTTTGTTCTGACATCAAAGTATGTCTCCCTTTCCTTAGAGCCTTTTCCTAAGACTATGCAGGTCCTGGAATTCAGGTTTATTGAATTCCGGTTTAGGTGAACTAGCTCACTGACTCGAATTCCTGAAGACAGTAATATATCAATGATGGCAAGATTTCTGCTATTTTCTGCTGCGGTCTTTCTGATTACTTCTATCTGTTCTTCAGAAAGTGCCGGTTTTAATACTGTCGGTGTCTTAATCTTGTGAATTCTCTTCATTGGACTTTTGAGAATGAAATCCTCCTCTTCTAGCCATTTGTAAAAACTGGAAAGGATTCTTCGAATGGTATCCAGCGTAACGTTTGTACAATTGTTTATTTTCTGATAGTTGATCAGATAGTCCCTGATTTTTCCTGTATCTACAGTGCAGATATTACTGTTGATTGTCTTTCCAAAGAAACTTAGGACTGAAAAATAGTATTCTTCCGTTCTTTTCGAACAACCCTCAATTCTTTTTGCACTTATAAATTGGTTTACAAGGTTTCGGTTGTTTTTTGGATTGCATGGAAGTGTTGATTTATCTTCTAGGACATCTTCCAAAACAACTTTCAACGAGTTGAGCTGTTCGGGAAGTAATTCCCCCTTCATCTTTGTCAATATCCTGTTGATTTGATTTGCTTTCATAAGTATCTCCCAAAAAAGACTTACTTTTTTATCGGAAAAAAATTTAAAGCCTTGTCAGAATAAAATAATTTTCTTGAATTTTATCTATGCATCATCATGATAAGAGATGATAAAAAAGTCATAAAATGATAGAGTGTATTAGCAAGGAGTGAAAAACCAGGCAGAAGAAGGTAAAACCGTCGTAAAACAGGTGAAAAATCAGGGTTCGGCCCATCAATGGTAATTTGTACCACTACGCGGGCAATAATCCGGTACGGTATATTGATCCGGATGGGGAGTTTATTTTCCCATTATTATGCCAACAGAAGCAGAATAGCGGTTCCAATTTATATGCAAAAGTTGGGCATGTCATGACTTACGATTCTAATGATAGGGTAAACAGTCTTGGAAACTTTGGTTGCTTGTTTGTTGCAGCAGTAAATATCGGAAATTCGTACAATATGTCAAACAACCCAAATTATGTTGAACAGCAAGCTTCCTTATATAGCTCGAATGATTCTTATTTTTATTTTGGCAAAGAGGATAGTCTACGAGATTTTGGAAATTTATTTGCTATTGATTTTGTTTCAGATGATGCACGACTGGAACAATTGTTAAAGGATATGACAGATACTGACTTTTCTGTTGAAACTTATAGCGGAAGTTCTAAGAAATTCATGCTAAATCTTGTTAGAACCTATTCGGATAAGGGAGCTTATCTAATAGGAAAGGTTAAGACGCCTAATGGATCCTTTCATTTTATTAATATTACTGGTTTTGATTCTAATGGTAATATGGAATATTTTGACCCTTACGATTATAGCAGAACGGCACCTGTTTATAATACTTCAAGCTTGATTGATATAAAAGTTGTTTCTGAGAGGGATATCGTAGATGAATAGTTTAAAAACAATTTATATGCTTGCATTGGTATTCTGTGTTTTTACGATTGCAAGTTGTGCAAAATCGTTTAAGACTGAAAAGGTTAATTCAGAAATAGATTTAAAAGATCATCTGTATCAGTTTATGGATTCACACGCTTATGATAAGGCGTTAGAATTATTAAGAACTTCGAAAAACTATGATTTTGTATACGAAGGTCAATCCCTGTTATCCTATTGTATATCAAATAATTTGACAGAAATGGCTATGGAAATAATATCGAACTTAAGCAGTGATGAAGTCAATGAAATATGCAATGCACCTTTCTTATTTGAAACCGTATTGATTAACAAAAATATAGATCTTGAAAAAGTTTTTCTTGATAAAACAATAGATGTTGATTATAGAAATGTTAAACGGGGTAATGCAAGTTTTTTGGATATATGTTTGAATCTTGATGCTACTCCATTGAAAAAGAAAGAAATACTAAATGTTTTTTTGAGTTATGACTATGTAAGAAATTATTTCTCAAAAGATTCTTCTGCCTTATGTTCTGTTATTTATAGTTGGTGTGAGGATTCACCTAGCTATCTTGAAATAATCTATGGTGATAAATTATCGGAATATATATTTTCTAATCCTGTTATTCATTTAGCAATTAATAATATTAATGCGATCAAATATTTTATTGACTATGGAGCAGATGTGAATTCCTGCGTATATTTAGAGGACTATGATTTTACAGGTACCCCTTTAGAGTATGCAAAATTTGTTAGAGACCAAATGAAAAAAATGGAAGGTGAAAATAATGAGGTCGATTTAAAAGAAATGGATATTATTATTTCATATTTAGAAAAGTATGCTAAATAAAATATCTGACAGTGATTTATATATCCCCCATCAATTGAAATTTTCCGCCTGCTATAAACTCAGTGCAAAACCAAACCGATAATTAGTATGCACTCATAGCAGGCGGCTGCTTCCCAAACTCAACCGGCGAAAGCTGGAATAATTAGTGTGGGAGGCTGAAGATGACGGAATATGAGATTCTATCTCTGGCAATAGATGTTGCCATTCTGATTCTTACATGGCTCTCTTATTTGAAAAAGTAAAAGAGTAAAAAAATAGCCGTCATGAGCCTAGCACACTCTGACGGCTTAGTCTGGAAAGACTAATTCTTAGCGTGGAAGCGGCCCATTGCTATGGGTGCGTTTCCGTTTAAAATATACAGCCAAAAGCATATAATTTCAACTGAATTTTACGTTGAGTTCATGTGTTTTTGGGATAATGCCCTATTCCCACAAATTGAAATTGATGTTACAACACCGTTTTTTTGCTGAAAAAAAACGGTGAATTCGTGAGTTTTCTGCAGGTTTCTTTCTGAATTTTGAAATTTGGAGGACTACAACAGTTCAAAACTCAGATCATTTCTCATGGTTTTCATCAAGTAATTGTAACATAAAGTTATAAAAATCAATTTGAAAGTCTCTATTTTCTCTTTCCCCAGCAAAATATGTTGTATATGAAATAAGAAACCCTACTAACGAAAGGAAAATGGAAAGAATATCTGTGATTGTAATGTCATCTGCAAGGAAACAGGTGATAAAGATGCAAAACAAGACCATTAAACTCAATACAGCCAAAATGATGAAAACTTTACGTTCGCTTTTGTTCCTTTCTAAGGCTTTGATTTTTTGTTTTATACTTTTTTTAAGCTCATCGGATCTATTCATGAACTAAATATTACGAAATTCCAGAAAAAATGATAAGTGTAGGCCATTTTATAATCCTTTTTAAGGATGATTTTCAATAGATAAATTAAGATTGGTATAGTTGAATACCGAATATATTCATAAATTCATGTAGTCCTCTCATATCAATTTCAATTGATGGGAGTTTCTCAATCTACAAAGTTTTTTCGCTTTCTAAACAAAGACAAGAACTTTGAAAGGTTCCTGTCCAATGCAGCAGGTTCAAAATATTCATATTCCAGGGGTAGTTTGCTTAAAAAATTCTTTTCAAAACTTTCTTTTATAGGACCTTCCCTTTTAGTAGGTTCAACATCATTGAAAGATTTGTATTTCCCTCTGATTATGACAATTTTTTCATTATCAACTTTATAATTCTCTGAATAAGATACAAGACGTATAAAATTCTTTTCTAATCCAGGAACATATGTAACATAGAAACCAATAATAGCGTCTACATCCCTAAGAAATATTGATCCACACAATACTTGACCGAAAGGTTTCCACTCCTTTTTTTCTAAATTCAACTTGTAACACACATCATTTGATTCGCTTTTTTGATTCAAGCACAAATCATATGCATGGAATTCTGGTTTTATATTGATGTAATTCTGAATGATTTGGTTTATTTCTTCTAAAGAGTCTTTCTTGATTTCATATTCTACTGCCCATGGATAATCATATGAAAAAACATAAAATGAACAAAGTAAGAATATCATAAATATAATCCTTTTAATGACGTGCATATATTCCTCCAACTGTCATAGGATCACTATTTCCATTTGGAATAAAACCAGTTTTTATGATTCCAAGCAATATAAAAGCCTCGAAAGTTGCATAAGATCTTAATCGATCCTTCATGTCAACAGATGGATTAAACATATTACAGAAATTATATCCCGCCAGTTTAAAATCAGCTCCAGCAACATCTCTGTTGAATAAAGCACCCTTCACACCTGCTGCACCTTTTTCTCCATATGCAAGATCATGCATAATGGAACCAAATTCACTTCTGTTATGGGGAATATAATCAAAATTAGGATTCGGAGGAGTAGAATAATCCGTTGGATTGTTTGGTCCTGTATAACTTGTTCCAAATAAGTTTTTATGCAATGTATCGGGATTTACGCCCGTTTGTGTTGCGGAACCAGGGAAAATGTCATACCCCTTTCCTTGAATTGGCAGGCATCCTTCTACCTTGTTCCCAGAAGAATCTGTCATATATGGAGAACCATTACCATTATAGAATGAATATCCATTAAATTGGTGTCCATCATCGAAAACATATGCTGACTTTCCATAGACTGCTTTTGCCTGATCATTTGTTGTAATGTCACCTTTATAAAAAACTTCATCTACCCCGTCAACATTTCTACAGAGCCAAACCCTTCCATCCGGGTCCGTATACTTCACCGGATTGTTTGCAGCATAGGCATACAAATTACCATTGATGGGATTAAATACACCACCCATACCAGGTAAATTACCAGAATCTTTAGTATTTCCCTTGCCAGCACCAGGAATATAGTCTCCCAAAGCAGGATCAGTAGAAAGCCATTTTGAATACTTTGGATCCAGGTACCTGAACCCGTAGTAATACAAACCGGTTTCTTCATCGCGTTCCCTGGCACTGAATTTGTATGAAAGAGGCATCACGGATGCTGCACCCATAATCTTTATGTCCACCCATGATTCTCCGTATGGAGTATACTCAATTCTCTGATATTCATACCCCTGCCTGTCAGTTACAAGCTGGGCGCTTCCAAGATGATCGCTATGATAGAAATAGATATGGTCTTTCTCTTCCCCATGATAGCCAGTTCCTACATTGTTATAGCTATTAATGGAGGTTGCAAGTCTTGTTTCCCCAAGGAATATGTGCTTGCTGACCTTTCCGCCACAACTATTTACGGAAGGGTCTATGTAATACGACCAATAATTGTTGAAATACAGCGTCTCTGTATCGATTGTATATTTGTTGGAGCGCTTTCCATCCTGTCCGTAGACAAACATCACCTCAGCATTATTATCCTTGCTCCTTATAAGCTGATTTTTTTCATCCCACTCATATTCACGATGGTATTTTTTTGCCCTTCGTATATCGGCTTCTTCATCATCCTCATAGAATCCCCATGCTGTTTCAACTCCATAGATATTGTCACCATATGACTTTATTAATTCGGACTCCTCCCGGTCTTCCGAATATGGGCCTGTCTGTTCACCGATGACATTACCGACTTCATCATACTTGTAGTACCTGTCGCCAATACTGATGAACCTATGAGCATATAAAGGATCCTTCACATAATTCAGTTCATAGTTCAAATCATCTCCAGTTTTCGTTCCTGTACGGATGACTTCCTCGGATTTCTTCAATTTCATGTTTCCAATGGAATCAAACTCATATGTCTGCGAATAATTGCTTCTGAATGTTGAAGTCCCTGAAATATTATATCTATTGAAGTCAGTAAATCCATTAACCCCCGTCAACTGATACAGGTTGTCATATTTGTAAGACTGGCGGGTTTCATAATTTCCCATGCCCTTACAGTTATTTACATAACCTTCAATATTTCCCACTGCATCAAAACTGTACTTGATGTTCTGAAGAAGCTGGCGACTTTCATTTTCAGTCCTTATCGATTCAAGAAGTCTTGTTTCTTTTTTGTATTCGTAATTCGTTTCAACCCCATTTCCATATTTTATATAGATGCGCTGACCGAATTCGTCATATCCAATCATATCAACATAGATAAATGTATCATGATCATTCTTTCCTCTTACAGATACTACCTGTCCAGCATTATCATATACATATGAAACAACTTCATTGTCTGGATAAGTAATGCTTTCCATCTGACCGAGATAGTTTGATTCAAATTTTGTTACGGCAGTCATATCTGGAAGCGTAGCGTTGTGCTTCTGAAAGAGAGTTCTCTTCTCTTCCTTTATTTCTCCCAAATCACCATACTTATATTCAATCACTCCGCTGCTATCTGAAACCCTAACAAGACGTCCCTTTGCATTTTCTTCACCTGTATCAGGACTTCCATATTCATAAACAGTTTCCTTTGTATCAGGATAGTCAATTTTTGAAAGTCTTCCGAAACTGTCATAGAAGTACCCGATTCTTTTGCCTTCTGCAATCAACCTTGAATTTGATTCATACTGAAGTTTACCGGCTTCATTATACTCATATATGTATTTTCCACTGTCTCTACTTTCAAGAGCAACTTTTCTTCCAAGGATATCATATTCAGCCTTTATTTCGTTACCTTCACAATCATAGGATTCTATCATTTCACCCATTGCATTGTACTTATAGGTAGTATGGGCAAGTTTCTTATTCCCTGTATCAAACCCATATTTTGATATGGATATTATATTGCCTTTTGCATCACAAATTGTTTCTGTAGTATTCCCTTTTGCATCGACTGATTCTGTCGTAAGTTTCTTGTCATAAATACTATATTTAGTTCTTGTTATGGAGTATCTTTCACTGTCCGATGATTTATCAAGATCAAACGGTACTTTAACCCTTACTGCACGATCCTTCTCATCATACTTTGTTTCGGTTCCATAGTTCATCAACAAATCGGCAGTATCTATGGAGTCTAAACTGAAGTGTTCTTCAAAATATGGCTGACCGTTCTTGACAGTTCTGCCTTTATCATCCTTGACGGATGCACCAGACACATTCCATCCATCAATGCTTCTCTTCATTTCTGGATTATAAACGCATCCAGTTTTGGCAGTCTTGAACACCCGACCAAGTCCATCTATCTGAACCAATGTATCAATTGTACGGTCATCCTTGAAATTTACTTTATTTTTGGTCCTTGCATACCAAAACGGATGAACCTGAACTTTTTCCTTAATAAAACTCGTATCAAATGTTCCATATTCATATTCGATGGCACCAACACCATTATCGTACGGAGACGAAAGAATTTTCCCCTCAACACTTGCTTTTTTGTTGAACAAATAACAAAGGCGTGATTTCTTATTTCTGACGATAAAAATATTTTCTCTGACTATTTTAAATGGATGATTTCTATTCAAAAAATCATAAACATTGACATTTTCTGGGATAACATAAACTGAGTAATCTTTTCTGTCTGCTATTTCAAACTTTTTCTTATTCATTTTTTTTCTATAGAGAATTCTATTCCCCTGTATTCTTTAACAGCTCCTTCCTCATCTGGAATAGCTGCTATTATTCCTTTCCCTGTTCTTCCTTCAGATACAAATGACACGCTCCAAAAACTAGTCTTTGTTCCTAAGATATTAAAAAGATTCGTGTCCTCTTTTATTTGAAAAACATTAATAACATTTGGCTTAGAAAAGTTACCTTCCGCTATCAAATTATAAAATTCATTTCTCTTTTCTTCTGAATTGCTTATATTACAATAGTTTAAGACAGCATCAATGACTTCTTTAGGACAATAATATACATTAATCAGAGGCATCTTATTAATCACCGGAAGATTCAAATTAATGCCTTTTGCCAATAGATTCGCAACGTAATCAGAATCATTCCACTCTGAGTTTATCCATCCATAATTTACTATGTAGTCCTTATTTCCACCATCAATAAGTTTTCTTGTTTCTGGAATATCCAGAAAATCCTTCTTGAAAAAAGCTTCATTAATTCCTGAGGAACAATCCCTTATGGCTAAATTTTTATCTTCATATTTCCGTTCAATCAAAGTTATAACAGGAGAATTATAAAAGTCATCATTCTCAAATATCAGGTTTTGAAATTCCATTTCAATTTCAGAAAACAATTCTCTTACATGCTGATCTTTTTCATAGCCTCTTTTATACGCTTGAGTATGATTCAAACTCGATGAAATCAAAAAACATACCGATGAGACTATCATAGTAATCATGAGAACAAGCAACAATAAATTCAACGTTATGAAACCATCTTTATTTCCCAAGAACACACCTCGATGTAGAAAACATTCCTTTTGTTACAATATCTTTCCCATCACATTCCCATTCAACAATTATTTCGCAATCAGTATTTTTCCTTCTTATAACTGAAATGTTCTTAGTCATGCACTGATTATTGATCAAAACATTCCGTATTTTATCCTCAAGTAAAATTACATCATCACTAGACCTTAACCAGTAAGGAACCTTATACACTGAAATTTCTTTTCTTAATATGTTATCAACCTTCAAAATTTTATCATTTCTTTTCTCATTCATAAGTATTCTAGAATATCCATTTAGAAATCCTGAATAGGAAGAACACATACCGGTCAATACAAGAACACCAATTAACAATGAAATCAAAATCTCAGTTATTCTCATTTAACATCCGTCCGTTTTCAACCTCTATTATTTCCTCAATACTGTTTTCTTCAGTTTCTGTTTTCTTTAAAATTGAGAAAAACATGGATGCAGTCATTCCAAGCAAAAGCATTAAACTCACTGAAAAAATTAAGGTTCTTAAATACATGAAACCATCTTGATTAGTTCTGCCAAGATGTAATATCCGCATTTTTACCATCTCCACCCTCTTTTCCATCTGGTCCGAAGCTCCTGATTCCAAAAGAATTTCCATCAGGACCAGGTATGGTATATTCATAATCGTTTCCCCATGGGTCCTTTGGAACATCTTTGTAAATATATGGACCATTCCAATTTTCATGTACCGGTTCTATTTCACTTTTCTTCCTTAAAGCTGCAAGTCCCTGTTCTGCCGTAGGATAGGATCCACAGTCTATATAAAACGCTTCTAATGCAACACAAAAGGAATCTATCTGCGTTTTCGCTGCAGCAACACGGGCCTTCTCCAAGCTTCCAACCGCCATGAAACCCACAGAAGCTGTTAAAATCATAACTATAGAAATTACTATCAAGGTCTCCATAAAAGACCATCCATCATTCTTCTTTCCCTTTTCCATTTATACTTCTCCAAGCATTTTAAATATTGGCAAGACAAATTGCATTACCATTACAAACACAATAATACCAGTCAACAAAATAAAAACACTCTCCGCATTTGTACTAAACTGTTTTAAATAATACTTACTTCTAGACTCATAATAGTTGTAGATTTGATCAAAAATCTGAACAATATTACCGGTTGTTTCTCCAATTCCCATCCATGCAATAAAATATTTTGGAAATACTATTTTTCCCTTCAGACTTTCAGTAAAACTCATCCCCTCTGAAATTTCTTCTCTAACTTCATATATTTCCTTTTTAAAATAATCATTTTTCACAACTTCAGAAGACTGTATCAAGGCATCTACAATTTGTATTCCAGAACCACACAGTATTTTCATTGAAAATGAAAAATCATAAATACAGATAAATTTCTCATAGAATGAGAGTAAAGGTATATGAAATTTCAAAAAATCAATTTTCATTTTAACAGCTGTATTATTTTTATACAGATAGAAAACTATTCCTATACCCATTAAAATAATTGAAGAAATAATCATAAATACGTATGTATTTCTTTTCATATTTGAAGTAATCAATACAAAATTCTTACTACCCTCCGATAGTACTTCAAAAACAGATGACAGTTTTGGAAAAACGAAAAATAAAATAATGAAGATAACAGCAATTGCAGTACAGAAAACAATGATTGGATATGTTAATGAAGCCCTAATCTTCTCTTTCATTTCTCGTTTTTGCATTAGATAGCCACATAACTTACCAAAAACCACATCAGTGTTGCCGGTTCTTTCGCCGATTTGAATCAATGATTTATACAATCCATTGAAGTCTGGAGAAATCTTTTCCAATGCATTAGATAACGGCTCTCCATTTTTTAGTTCTTCCATCAAGAGAGAACATAATTCTTCATTCTGTTTGCAGTCATCTATCTCTTTTGTTACGCTAAGGGAATCTATTATTGACATCCCAGAATGTACAAGAGCACTCATATTTTCAGTAAATGACAGCAATAGTTTTTCAGAAACCTTCATCGCTCAACAATGCCTCTCGCTTAATCTCATCTATAGATGTCTCTCCCAATTTTACTTTTGCCGCAGCATCTTCAGAAAGAAAAATCATTCCACTCTTTATCAGATATTTTTTTATTTCACCAGCAGAACACTTATTCGTAATCATTTCTGACAAGACTTCATCCACCCTGAATATTTCTGATACTACGGTTCTGCCTTTATATCCAGTAAAATTACATTTCTCACATCCAACAGACTTATATGTTTTAGTTTTTTTGCTTATCATTTCCTTACATACCGGACACAATTTTCTTACAAGTCGTTGTGCAACCGAATACTTAAATACAGAGCCTACAAGATAAGGTTCTATGCCTAGATTCTCCAATCGTGTAATCGTAGAAATGCTGTCATTTGTATGAAGAGTAGAAATTATAACATGCCCAGTTAAACTGGCCCGAATAGCAAGCTCTGCAGTAGCCTCATCACGAATTTCACCAATCATAATTACATCGGGATCTTGTCGTAACACACAACGAAGAATAGCTTCAAAAGTTAATCCAATACTCTCATTAACTTGTATCTGCTGAACATCATTTATTACCCGTTCAACAGGATCTTCTATTGTAATAATCTTTAGAACCTTCTTGTCCATTCTATTTATCAAAGAATGAATTGTCGTAGTTTTCCCAGAGCCTGTTGGCCCAGATATAATAACAAGGCCATTTGGAATATGAGATATTTGCCCCATCATATTGAAATTTTTTTCTGTAAATCCAAGTTGATCCAAATCTGCCTGCTGCGTTTCAGTATTAAACAATCGAAGAACTATTGATTCTCCTCCTATCACCGGAACTATTGAAACACGAAAATCAACTTCCTTTCCCGTTGCAGTAAGTTTCATATGTCCGTCTTGAGGAAGCCTCTGTTCCATAATATTTAAATTTGACATGACCTTTATTCTTGAAGATATTGTAGTCATCAACGAAATATCCATCGTCTTCATCGTCTGAAGCACACCATCAATTCGAAAACGAATTACAGTCATATTGCTTTCAGGAACAATATGAATATCACTGGCATTCAATCTAATTGCACTTAGACATGTCGCATTTATAATATTTACTACAGGACTTTTTTCAGATACAGACTCTAAATTAAATTCATTTCTGAATTCCTTTTTTTCATTCTTATTATCTACAACAGAGCCTTCAACAATATTTCCAATAAATTCCTCAAAATCAGAATCATTAACAACAATCAAATCTACTTTTTTGGGACTATGAAATTGAAGAACTGTCTTTCTTACCTTTTTTTCTGTTCTTATACTACAAGCAACAACAACAGAATTATCATCTTCGTTGACGACAACAGAACATTGATTCTTAATATATGAGTCAGTATATTGGGATTGAATGCTTCTATAATTTGAAAACTTTGTAATATCAAAATTATTAATCATATGCATTACTCTATTGTGGAAAGATATTTGGAATAGAACCTATCAATATTTTTATTATAATCAAACTCAGAATTACCAGTAGATTCAACAAAAGGGACCAGATAAATGACCAATTCCGTCTGCGATGTCGATTGAACCTTCGATCTAAAAAGCAATCCAACCAAAGGAATGCTTCCAATAATTGGTACACGTTTTACGGTCGTGTCTTTTTCTTCCTGCAACAGTCCACTTACAATAACAGGTTCTCCTGATTTTGTTCTTACATGGGTAGTTACTTTTTTTTCTGATGTCGAAGGAGGATTTGTAGTAGTATCTGAAGCAGAATCAACAGAACCCTGTTTAGACATTGACGCATTTATTTCTACAGTTATCATTTCATCACCGCTGACCCATCCATTTATGGCTAGATTTAAACCGCTAGAAATTTCTCTGACAGTGCTTGTATAAACATCACTTTTATCGCGGATAATGTCTCTATATCTAAAAGTATTTGTATTGGAAAAACTAATCGTTTGACCGCTTATGCCATTTAAAGTTGTATCCGCCAATATATGACTTGCACCTTCACTTATTTCTGCACTTAATGAACCTGCAAATTGAATTCCCATTTTGGAAATTATATCAAAGTTGACATTTAACATATTAAGCATTGAAGTGGAATGCATGACAGAAGGTTCCTCTTCAGTAGATTTAATGGAACTAATTCCTGAAGAGTAATTTAATCCAGAGGATTTTTGATGCTGTAGTATCAGCAATTGATATCTGACCTGTTGTTTTGGTTTATCTACAAGACTTAGCTCTTTTACAAAAACATCATAAAGCTCTTGGCTTCCTACAAAAAACACTAGAGATGAATCATCTGTTAAACGAACATTATCTTTGCTTACCGAAGGTGGAAGATTTTTCATTAAATCTTCACTTTTAATATATTTAAGTTTGATTGAATAAGATTTGGGTTTATCATCAACCATCTTCAAATATTCTTCTATCTCTTTCTCTTTTTCTTCCGTTACCTGTGTGATAAATGAACTTGTTCCAGGTATTGAAATTACTTCTGAGAGAAAGAGTGTTTTTGGCATTGTTGAAAGAGCATCTTTCACTGACATATTTTTCAAAGTAAACTTTTGAAAAAAACGGCCATCAAGAGGTACATCAACGTCCTTTATGAATCTAATAATGGGATTTAATTCTTCTTTACTACCAGTCAAAACTATTGAATTTGTAGACTTGTCAGCCTTCATAAATGCAGAAGCATTTAATTCTGAAGGAATTAGAGCTGTTACAATATCTACATTTAAGTTTTGAAGTTTTATGATTTCTGTATCTTTAAATTTCTTCAATACATCTTTTTTTTGAATCTCAAACACATAATAAATATCATTTTCAATTTTATAATCACAGTTAGCTGCCTCAAGTATCAGTTGAAGCATAACATCAAAATTTTTGTCGTCATAATACAGATTTTCAATCATATATGGCTTGGCATTTATTACAGAGTATTCTTTACCATGCTTCTTAAACAGATCGTCTAAAACATTAATGAAATTAGCTTTTTGTAGCTTTAAGGAATACCTTATATCCGAATCATTCTTTTTATTCTTTGTTAATACAAACGAATCAATGTTTCTCTTAGCCGCACCACTGGCATTTTTGGATATATAATATCCAGGCCCAACTTTTTCCAACTGAAATCCGTTTAACTTGATTAATATAAGATTTAATATTTCTTCCAGTTTAACATCTTTACACCTGATAGTAATTTTTGTATCTGGAAAGCGTTCATATAATATGGTTGTACCAGTTTTTTTAGACAGACAAATTAGCAAAGGCTCTATCGAAACATCTTCAGCATCAATTGAATAGAATCCTTGATTTCCATTAAAATTTACCTTGGAAATGAAATATACATTTTCTTTCTTTTCAACATATAAACCTGCATAATCAGAAAATCGATTCAAGGCAGATTCAAAGGAAGCATCCTCAAAGTGAAAACTCATACGGCCTGAAACAGTTTCGTCTATGTAAATAGACTGAGAGCACATGTCAGCCAACGCATATAAGATATCGTTTATATTTTGATTACGAAAATCAATTGAAATCAAATTATCTTTTAAATTATTTTGAGCTTGTAAATATACATTCGAAAACAACAACAATATAATTATAATTCTTTTTGAAACTTTTTTAACATTCATAAATGATACTCCTAACAATAATCACAACACAATAAGCAAATGCTAAAAATGGTGCAAAGGGTATCTTAGATTGTTTTTCAACTTTAAATTTTTGCAGAAGGACAAAAAATATTAATCCAAACAAAGATGCAATAAAACAAATAATAATAGTGCTCATAAATCCCGCAACATAGGAAATACAAGTTACCAACTTTACATCACCAAAACCAAGACCCCCATAAAAGTAGTAAATCCCCCCAAAAATTATAAACATTACTAGAAAGGAAATACATCCACTAGCAAATTTTGCATGCTCAAAAATCAAATCATAAACTATGCTAGATAATAAAAGTATAACTAAAAGGGAATTCGGTATTTTTAACGAAACAGCATCAATTATTGCTAACATTATTAAAATAGTTCCAGCAATAATAAACTTCACAGGCATTTATATCCTCCTCTAAAAGAAAATATAAATACTCCAAAATTGAACAGACACATACTTTTTTTATCAACTTATTCTAACTTAAACAATTATCATATGTCAATTTTTTCTATTGAAACTCTGTGGATGTACAATAAGTATTTATGCTAGGATCATTGCATATGGCAGCAAAACTTCATAAAACCGCCTGCCAAAATGACCTCTAACACTACATAGGATGGTTGCGACATTACACCATAGTATGCACGTATAAATGAAGCGAAACACTCAATCATCGTAAGAATACTTTTGGGACAGCCATTTCATTCAAGTTTAAATATTATTCAGCCATCAACCTTGCGCCCTTTATGACATCCTTGATTCCGGAAACCAAAGAAAAGAATGCAATTATCTTTATGAGGAAGAACCAGGGTCCGACAACATAAATTACACCAAGGCTTACAAGAACCTTGAACAGGCTCCTGCAGAAGAAGGGGAATGCCTTCCTGCCCTTTGGCTCTTCAGTATTTCTTGAAGTCCATGTATAGGTATACCTGTAACTACTGTTTGCATCGCTGCTGTCGTTTCCGTAGTTACCGCCGTTCCTGTATGCATTCCTGAAGAAATCTGCAAACGGATCATTTGTGTAGAAATTCTCCGCATTGTGATATCCGTTCTGCTGTGATGAAGTTGCTCCAAGCATGTCATACTGCCGTCTCTTTGTTTCATCTCCCAAAACCGAATAGGCTTCGTTTATTTCCTTGAATTTTTCTTCAGCAAGTTTGTCACCGGCATTTCTGTCAGGGTGATACTTGAAGGCAAGAGACCTGTATGCTTTCTTTATTTCATCTGCTGTGGCACTCTTCTGAACGCCAAGTACTTCGTATAAGTTGCTCATCTGTTCCCAAATTCAAAGATAATAAAAAAAATCAAACGGTGCAAATTTTTTATCATTAATCTTTTGGCTTTTCCCTTATTATAACCCAGGTTGCACCGCTTCCACCATGGTTTCTGTCCGGATGCCCTGATATTCCAAGGCGTTTGTCCTGTTCGATAAAGAGGCGAACCATCGGTCCAAGAACAGGATCGCTTCCAGCAGAATGTATTCCCTTACCGTGAACAATCAGGATTTTCTTAAGGTTGCGATTATAGCAGTCATTCACAAAATACTGAAGTTTGGTCCAGGCTTCTTCTCTTGTAAGCTGATGAAGGTCAATGACAGCTTCAGGATTCATGGAACGAAGGTAGTCAACATTGCTGAACTTTTCGTTGCGTCTTGCTTCTTCGATTATCTTGTCCTTGTCCACTGTGCCATGACGGTTAAGCCATATGTCCATTGGGTTCATGTGCTTTTTGCTGTCCTGCTCCATTATCTGTTCCCAGGTATAGCCCTGTTTTGCAGCTTCCTTTTCTTCTTTTGTTGGAGCATTTGCCTTCTTATGAGAAACCTGAGGCTGCTTTTTTTGAGGCTTAGCTTTGCTTGCACCTTCCCACTGATTCAGAATGTCACCAAAATCCATATTTTTCTACCCTTTTTTAAAAATACTTTTTTCTATTTTATCAGACAGACCCTGTCCGAAGGAATCCATCCGTAAGTGTCATTGTGGCGTACATACATCCACTCGCCTGCACTCCTTATTATAGAAACAACACTACCCGCCTGAATGGTTACACTTGTCATCATATTATGTTCAGGAATTGGACTCATTTCTCCCCCCGTAAATACGCCCCTTGGAGTCTTGAGCCTTACACCGTAGATTCCTGCAAAAACAGAAGACATAATGAAGAAGGATGCAAACAGTGCTGTCAGAGTCTTTCGCTTGAAAACAAGGAACACTATTGCAGTCACAAAAAACAGGGTTGCAACAAGGCACAGAAGGTTAAAGAAAAAAACGCTTGGCTCGTGGTAGTCGTAAGGAAGTCCGAGAACCTGTTCCACATCCTTTCTTTCCGCAGTAGCCTTTGAAAAAACAAATGAATGCCTTTCCTTTTTGTGAAGTTCATAAAGAGCAAGAACTTCCTGTGGCTTTACCTCTATCTTTTTCTTTTGAGAAGAAACCTTTTCCGATTCGTAGAATGCATAGACAAAAGGATTTTCTTCCTTTGTTTCTGCAATGAGTTCCTGAGACCTGTCCGCTTTGAAATTATATACGGGGCACTGTATGTCTTCTGATGAACCGTTGTATGAAGTTGCCGTTATGAATATTTCAGGAAGGGTATGGTCACCCTCCGAAAGAGGCTGCCAGTCAAAGGTTGCAACGCTCTGAAACTGGGTGATGAAATTTTTTTCTTCCGCCGCTGCCTTGAAATCATATTCCTTGATCTGCTTGAAAATTGAATCTTCAGGGATGTTCCAGAAAATGTTCTGGATTGATTCCATGTACCTTGCAGTTACGGTAAATACAATGTGCTCGCCGGATTTTATTTTGAGGATTCTGTTCTTGATGTTCTTTGCAGATTCAAGGTTCTGGTTCTGGAAGATAACATTTACTTCTGGATGAATGAACCTTGGATTCTGGAAAATCTCAACGCCTTCAACAGGAATCTGATAGAAGCCGCCGTCAATGGTAAGATCGATTGGCTTGATTCTATAGCTTCCCGTTTTTGCAAAACGCATCCAGAGAATGATTCTTGTTCCGTGAGCATAACCGCCACCCTGGGATTCATCGCGTGGAATGAGGACTGTTTCCTTTTTCTGCGAAACAAAACTTACATTTGGAGGAAGTGAGTTAACGGAAATCTGAACGGAATCAGGAGTTACATTTTCAATTTCTACAAAGAAAGAATTGTCGTCTTCCGTAAAGAGAGTATCCTGTGTTGGCCTGAACCTCATGCCCCAAAGATATGCCCAGGAAACCCTGGCAGACAAGGATGTTCCTGCTGAAAGGAAAAAGAGAATCAGTAATCCTGCGATGTTCTTTCTGAATCTTTTTGCTGGCTTTTCCATTGCTGCTGTTCACCTTCTTTAATTATTGAATAGAGGGCATTCTCCAAAGTCTGGTCCTCTTTATTTTCCGATACCGGCATAATTTCCCTGGCACTTTCATTTGAATGACTGGATTCTTCTCTCAAAGAAAGTTCCAGGTTTATTTTTGCATCGGTGCTTGTTCCATCTATGAAGAGGGACTGCCTGAAAAAATTTGCCGCAGTTTCATAGTCACCGCTTCTGTGGGCAATGATTCCTGAATTATACAGGATTGCAAATTTAATCTGGTCTGGAGCATCTTCATAGACAAGATTGAACTTTGAAAGGGCCGCATCATTTTCACCCTGCATAAGGTAAGTTGATCCGATTCCGTAAACCGAATACTGATATACAAATTCATCACCGCGAAGCTTTGCATTGCTTGCAGCCTGAAGAAAATCTGCCGTTGCGTTCTGATAGTTGCCTTTGCCCCAGTCCAGTTTTCCCTGGAGGATTTTTACGCCGTCATCAAACCTTGGGGTACACCCGGTAAAGATAAAAAGACAGGTAGCCGCAGCCATGGTTGAAAGCATCCTTTTTCTTCCACCCTTAATGTCCAGTTCTCCCAAAAGAACCGATGCAATGAAAAATACGATTGCAAGAATGATGAACATCTTGTGCCTTTTCTTTCCCTGAACTTCATAGGTAACGGTTGTTCCGCCGGAAGCTGCAGAAAGTATCTTGAGTATTTTTGTTGCAGAACCCATTTCCGATGCGTCTATATAATCGCATGAAGAAATGTTTCCCGAATTCTTTACTGCCCTGATTATTCTTTCTATCTCTGTAGTGCGGAGGGCTGTCTTTACCCTGGTCTGTCCGTCTCCCGTAAGAATTTCGCTTTCACGTTCACTTCCAAACCCTACGACGATTACAGGTATTCCGTAACGGGCTGATTCTGCAAGGGAAGACTGAAGGGTGTTGTCTGTTTCTTCGCAGTCAGTAAAAAGAAGTATGTATGATGCTTCGGAAGACTGTTCAGGAAACGATGAAACTGCTGCCTTGATTCCCTTTCCAAGACTTGTTCCTTCAGCTGACATGAGTTTTGGTGAGAGATTATCCATAAGGGCTTCAACGCAGTTGTAGTCGTCGGTAAGAGGAATTGCAACAGTACCGTCACCCTTGGCAATAACTACGGAAACTTTTGTTCCGTTGAAATGCTCGATGAGTCCCTTTGCATAAATGGCTGCGGCATTAAGCCTTGAAATTCCGCCAGGTGCATCATGAGCTTCCATGCTGTAGGAAATGTCAAATACAAAGGAAACTGCCTTTCCGTTTTTCTGAACAGGAATTGTATCTGTTCCCCAGGAAATTCCGGCTCCCGCAAGGATTATCATGACTGCACAGAGAAAACGAAAAATTGTCCTGAACCAGAAGCAGTGCTCCATTCTGTTGGAAAGGAAATGACCGCGTGAAACCTCGTTTTTTTCAGAGAGTACTTTTACAAGCTTTCTGTATTTTATGATTACATGGCAGACCGCAAACGCAAGGGGAATGAAAAGCCAGAAAGCAACTGGATGGGATGCTGAAAGATTCATAGTATCTCCTTTAGGAAAATGCGCCTGATGATCCATGCAAGGGATGCAAATATTGCAGCCGCAAGAAGGAAGTATTGGTAGTAGAAGGTATCATTGTTCTTTATGTGATAGCTCTGCATTACGCTTTCGTTTTTTCCGATGGTTGAAATTGCCTGGGAAAGGGACACGATTGATCCCGTTTCAAAAAATCTTCCGTCGCACTCTGCCGCAAGTTTTGCAAGGGATGTAGGGTCAAAGTTTGATTCAAGATAGCCTGAATAAACCCTGTTGGTTTTAGGATCCACATAGTCCAGAGGAACTACACCTCGTGTACCGATTCCAAGGATATAAAGTGAAATATCCTTGCTCTTTGCAAGTCGTGCCGCAGTATTGGGATGAACTGAACCTGCATTGTTTTCGCCGTCCGTAATCAAAACTACGGCTTTTTTTTCAGAAGGAGAATTCTCAAGGTGATAGATGGCCATGCTGAGTCCGTTTCCAATGGCAGTTCCATCTCCAAGTTCACCGACACTCATGGCATCAAGCCTGTCAAAGAAAACCTTTCTGTCCATTGTAGGTGGAATCACAAGGCAGGCTGTCTCCGCCATTTCCACAAGACCGAATTCGCTTCCGTCATTCTTTAAGGCAAGGGAATGGATTGCATTTTTTGCAGCTTCGATTCTATGGAGTTCCCCAATATCCCTGGCAGCCATGGAAGGACTGACATCCACAACAAAGATTATGGATGCACCGCGGGAAGAATATACTTTCTGCTGCTGGTGATATACAGGAGATGCACAGGCAATTACAAGGCAGACATAGAAAATGATGCAGAGGATCTTCACAAAAATCGAGAAGGCCTTTCTTGCCCTTCCGTCCCAGCTGAAGTTTGCACCGTTCCAGTCGCTCATGTTGAGGGCAAAAGTAATGCGGGACAAAACCTTAATATGACGGAGTATGTATACAACCGGAACAAGGAGAAGAAGAATGAATGCACCTGGACTTTCAAATTCAACCATTGATGTCCTCCTTTTCAAAGGCATCGATTATTTTATGTGTTGAAAGAATGAGGGATTTCTTTTCCCCCTTCATGAACCCTGCCTGGTGTTCTTCAACAGGCAGCATTTTTGAATCAATGGAACCCGATGCAAAACGGATGTAGTTGGTGCGGACAAAGTGAGCCGTCAAATCTTCAACGGCGCGTTCCTGCCTGTCGCTCATCATTCCGCCTGTAACGGTTACGATCTTGCATTCAATGTTTTTGCCGGTTACGGAAGCAAAAGGAGTCTTGAACCTGTATTCAAGATATTCACGCAAAATCGACTGCCACTGTTCTGAAAAATCAGCGTCGGTGATTTTTTTGCGGAGGAGCATGTTGAGGTGCCTCTTTGTTTTTACAGCATTTTTATAGAAGCTGATTCTTGTTTTTATTTCCTTCCACTTCCTTAAAATTTCAGGCAGCTTGATAATTGCCGTACATAAAAATGAAAACAGGATTACTGCAAGAACAAGGAAAAACCAGACATAGTAGTTTGTATATGGAAGAACTTCAGGGGCCTTAGGTGGCCTTAAGTTTGTTGCCCCCAATTTTTCAGCAAGGGAAAGAATGAGGACTGAATTGAGTTCAATGTTGAAATCAGCGGAAATGTTTTCCTTTCCCCTCATGCAGATTTCTTCAAGATTGAATTTCTTGAATTTGATGATTCCTGTCTTCCACGGAATGAAAGTAATGCAAAGGTTATAGTTGATTCCTGTACGGGAAAGAGTTGTTTTCTTAACCAGACACGAAAGGGGATCTTCAAGAAAGTCTTCTGCCTTAAGGTCTATTTCCATTGTTTCGTTTGAAGCAAAATTTTCTGCAAAGGCAAAGAAATCTACAGGGCTTCTGAAGGAATACTGAATCTGTCCTGAGTCTCCAATGAAAACATCACGGGGAACCATAACCTGCATGGTTGAATCGCTGCTGTCTTCTTCTGCAGACTGGGCAAATCCTGAGATAACCGAAACTGAAACTGAAATAAGAAGGGCAATGACTAACTTTTTCATAGTGAATACTGCTCTCTCGTATTGAAGAATTTTATGAGTTCTGCGGCAGGGTCCTGCATTGTGCTGATGGAAAGTGGAGCACCGCCGTTTCTGTGGCATTCTTTCTTCCACATTTCATTTCTGTTTTCAGCAGCATCTCTCCATGCCCTGGAAAATTTCTGGGAAGAAGTCGGAAGGACACATTCAAAACCTGTTTCAGGATCCCTGAATGGGACTGCTCCCAGAGACGGAAGTATGTCATCAAGTGGGTCGGTAATCTTTATGGCAATGACATCATTCTTCTGGCAAAGATGTGCGAAAGGAGTTTCCCATCCTGCCGCACGGAAATCTGAGATTACAAAAACCAGAGTTCTTTTCCTAAGGAGTTTTTCTGCACCGCGAAGAGCACTGTCCAATGCCGAACCTACTATCTGATTGTCTGTCTTATCAAGTTCGGAAAGGATGAGCATGGCCTGGTTTTTGCCTGCCTTTGGGGCAACGGAAAATTCTATCTTGCCGTCAAAAATAACCGAGCCAACGGGGCTTCCATTGTGAAGGGATGCCATTGTAATGAGGGAAGCACAATCCATTGCAGTTTCAAGGCGGGACTGAATTCCAGAACCCGTATTCATGGAAAGGGATTTGTCCACGATGATGAAGACATCAAGTTCCCTTTCCTCTTCAAATACCTTTACGAAAGGCTTGCCCATTCTTGCAGTAACATTCCAGTCGATGGCACGAACATCATCGCCGCGAAGATATTCACGGACACCGGAAAATTCCATGCCCTGGCCACGGAACAGGGACCTGAAAGATCCGCTCTTCATTCCGTTGGCAAGTGAAAGAGAAGTAAGATGTAAAAGCTGCGCCCTTTGCGCTGTATTGTTCTTCAAAACATTACCCGTCTGGAAAAAGAATCTACTTTATGCACGAACTCACATCAGAGCTGGTGCCAGAAAAACCGCTTCCTACTAAAACCTATCCAACTCGCAAGAATTGGATAGAGGAAATCACTTCGTGATTTCATCATGGCACCGGCATGAAATCAATGATTTTTTCAATGAGGTCATCTGCAGTAACATTGTCTGCTGCTGCTTCATAATTGAGGACAAGACGATGACGGAGAACCTGCTTTGCAACTGACTGAATGTCTTCTGCAAGAACAAAGCTTCTGTTTTCAAAAAGGGCATGAACCTTTGCACATCGGAGAAGGGCAATTCCTGCACGAGGAGATGCACCGAATGCGATGTAGCGCTGAATGTCGTTCTTTCTGTTAGGCTGAACTGAATTTGCGCGGGTTGCATTTACGATTGAAACAATGTAGGCAAGCATCTTGTCGTCAACGGTAACGGCATCAACTGCATTGCGGCACTTCTGGAGTGCATACGAATTGAAAACCTTGTTTACCGGAATTCTTTCTGCGCGGCCTTCTGATTTTACAATCTGGATTTCTTCTTCCGGTGTCGGATAGTGAACCACAAGCTTCAAAAGAAAACGGTCAAGTTCTGCTTCTGGCAAACTGTAAGTTCCTTCCTGCTCGATTGGATTCTGTGTTGCAAGAACAAAGAAAGGATCTGAAAGCTTGTATGTATTTTCTCCGATTGTTACCTGCTGTTCTGCCATTGCTTCAAGAAGGGCTGACTGAACTTTTGCAGGTGCGCGGTTGATTTCATCGGCAAGAACAAGGTTTGCAAAAACAGGTCCCTTTCTTACGTTAAATCTTCCCGTAGACTGCTCGTAAATGAGAGTACCTGTCACATCGGCTGGAAGAAGGTCTGGAGTAAACTGAATTCTCTTGTATTCAAGTCCTGAAATGTCAGCAAAAGTTTTTACGGCAAGAGTCTTTGCAAGACCCGGAACACCTTCAAGAAGAACATGTCCACCGGCAATGAGAGCCATGATGATTCCGTCAACAACATCCCTCTGACCAACAACACGGTTGCCTACTTCTTCACGTGCGCTCTTTATATAGTTGAAACATTCGTCCAACTCGATTTTTGTAATTACATTCATTTTATCCCCTCAATTTATGTATCAAAAATTATACTTTCAATTCTAATCCATGTAAACTTCACTGTGGGTGTGGAAACCAGAATCAATGATGATCTCGTCTATGTTATCCTTAGTTACAACTTCCGGTTCAAGAAGAATGCATGGAATCTTTGAATCTCCGTTGTCAATTGTATCTCCCGTTGCCGCTATGGTTTCTACGCCTTCTCCCTTGCCTATGCGGACTGCATATTCTGCAGCCTTCATTGCAAGTAGGGTAATCGGCTTGTAAACAGTAAAATCCTGATAGCCACGGATGATGTTCTGACAGGCCGCAATGTCTGCATCCTGTCCGCATATAGGAATGTGCCTGTCAGGATAATAGACATTAAGAACGGAGATTACTGCATCTGCAACTGCATCGTTTCCACAGATGATTGCATCCGGAATTTTTCCGCTTGTGATTACATCCACCATCTTCTGTTTTGCGTTGTCATAATCCCAGTCCTCAGTATAGAAAATGTCGCTTATTACAGGACCATGGTTTTTGATTGAACTTGTAATTCCGTTCTGTATCATGGTCATGTTGAAATCTTCCTGGGGACCAAGAATGCAGATCCAGTTTTTTGTTCCGCTTACGGCCTTCATGGTTTGTCCCATATAGTATCCGACCTTAGTGCTGTCTACGGAAATGTATAGATCAACCTTTGTATCCCTGATGAGACGGTCATAGGAAATTACCGGAATACCCTTTGCTCGGATTTTTTCAATTTCTTCTTTAAGGGACTCTGCATCCTTTGGTAGAATTACGATTACATCAACATTCCTGTCCAGCAGGTACATAAGCTGCCTTTTCTGTTCTTCCACACTGTTGCCTGCATTCTGAACAATGACATCAGCATCAAGACTTCGGACACTTGCCATAAAAACATCCAGGTCCCTTTGCCAGCGTTCGATGGCAAGAGTATCAATGGAAAATCCAACTGTAATTCCATCCTTGCGCTGAGACGACTGCTCGCTCCCCTGCTTTTTGATGCATGATGTAAGGCCCGATGCAAGCAAGAGACAAACTGCAAAAAATGGAGCAAAAACTTTTTTCATCTTTTAACCCCTTACTGATTGTTTGTATTTCTGAAATCAGTCGGTGAAATTCCGAACTTGTTCTTGAACTGACGGCTAAAGTAGTTCTGATCGCTGTATCCTGTCTGGCCCGCAATTTCCTTGATTGAAAGGTCGGTTTCAACAAGAAGCTTCTTTGTCCTGTCCAACCTTCTGTCGGTTACGTAATTTATAAAGGTCTCTCCCATTTCTTCCTTAAAAAGCTTGCTCATATAGAACGGACTTACACCTACCGTTGCAGCAACATCTTCAAGGGAATAGTTGCGGCTCATGTTCTGATCGATGTAGTCGATGATTTTCTTTACCAGCGGATTTTCCCTCTGCTCCTTTACGGATGCAACGGCTGCAGCACATTCCACAAGGACATTTGTGAGGAAATCCTGGATGACGGAAATTTCCTGGGTACCTACAAGAAGACTGAAGGCGGAATCAAAGGAAGTATTTTCGTAGCCAGGATTAAGTTCCTTCGTAATGTTGCGGATGTTTACGAGAAGTTCAAAAACACCGCTCTTTATCTTGTCCATTTCCATTCCGGCAGCAACCTGTTCCGAACAGAAAAGCCCCGCAAGAAACTGAACTCCAGCAGAATCGCCGATGCGAAGACGGTTGTAGATTCTTTCACGAACTTCAAGGGATTTTTCAGGAGATGCCGATTTCTTCGTCATATCCTCTGCAAAAAGAAGTTCTCCGTTTGGAGATGTACCGTTCAGGGCGTTCATGGCTTCCTTGCAGGCAGAAGAAACATTTGAAAGTTCGTTGGAAAGACGGCTTACCCCCATTCGCACTTTCTGGCTGATGTTCATGCTGAGCATGGTGTAAATGCTTTTTGCCATTTCGTGGAAACATTCAAATAAGTCTTCGTCTATTTTGTCCATGCAGAAAAACATTACCAGTCTGTTTGCCATGAAAGATCCCATGAGGCACCTGTATTTTTCCGTCAACATTTTTCTTATGCCGCTGTAAAATTCATTCTGGTTCCTTGAATCGCTGTGGGGAACTTCTATGCTTGTAAAGAAATAGTTGGTTACAGCAAGATTGAAATATTCAAGGTAGCTAGAAAGATCTTCCTTCCTGTCGCTGCTGAACATGCAGGAATAAATGAAGTCGCTTTCAACCATTGGAGAAACCGTATCAAGCTTTTTCTGAAGATCCTGACCTTCGCTGTCTTTTCCGCGCCTTTCGTCCACAAGGTTCATTGCATTGCGGACTGTTTGAATTACAATGTTTCTATTAACTGGTTTTGTAATGTACTTGTATGCGCCAAGGTTCATTGCCTCCTGTGCATACTGGAATTTGTCAAAGGCACTCAGAACAACGATTACCGTATCCGGCTTAAGGTTCATGATGCAGTTTATGGTTTCAAGACCGCTCATGCCGGGCATGTTGATGTCCATGAAAATGATGTCGATTTTTTCACGGCTTGCAATGGCAAGGGCATCGCTTCCTGAAAGGGCTGAGAATAAATTTATCTGGCCTTCAAAATTCTTCTTTATAATAAACTGAAGGGAATCGATTACAATCTGCTCATCATCACAAGTCAAAATGTTATACATTCTCTGGTATCCTTATTATGAATTTTGTTCCCTGTCCGCCGTCATTTGCCACAATGTCAAAGACATCATCCCTATGGAAATATAGTCTTAGGCGCAGGAAAACATTTATGAGTCCTATGCCCGTATGCTCGTCAGTTGATTTCTTCTCTTCCTTTTTAACTTCGCTATAATCCGGAGTAAGTCCACGGCGGGCAGCATCAAGAAGCTTATCCCTTATTGCAGAATCAAATCCACTGCCGTTGTCGCTTACCGAAATCTCCACAAATCCATCGGTGCGCTGAACCTTTAGCTCAACTCTTCCCCTGGTATTCTGAAGCCCATGCTGAATGCAGTTTTCCACCAATGGCTGAAGGGTCATTGAAGGAAGGTGCTGAGTAAACTCTTCCTGCGGAACATCCTTTATGAATTCAAGGCGCTGACCAAAGCGAACCTTCATTATGTACACAAAATTGTCCACCATTCCAAGTTCATCGCCAATGGTTGCATCTTCCTTCTGCTGCTGAATGTTGTAGCGGAAAAAGTCAGAAGTCTGCTCGATGAAATAGCAGGTCTTGTCTGCCCCTTCCATCATGGCAAGCTGTGCCCCCGTATTCAAGGTGTTGAAAAGGAAGTGCGGGTTGATCTGACTCTGGAATGCCTTGAGCTGTGCGTCCGCATAGAGGGCCTGCATTTCCATTTCACGCTCGCGCAGTTCGTTTTCAGTACGGGCTTTTTCCCAGATGGTGTCGATGTATTCCCTGATGCTGATGATCATTCTGTCAAAGGCACGGCAGATGTTTCCGATTTCATCGTGGCTATCCCTGTTGAAAAGAGGAACATCAAAATCTCGCTCCGCAACCCTCAGGGCAACGTCTGAAATTTCTCCCAGAGGTTTTGTCATGGAACCAACCAAGGCATAGAGCAAAAGAAGCAGAAGCAGGAAAAAGCCTGCAAAGAATATGATGTAGAACCTGAGGATAAGGCGAACATTATTTCTGTCGGAATTGTAGACCGTAGAATTCTTCTTCATATAAAGAATGTTCAACCTAGAAATTTCATCTACAAGAAACTGATATGCTTCAAGACTTTTCTGATAGCTTTCGTTTACCGTTGTGTTTGCACGGTGGGCCGTAACCGCCTTTGAAGTATAGCGAAGAAATGAAAGTGCCAGCTGATGAACTATGTATTCCTGGTGGCGGACCTCATCTGCAGAAGGGAAAGACTGCATGGTCTGGCAAAAATACTCCACGCGATTGGCGGCAATGTAATAGTTGTTGATGCTTTCGTAAGTTCTGTAGTTTATGTAGGTTTCCAAAGCGTTTTCAGCAAGGACAATATCGTTGGAGAAAGAATTCAGTTCTTCATTGGAACGGAAGGAACGGCTTATGACTCCAAGGGCATACTGGTCGATGATCATAGTTACAAAAAGACTTGAACCTATGATCGTAAAGAAAACGACGATGCTGAACATGATTTTCCAGCGAAGGCTTTTGTTATGAAAGGCTTTGAGGAACAGTTTTTTCATTTGCCATTCCTTACGCGGATTTCCGCACTGATGTAGTTGTTTGCATATCCACGGGTCTTGTATTCAAAAAGCTCCATCATTGCAGTTCTGCCGATTTTAACTGGATCAAGGGAAACAAGTTTTGTAAGAAGACCTTTCTTAAGGTAGATTTCAAAAGTTTCGTTTTCGCCGAAACCAAGGACCTTTGCCTTGTGTCCAGCCGGAACAGAAGAAACAATCCTCATGGTCCTTAAGGTATCTTCTTCAGTAAGGCAAACGATGGAAATATTCTTGAGCTCAGAATTCCTTATGGCACTGAGAATTCTTTCCTCATTTTCTCCAGTTGATTTGTCCAGAATTTCAAAGGATTTGACATCGTTGGATTTATAGAAAGTCACAAGATTGCTTACCATGTTTCCGTAGTTTGGATTTGTTGATTTGCCGCTGATGAGAACAAAGGTCCTGTCACTTTTCTTTGCCATTTTTTCTGATTCCACACCAAGCTGCCATCCAAGGCTCGAATAGTTGTTCCCGATGAAGGAAATCTGCGGAATCTCAGGATTGTAGTGACCGATGGTAATCATTGGTATTTCTGAACCGTCAGCGCGAACTGGTTTCTTGAGGTTCTTAACCTGAGGGTTTATATAGCTAATGATTCCGTCGCAGTTTACAAGGGATGCATAATCAACCAGAGTCTGAAGGGACATGTTTTCTGCCTGAAGGGTTGGGGCATGAAGTTCAACCACTGAATTGAACTGAAGGGCAAGGCTTTCTGCTCCCTCAAAAACCTGATTCAAAAATGCCGAGTTGTCGGCCTGTCCGATTACGATGATGTGGTTTTTCCTTTCCTGTCCTGTAGATTCAAAAATTGCCCCCTGGGTGTTCAGCCTTGGAAGGATGTTTGAAATAAAGAGGATGATTCCTGCAACTAGAAAAACGACTGCCGCTACAAGGAGGGTAAGGAAAACTTTATTTTTAAATGAGCTGTCATCACCTTTCATAATCTTCCATAATTATACCATAAATGTTATTATTTGCCATTATGAGTGAAAATAAAGATTTATGTCCGTGCGGCAGCGGCAAAAACTATTCAGACTGCTGCGAACCAATCATCAAGGGAACAACAAAGGCCCCTACTGCAGAAGCCCTCATGAGAGCCCGCTATACTTCTTATGTAAAGCATGAAATCGACTTCATCATCAACAGCTGCGAAAAAGGTGACAAGATTGCAGAAATCGACCGCAAGGCTACTGAAGACTGGAGCAACAAGAGTACCTGGCATGGCCTCAAGATTCTCCGTACAGAAAAGGGAACAGAAAACGACGACGAAGGAATCGTTGAATTCGAAGCAACATACACATCTGATGGTATGCGCGATATTCACCACGAAATCGGCGGCTTCAGAAAGGTTGACGGCCAATGGTTCTACAGCGAAGGCATGATGCGCCCAACAACTG
>SAMEA3663026__coassemble_284_pt1 | contig 46371 bp, 36 predicted proteins | sample SAMEA3663026__metabat2_high_PE_013 | metagenome-assembled genome bin SAMEA3663026 (sample SAMEA3663026) | pig gut metagenome | biome: pig gut; feature: pig-associated habitat; material: faeces | place: France | collected 2012 | reverse complement strand
ATAGGCCGCAATGAACCATGTCCATGCGGTTCAGGAAAGAAGTACAAGCAATGTTGTGGAAAAAATTAGTCTGCGACTAATTTTTTCTCCGATTTTCGCAAGGTCACACGCACCTGCTATGACCTTGTGTGGTAAAAACTAATAAAAACCTGTGGGACGCAGGAGAGAAGGGGAAGGAGGGGCCCGCCATAATGGCTCAGCGCTTTTAATCGTGAAGCGGGAGGTTATCCATTGCCCTTATCTCCGTAGCTGGGGCCCACTGGTTTTTAGATTTGCTTTTTCAGCATTATTTATACATGGCGTAGCTTTCTGCTGCGCTATTTTTTTAAGGTACAAGATATGGCACAGAACATCTATACAGGATTCCACGGCGTTGAGGAAAAGGTTCGCCGTTATTCCGTTTCAAAGCCTGAAGGAATCGTTCCTCATGTTTACTATTCAAAACCTGGTCCTCGCATCAAGAAAATCATCGGCATGGCAAAGGAAGGCGGCATTGAAGTTTCCCTTGTCGACGGCAAGCAGCTTGATACAATGTGTGCAGCCCTTCCACCTCAGTCACGCGACCACCGCGGAATAATCCTTGTTGTGGACGGCGAAGAAGAAAACGCAAAGAACATCGTTGCATTGGAAGAATGGCTTACGGTCTGCCCCGAAAATGCAACCGTTGTGGTCCTCGACAGCGTAACCGACCCTCACAATGTCGGCGCAATACTCCGTTCATGCGACCAGTTTGGTGCAAGCCTCCTTGTAATCCCAGACCACAGAAGTGCAAGCGATGTAAAGGACAACGAAATCATTGCCAGAACAAGCGCCGGTGCTTCCAGCTGGGTAAATGTTGCAAAGGTTTCAAACCTTGTGCGCTCAGTTCAGATGCTCAAGGAATGCGGTTTCTGGGTTTACGGCGCAGATGCCGGCGGAACATCACTGCAGGAAATCAAGTTTGACAGAAAGACCTGCATCATCATGGGAAGCGAAGGAAGCGGAATGAGCCGCCTCCTTGAAGAGCAGTGCGACAACATCGTTTCCATCCCGACCTGCGGAAAAATCGACAGCCTCAATGTTTCAGTAGCTGCAGGCGTATTGCTGTATGAAAGGTACAGGCAGAATTTGGCAGACGGTAAATAAAAAAAAGACACAGAACACCAGGGGTCGTTTGATGCTCTGTGCCCAGGGAAAACAGGCAGTTTCCATAAAGGAGGCTGCCTGTTTTTTTGTTTATACGGACAGAAATTTCGTAACGTAAGATTCGTCGTTGATCTGTTCCTTTGTCAAAGGCTCTATGATGTGGCCCTTGTCCATTACATAGCCTCTCTTCGTATAAATTAAGTATGGCCTATTTATATATTTTGTCAGACGAAAAAGTGATGGATTTTTACCATTTTAACCATGAAAAAAGTCAGGTTGAATATTTTTCAAAAATTAAAAAAGCCTGCGGAGTCAGGGTTTGTTCCAGAACGCGACTTGCAACCGAAGGGCGCATCGGAGCGGCTTTGGGGCAGTTCCTGACGGGAGCAGGCTTTCCTTTCTTCTCCACGGAATCAAGATGATGTTAATTTCCTTCAACAGCTAGAAAAAGCCTGCGTAGTCAGGGTTTGTCCCAAAACGCGACTTGCAACCGAAGGGCGCACCGGAGCGGCTTTGGGGCAGTTCCTGACGGGAGCAGGCTTTTTCTATTTAACTAAAAGGAAATTAACATCATCGCAGACCAGCCATGCACCGTTTGCACCGTCCTTTGCAAACTCGGCTGCCATGCGGACTTTTACCACGATGGTATCAACTGAATCATCAACCATGACGTTAGGAATTTCAACGCGGTCAAATTTTTTCCACTGGTTTGGAACGGTTGCGTTGGCTTTCAGAACTTCTATCTTTCCATTCTTTCTTTTGATTTCCGCTACAAGGCATGTTTCGCTTGGATTTTTAATTCCAGTTCCTTCAAAGGAAGCAAAGCACTTGTATTCCCCCTTATCAAGGCCCTTAAGTTCCTGGCTCAAAGTAAAATCAAAATTGTCAGGTTCCCAACCCGTTGCATAGCAAAGACCTTCCTTTGCATTCTGGTTGTTCTTATCTACCTTAGGATTTCCTTTGCCAAGGTCATTTGTTATGGTCCAGCCTTCAAGAGTGCCCTTCTCAAAATTTCCGTTAACAAGTAAGTTGCTTGCAGTAACATTTACATAGCAGGTAACATCGTCCCCCTTCTTTGTCTTTCCAGTAACCTTGTATTCACCAAAGTCCGGATGAATGAGGACTGCTTCCGCCTGACCCCTGTGCCAGTCAACCGCTTCGTCCACAATGGTTCCGTCGTTGTAGGCAACCTTTGCAGTTGCAGGCAGTTCATTCTGCTTTCCGTAAGCAAATTCCACGCGAAGGTCATCAATGTGAACCACTTTAAGATCACCCTTTGATCCTGTGCGGGCATAGTTCCATACATTGATGCTGTCCAAAACCTTTCCGTCAAAATCAAAGAATGCCTGATTGTCCCAAGTGCCGCCATTGACCGCAGACTTAACTTCCTTGTCATAATCGCGTGCGTTGAAAGTTGCCCAGCCGCTTCCGTTTTGAGCCCAGCAGTTCTGGTTATAGGCAAGGACTTTTTCCGCATCATTCCTAGAAAGGTCAAAGTGCTTTGGCGGAATCCAGGCAGGTTCCCAGTAGAACACACCGATTCCGGCTCCCTTTACTTTTACAACTGCATCAATTACATCGCGAACCGCAATAGCCTGTCCTTCAACTGTAAGGGGATATTTGAATTCCTGGTTTGCAGACATCGTAGAAACAACATTGCCAAAGCCGTCGCCGTCTTCATCTGTGAAGGGATATGAAACTTCCATAACCATGACTTTTTTATTGTAGAAATTCGAAAGCTTGCGAAGAACAACCGAGAGCTTCTTTACATCACCGTGCCAGTAAGGATAGTAGGAAGTTCCGAATACATCATAATCAACCCCGTACTTTTCAAGCAGAGAAGCCTTGTGTTCAAGATATCCTTCAGAAAGTGGATCAGTATAGTGCACTGCAATCTGAATAGTTTTGTCAAAACTACGAACCGCTTCAGCACCTGCCTTTACAAGGGAACAAACCTCTGCATCATAGATTTCACCGCAAAGGCCGTTGTTTATTTCATTTCCAACCTGAACCATGGAAACCTTTACACCTGCTTTCTTAAGTTTTGCAAGAGATCCGATTGTATATTCAGCAATCGCCTTCTGCTTTTCTTCAAGGCTGAACTTTTCCCATCCCTTTGGAGCCGTCTGCTTGTTAGGATCTGCCCAGAAATCAGAATAGTGGAAATCGATGAGGACTTTCATTCCCAAAGACGTAGCCCTTTCCCCCAGATTGCATGCAACTTCAATGTCGTTGGCTCCGCCACCGTAGGTCCTTCCGTCATTGGTATTTGGATTGTTCCATACACGGATTCGCACAGCGTTTGCACCGCCTGCCTTAAGGAGTGCAATTGGATCAGCAGGAATTCCTTTAGCGTCATAGAACCTTGCACCGCCAGCTTCAACAGAAACCAGGGAAGAAACATCCACGCCCATAAAAAAATCTTCCGGAATATTGCTTACTGGAAGAACCGTGATTTTTTCAGCCGAAGGATTCACTGTCGTCGGAGATTTTTTCAAGTTGCAGGAACTAAGGTTCACGAGGGTAAGTACGCCCGCAGCACAAAGTCCGGCATTCAGAATTGATTTTTTCATTCAGCACCCCAAAATACATAAAATTATCAACACGCGTTGACATATTTAAGTATACCACACCTTTTTGCTAATGCAAGATTTTCATTTTTCCTTTGGGCAATGATTTTGCGCAGCCACACCTAAGTTTTTAAAGTGACAGAACTCGTCACTTGCTGCATTTATACTGATGAACATAAAACCATGGAGGTACAGTTTATGGGATTTGGAAAAGGTTTGGTCGTGGGTACCATTATTGGTGTTGCCGGAACAATTGGCGCCGCACTTATTGCAAGCAGAGTTATTGATGTCGAAGAGGATTTTTTCGACGATAACGAAGATTCCGGTGATTCAGAAAACACTAAGGAAACAGACGATGACACTGCAGGGGGGGAACAGCCAGAAGAAGAGGAAAGCAAATCCGAAGTTCCGGTGGATGCCAATTAGTCCAGGAAACTAGGAAACAACAAAAGCCCCCTCGCGCTGTAGCTGATGTCAACTTCCCTTTAAGAAATTAAAAAAGCCTGCCGGAGCGGAGGTTCACATCAAACTGCGACTTGAGACAGAGTCTCATCGGAGCAGGCTTGATGTGGTTCTTCGCGCAAGGCAGGCTTTTTTTATTTATTTAACAAGCAAGAAATTAACATCATCGCAGACCAGCCATGCACCTTTACCAAACTTTGCATATTCGGCCTTCATGCGGATTTTCACGATGACAGATTCCACTGAATCATCAATTTCAATCGAAGGAATTTCCACGCGATCAAACTTTTTCCACTGGTTAGGAATATCTGCATTTGCCATGAAGGTCACGCTGGTTCCGTTCTTCTTTTTTATTTCCACCATAAGGCAAGTGCCGCTAGGATTTCTTACGCCAGTTCCTTCAAAGAAGGCAAAACAATTGTAGGTTCCCTTTTCAACATCTTTGATTTCCTGCCAGAGCGTAAAATCAAAGTTGTCAGGATCCCAACCGGTGGCATAGAAAAGCCCCTGCTTTGCATTTTCATAATTTCTTACAACTTCAGGCTTTCCCCTGCCCAAGTCATTGCTTATATTCCAAGGCTTAATTTTTCCGCTTTCAAAGTTTCCGTTGACCAGAAGATTGCTTCCAACAAAGTTGACGATGCAAGTTACATCATCGCCATTAATTGTTTTTCCCCTAACCTTATATTGCCCAAGTGATGTTTTCTTACGAACCTCATCAAGTCCTGCCCTGTCCCATTCAACAGTTTCATAAACTTTTGAACCGTCGTTATATATTACCTTTACTTTTTCAGGAAGCTTGTTCTTTCCATTTCTTTCAAATTTTACTGTAGGTTCATTTACACGGACAACTTTTCTTTTTCCCACAGAACCATACTTTGCATAGTTCCATACATTGATGCTGTCCAGAACATTTCCGTCAAAATCAAAGAAAGCCTGGTTGTCCCATTTTCCGCCGTTAACCTTTGATTTTACATCCTTGTCGTAACCGTGGGCACTGAATGTAGCCCAACCGCTTCCGTTCTTAAGCCAGCAGTTTGAGTTGTATGCAAAAACAAGGTCAGAAGCAATTTTAGTAATGTCGTAATGCTGTGGAGGAATCCAGGCAGGTTCCCAGTAGAACACGCCTATTCCTGCACCCCTTACTTTTGCAACAGCCTCAATTACATCACGGACAGCAATAGCTTGTCCTTCAACTGTAATTGGATAATTGAATTTCAGACCAGGATCCGAAGTTGTTGCAGCATTTTTATATCCGTCACCATCGCTGTCTGTAAAGGGATATGCAACTTCCATTACCATTACTTTCTTGTTGTAGAAATTTGCAATCTTTCGGAGAACAATATAAAGCTGCTTAACATCCCCGTGAAGATAAGGATAGTAGGAAATACCAAAAATATCGTAGTCTACCTTGTTTTTTTCGAGCATGGTCGCCTTGCCTTCAAGATAGTTTTCTGCAAGTGGATCCGTATAGTGAACTGCAATCTTTATGTTCCTGTCAAAATCACGAACTGCCCTTGAAGCCGTTTTCAAAAGATAGCAGACTTCTGCATCATAGATTTCTCCGCACAGTCCGTTGTCAATTTCATTTCCCATCTGAACCATGGAAACCTTTACGCCCGCCTTCTTTAGTTTCGTAAGGCTATTAATTGTGAATTCCCTTATGGCAGCCTGTTTTTCATCAAGCTTGAAGTTCTTCCATGCCTTAGGAACATTCTGCCTTTTTGTATCTGCCCAGAAATCCGAATAATGAAAATCGATGAGAACTTTCATTCCCAGATCCATTGCCCTTTTTCCAAGCTTGCAGGCAACATTAATGTCATTGCCGCCACCGCCATAAGTTCTTCCGTCTTCCGTTTTTGGATCATTCCAGACACGGATGCGTACTGCGTTTGCTCCGCCGGCCTTTAGGAGTGCAATTGGATCCGCAGGCTTACCGTCTGCTCCGTAGAATTTTGCGCCGCTTGCTTCAACAGAAAGAAGTGAAGAAACATCAACCCCCATCATGAAGTCATCAGAAATATCCATTACAGGGAGTACAGAAATTTTTTCCCAGGATGGATTTATTGTTGAAACAGTCTGCTTTTTAGTGCAGCCAGATAATACAGAAATAACAAGAGTCCAAACACACAGGCTGAACATTGCTGTAATTTTTTTCATGCGATCTCCTTGAATTGTTTTCAAACCGACAGAAGTTTATCACATATAAACTTTTAGGCAAATAATGTTCTTTTTTCTTTTATTAAAGAAGTAACTTTCCCTTGTGCATCTCGCTTATAACAGTATAAACATTGTCTAAATTGAAATATAATTCCCTCCACATGAAAAGAAATTTTTTTTACACAGTTTTATTTTTCGCACTTTCCTTTGCACACGCAGAGAAAATTTCCTTTGAATACATTACTCCAAATCACAAAACAACCCTTCCTATTGAATGGAATGAAAAATGGTTTGGACAGGCTTCTTCCTATGAATACCATCACGGGATTGCAAGGATTGCATGCCTTATGTCTGCAATATCCTACGATACTGAAATGCTTGCAACAAACTACCGATTATTAGGTATACCATCAAATAACCTTTCGTTAAACTATGACGTTGATTACAGCGATTCCCTTTGGGGAAACGACCAGTGCGCCTTCAGCATTGCCTCAAAAGACATCAACAGCTCCAAGGGAAAACAATCGTTAGTTATTGTAAACATCCGTGGAACACCCCTGAATGCAAACGAATGGTTGTCAAACCTGAACATAAACGACAGTTCCCAAACGGAAAATTCCATCCACAAGGGTTTTGGAAAAGCATCCTCAATCATCCATACGGCATTAATCTCATACCTGTTAAGAAATAAAATCGATCCAACGGATTCCTTCCTCCTGATTACCGGTCACAGCCGAGGGGCAGCCGTTTCAAACCTTCTTGCAAAAACCCTCTACGACGATGGTTTTTTTAAGCCCGAAAACACCTATGTCTATACCTTTGCCGCACCCAATGTTACCACCTCCACAGAATCAAAAAACAAGGAATATGGATTCATTTGGAACATTGTTAATGCTGAGGACATTGTCCCTACCCTTCCATTCTTCAGGGACAACTGGCGGTTTACAAAATACGGCCACACCCGCACCATCCTTAACTACGCCAACAGCAATCAGGAAAAATTCGTCAATGAAGTTCTGCCGCAGATTAACAGTCTATACGAAAGTTTTTTTGAAAGGGATTACTGTCCTTTCTATACAGGTCCTTTTATACCAATCTACATTACAAGACTCGTTTCCTACTATGTTGGAAATGTAGAAAAATTCTACAGGGGATTTTCCGGACTCCACCAGAAAGCAGTGAACCTCATGTACAAAATCTTTCCCGCCGTTGAAGATGACATCAAGGAAAAGAAGGACAAAAGGAAGTCCATGGTGGTCGAAAAAATGAAGCAGGTCATCAACGAAAAGCGACCTGGTTTCACGGAATACATGATGTATGCCTTTACCGACATGCACCAGATTGAAACTTATCTTTCTTTCCTTCTCGTTACTGAAGAAGGCCAAACCTATTCTGACCTTGATTACACCCTCGTTGTTTGCGAAGGTGCCATTGAGGCTGCAGTCTATGACGAAAACAAAAAGGTATTTCTTGAAGTAGTGGAAGGCATTGTCGGAATTGAAAACCAGACCATTCCCGTTGCTGCAATTCCAACCGCAAGCAAGCAGATTCTTGTAGGCGTTCCTTCCAACATGGATTTTGAAATGTTTGTAACCGATGATACTGTTCTACTTTCACCGGCAAAAGTTCGGCTTGAGCATTTTAATTCTGCCGGTATCTACAAGGGATCTACCGAAGTACAGAAAGTTTACCTTAACAAGTATTACGGCAGCAAATTCAGGATTGGGAAAAGTATTGTTGGGAAACAGGGAATAAGAGAAGAAAGAACCAGCTTAAAGGAACGGTCAGAACTTGTAAAACTTGCAAACCTATGGCCAAGTTACAAGATAAGGCTCTATCGGGAATTATCATTCGGAACCGACTGTAACCTTGGCATAGGATTCCACTACGGCATTCCAGTCATTTACGGAACAGCCCTTCTGAACTGGGACCAATCAAAATGGAACAGGGGAATTGATTTTGCCGGAGGTATCGGACATAAAACTGCTTTGTACGGAAGATATTCTCTTGATACGGAAATCCTTGGAAAGGCATGCATTTTTTCTTCCAGGGCTGATACAAGGGATCGGGTTGCCTTCGTTCCGGAACTTAGACTTTCCGTCTCAAGAAACCTTCTTGGAAATTCCAGCGGTTTTGTTGCCTTTGCCTTTGATTTGGAATCAAAAGATTTTAACGACGGTGCTTTTCAATCCAGTGCCAGAAAAAGATCCATATCCGGAATTAGTCTTAATTCAAAAACCAAGCTTTATCCTTGCATCCAGTTTGGACTTAGGTTCTAGAACCTACTTGAAGTAAACGATTCTGTAGGTTCCTGAAATCCCAAAACCCGCCTTCCTGTAGGCATTGTAGGCAGCCATGTTTTCCTGCCTTACCAGAAGGGTTGCAGTACGGCCGACTTTTTCCGCAATGAGGGCAATCCTGTTTACAAGGGCAGTAGCATATCCTTTGCCTCGAAAATCGTTCTGAGTGTAAACTCCGGAAATCTGAATCACCTTGTTCGAAAACATGTTGATGTTTGCCTTTGTGTAAATGCAGTCTTCATCTCCAAGTGCATAAACCGTATTGTTCTTTACGGCCTTGTCAAGGTTCATTCTTTCCAAAGGCAGATTTACTTCTTTCCAGGGCGGAAGAACTTCCTCAACGCAAAAACCGGTCTGCAGCGGCATAAGCCTTTCGCAGTCTTCCATCTGACATACAAAAGCTTTTGGAGCATCTTCGTCTATATATACCTGTCCGCCATATTCCATGAGGAACATGTTCCTGCAGTCTTTTTCTTCATACTTGTTCTTCAGGAGTCTTTCCATCTTCAGGACTTCGCTTTCTTCCCCGTGGATGCAGAAAACCTTCTTGTCCTTCATGAAATCGGAAACCACTTTTTTCATTTCCTTGGACCACTTTGGAATGCAGCAGACAAAGGAGTATCCCTTCGAAAAAGAAAATACACCCTGCACATTTTCATCAACTACGGCATAGACACTTTCATCCTGAGTAAGGACTTTTTCATAGAGGGTACAGCAGAATTTTTCATGGGGCAGAAGGAATTTTTCCAGTTCAGGGAAAATTCCACCCTGTTCGATTGCGTGAATCAGTTTCAACGACATCTTTTTCTTTTAAAAATGATGGGCTGTTTTTCAGCCTACCTATTTTTCCTCTCCCTAACAAAAGCATTGCCGAAGCCCTTCATTTCCAGCTGTTTCACCAGCGAAGGGACATCTTTTCCATCAACTTTTATAACTGAAACCTTTGTATTGCTACCTGATTTTTGAATTGCCACATTCTTGAACTTTGCCCTGGCAATTTTCCTTGCATATTCGCGGGCATTGTTTTCATCAGAAAAGGATCCAAGCTGAATGTCATACAGCTGTCCTTTTTTAAGTACAACTTGCGTTGCGGCCTTGGCTTTTGACGTGGTCCCTTTTGAACGAGTAAGGGGGATTTTCTGAGCCTTTGCGGCAGATACTGCACTCTGCTTTGTATTTGCCCCCATTTTTACGATGTGGATTTTTACTTTTGCAGTTCCGCTCTTTATCATGCCAAGCTTTACTGCGGCTCCCTTTGAAAGGTCAACTTCACGGCCTGCAACAAAAGGGCCCCTGTCGTTTACGCGGACATCTACGCTTTTTCCGTTGGCATAGTTTGTGACTCTGATGATTGTATTGAAAGGAAGGGTCTTGTGGGCACAGGTCATGTCATACATGTTGAACCTTTCGCCGTTGGCAGTTTTCCGACCGTGAAATTTTTCAGCGTAGTATGATACCACAACCTTGTCCTTGTAGAGTTCAAGGCAGAATGCTTCGGACAAAAAAAAGGCCGACAGCAAGAATATGACAAACTTCCTCATATCCTCATTGTCGGTCTCTTTTAAGTTAAAATTAATAAAAGACTTAAGTTTTAATAAACATTATTACCCGTAGGTAGATTATGCAATGAAAAAAAATCTGCACAAGCGAAGCGCGGAAGCCTTTTTTTCAGGGCGGAATCTGCCGAGAGGGTAATCTCTTTATTTAATTTTAAGGTTTTATTTTTTAAGGAGTGCTGCAAATGGATTGTATGTTTCGCCGTCATCATCATCCTTGTGTGACGACATGTATTCCTTTGCATTGTCCTGTTCTTCGTTTGAAATAACTGTGCTCAGGGAAATGCGCTTTTCTTCTGCATCAATCTTTTCGATGATAACGTCGAGGGCATCACCTGGATTGAAAACCTTCTTGAGGTTTGTGTTGCGTTCAACATTGAGCTTTGAAACGTGAACGAGACCGTCAATGCCGTCAGCAAGGTTTACGAATACACCGAAGTCTGCAACACGGCTGATCTTTCCTTCAATCTTGTCGCCAACGCTGAACTTGTCTGCAACTGCATCCCAAGGATCGGCTTCAAGTTCCTTTGTTGAAAGGGAAACTTTTTCGTGCTTCCAGTCTGCCTTGATGATCTTTGCTGTGATTTCCTGTCCAACTGAAAGAACATCTTTAACGCTGCTTACGCGTGTGCGGCTGATTTCTGAAACAGGGAGAAGTGCCTGGAATCCGTTCAAGTCAATGAAGGCACCGTAAGATTCAATGGACTTAACTGTTCCTGTAACTGTCATTCCCACCGTGTATTTTTCTGCAAGGGAAGCAAGTTCAGAAGCAGCCTGTTCTTCAAGAAGAACGCGGTTTGAAACAACAATGTTCTTTCCATCGTTCTTGAATTCCGTAATCTTGAAAGAAAGGTGCTGTCCAACATATTCCGAAGGTTCCTTTCTCTGGCGGTAACCCATCTGGCTGAATGGACAGAAAGCGCGTGTTGTTCCGAGCATTACTTCGAAACCGCCCTTGATTTCTCCCTTGACTGTTCCTTCTACAGGAATGCCGTTCTTGTATGCATTTTCAAAAACCGAGCTGTCACCCTTTGACTTGCTTCCTGCAATCTTTGTTGTAAAGTGTAGTTCTTCCTGCTTTCCTCCAACAAAGTATACCTTAACCTTGTCGCCTTCTTTTACCGTGATGTTTCCGTCTGCATCCTTGAAGTCTGCAACATCAACAAAACCTTCGCTCTTCAAGCCCAAATCGATGAATACTGTGTCACCGCTGATTGCAACAACTGTAGTTTCTACAAGCTGTCCTGGTTCATATAATCTTTTCATTTTCTTTCCTTTGGTACGATTTGTTTTTCATGCCATTATAGATTTATTTATTGCTAATGTCATCCGTGTGAACATTAAATTAAATTCCGTAGACTTCCTTCTTGTGCCTTGTGCCTATTTGCCTCAAGGCCTCTGCAAGGGGAACTGCTGGATTTTCTTCCCTGAAATTTTTCAGGTCCACACTGAACCTGCCCATGGAAAAATGATTCAGAAGGAAAACATTTTCCCACATTGGACTTTCACCGTAAGCTTCCTTAAGCCTGTCCTTGTATCCAAGGAATACTCCGCCCTTTTTAAGCTCGCTGTGTCCCACAAGCCAAAGCTGGGTGTCCACCCCAAGACCAAGATGAAGCCTTGCAGTAATTTCCGCGCACTTAAGCTGGCTCTGCTCAATAAGGTTTTTTATTTCCTCTCCGCCTTCTTTTGCCAGGTCCTTCAGCTGCTTTGTCTTTGCCGTATGAACCGGAGTCTTGTTCATGATGACGGTCTTTTTTCGGAAATCCATGTTGAGCTCGGGATTTTTTTTGAAGAAATTTTCCGCAACAATGCCGCTTTTGCCCACAAAATATCGGTTGTTTTTTGCAAGCTGCTCGTCCTTGCCGGGATTGTCTCCTATTACAATCAGGTTGATTTCGTCTTCTTTCTTAATGTCGTCGTAAGCCCTGTTGAACACCACGCTTGTTTCAACATTGTAATCTGTACCCGCAAGTTCCTTCTGCAACGGTAACAGTTTTGGTGCCAGCTGCCCCCATTTTTCACAAAGGAATCTGTACTCATCCCTGAAGGTGACAAAAGCCTTCCACTGTTCATCTGTCATAAAATCTGTCTCCCTATAGACAAAAAATGGGTACAGAACCTGCACCCATAAAATCACATTAAACGCCTGTTTCTACCATCACAAGTCTGTCACACGGATTGGAATAATCTTACGATTTTTCTCTAGGCTATACTTTTTCTTTCCTGGCATTAACGAATAGCCTTTGCTGTTCGTTTGTGCGGAAGTTACGAAAGGTATAGATTACTAGTGACTCAAAGCTTCCGCACATCCCCATTCTGCATAGTAGGCATCAATGTCTTTCATCAGTTCATCTGTAAGAACTGTACCCTTCAATACCTCTGTAACTTCCTTCATTGTTACGATGGCACGGGCTGGGAAACCGTATTTTTCCGTAATTGTATCAAGGGCGCTCTTGCTGCAGTCTGCCGAAGCCTTTTCCATTCTGTTGAGGGAAACCATTTCGCCTACAACTGTCACCTTTGCCTGGCCCGTTACGATTGGATATGTTTCTTCAATAGATTTTCCGGAAGTTGTAACATCCTCGATGATTACAACCCTGTCGCCGTCCTTAAGTTCAGATCCCAGGATTGCCCCCTTGTCTGCACCGTGATCCTTTACTTCCTTGCGGTTTGAACAGTAACGGATTTCCTTGCCGTAGAGCTTCTGATAGGCAATTACTGTTGTTACGGCAAGAGGAATGCCCTTGTAGGCGGGTCCAAAAAGAACGTCAAAATCATCGCCGAAGTTTGCGTGGATTGCCTGTGCATAGTATTCACCGAGCTTTGCAAGCTGGCTGCCTGTAACATATGCTCCCGCATTCATAAAGAAAGGAGATTTTCTTCCGCTCTTGAGAGTAAACGAACCGAACTTCAAAACCTGGCTCTGAACCATAAAATCAATAAAATCTTTCTTGTACTGTTCCATGGCCATAGTGTATCACTTTTTCACCTCCATTGCGAGCGTTCTCTACATTGCAACCGCACTTCGCCTTCTTCGTCATTGCGAGTAGCGTATAAACGAAGCAATCCATCCGCCCCCTAGTGACTAACATGACACAAAACGATAGAATGTCAAACATAATTTAGGGAGGTTTCTTTATGAAAAAGACACTTTTTACTATTGCAGCAGCTATTTTTTCAACAGCTCTTTCTGCACAGGTTCTTCCATCACCACAGATGAAGAACACACTCTGGACAGGCTTTGGAGATTCTTTTGCAGGTGACACTGTACTCTACGGTTTTACCGACACAATGCAGGCCCGTTTTGACAAGAATAACTTTGTCATAGAAGGAATGCTCAATACAAGTTTCCTTGCAAACTACGATTACTTCGGAAAGCTTGATAACTTTGTTTTCGGAACATCTAATCAGAATGCCCTCAACCTTCACTACGGAAGAAGATCCGACGGGAACGGAAGATCAAGTGAAAACACAAACTATTATCTCAACTATGATAATTCAGTAAATTCGCAGAACACTATCCAGGATTCCTACTACGTTAACTTCCTCTACCACATCAACGACAATTTTGATGTAGGTATCGGAACTAAACTCAACTGGCAGGTAGGACCTTGCCCCCGCTACGGAGCATGGCTCTTTGAACCTGGTGCACACTCTCGCCAGGGCGGATTCTCTACAGCATACGACGACAGAGCCGGCGTATGGGCTAAGACTTCATCAGAAAATGTAGGTTCTTACAAATTCTATGTTGACGCTCCAGGTTCTGCTGATGTTGTTGGTTTCGTTCCATTCGCAAACAAATATGCAAAGCGTGCCCTCGGATTCCGCTTCAAGACATCAAAGAAGGACAAGGTTGGCCTTGAATTCGGGCTTGCAATTCCTAACGGATTTAATACAGACGATCCAGCCGTCAACGCCGCTGCTAGAATTGCTCCCTGTGACTGGCTTGCTTTCAGTACAGTTCTTGAAGGTGCCTTCGACCAGAAGTCAAACTTCTATTCAGGCGCTACAATCGGCATGAAGAATTTTATAATCGACGCATACATTGCAGCAGACAGCCTCTTCTCTGATGCAAAGAATGACGAAGCTTACGGACTTGGAGCTTCGGTCACATTCATCATTCCTTCAACAGACATTACTTTGAGACCTGAATTAGGACTCAACTTCTTTGAAAACGACAACTACTCAACATCGTTCTACACAGGCTGTGAATTTGACCTTCCTATCACAAAGGAATTCTCAATTAACATGTGGGGTTCTTTTGCATCAGGTTCAAAGGACAAGAGTTGGAGTGATAATCCTGCAACTGACGACTGGGACGGCGGTAAAATCTTCAACTTCAAGCCAGGCATTAAGTTCATATACTCAAGCCACACAACATTTGATGTTTATGTTAACCTTGAAAGCCGCACTGCATTTGACGGAACCAACAGAAAGTGCTGGTCAAGCGGTTTCTTCATGACATACGTTTTCTAATCTGAATTTCATTCTTAGAAATATTAAGGACCTGAAAATTCAAAAGATCTTCAGGTCCTTTTTTATATCCTGCCTCCGGCTGCATTGTTCACCTGTATTTCAAACTCTACTTCAAGATTTTTCCTGAGTGGCTTGTACAGGGCTTTCTCCTCAATTTTAAGAAAGGCAGTTCGGCTTATGTTTTTTGCTCCGTAACGGGCAATGTTATCCGTATAGCTCTGGCTGTCTACAATCATTCCCCCGCATTCAATGAAAGCTTTCATAAAAAGAATGAAGGCGCTTTTGGAACTGTCCGTAGCCTTTGTAAACATGCTTTCCCCGCAGAAAACGCTTCCTATGAGGACCCCGTAAAATCCTCCTACAAGTTCATCATCCTTCCATACTTCAAAACTGTGGGCATAACCTTCTTCATGGAATTTGCTGTAGGCTTCTATCATCATGTTTCCTATCCAGGTTCCATTCTGCCCTTTTCGACTTTGCCTTGCGCACTCAATCATTACCTGAGGAAAAGCCTTGTCCATGGTGTATGTATAGGGAGTGTGCTTCAGGAATTTTGCTGCGCTTTTAGGAATGTGAAAATCCCGGGGCATAAGGACAAACCTGGGATCCGTTGAATGCCAGACTACGGGTTCCCCATCATCTTCGCTGAACCATGGGAAAACTCCCTGCATGTAAGCCGAATACAAAAGCTGCAAATCCATGTCTTCCGTTACTGCACAGATGGAATCGCCGTATTCCGCGTATAAAGTTCCGGGCTGTGGAAATTCATAGATTACGGTTGGATCTACGAGACCACATGGCATTTAAGCCCTCCCTTTTCTACCACTACTTCAACTTTACCACCGTTAGTCAGCTTACCGAACAGAAGTTCGTCAATTAATGGCGAAGCTATCTTTTCTTCTGCATAGCGCTGGATGTTTCTAGCACCGAATTCCGCACTCATGCCCTGTTCAGCAATGAAATCGTAAACTTCCTGGGATGCAGTAAAGGAAATCTTCTTTGATTCAAGGCGTTTTGCAATGGCACCAACGGCTTTACAGGCTATTCTTACGGCAATATCCTTGCCAAGGCGCTCAAAGTATACGATTTTGTCCAATCTGTTCCTAAATTCTGGAGTAAAAGTCTTTTCAACTGCATCCTTAAGTACAAAACGGTCGTTAGTTAGCATGTCTCCTGAACCGCTGAAACCAACTGAATTCCTGCCCATATCCCTTGCACCGCAGTTGCTCGTAAAGATTATGAGGCAATTCCTGAAGTCCGCCTTGCGCCCCTGGCTGTCAGTCAAAGTTCCGTAATCAAGGACCTGAAGAAGAGTGTTGTATATGTCACTGTGGGCCTTTTCGATTTCATCAAAGAGGATTACCGCATGGTTTTCCTTTCTTACGGCTTCAGTAAGGACACCGCCGTTTTCATAGCCTACATAGCCCGGTGCAGAACCAATAAGTCGGCTGATGGAATAGGATTCCTGATATTCGCTCATGTCAAAGCGAAGGAGCTTTACACCTAGTTTTTCCGCAAGAACCTTTGCAAGTTCAGTCTTACCGACTCCAGTTGGCCCAACAAAAAGAAAGCTTGCCTCAGGCTTTTCCAAATTGCGGAATCCTGCCCTCGCCTTCTTTACTGCACTGCATACAGCTTCAACTGCGACATCCTGACCGAATACTTCCGCCTTTATCTTCTGGTCAAAATTACGGAGGTTTTCCTTTTCTTTTCCGCTGATGTTTTCAAGAGGAACCTTTGCTGCCCTTGAAACCACATGGCGGATTTCATTTACCGTTACCCTGCTCTTTCCGTGGAGTCGTGCGTATACACCGCTTTCATCAATTACATCGATAGCCTTGTCCGGAAGCCTTTTGTCATTGAAAAAGCGAACGGAAAGATCCACCGCCTGGGCAAGGCATTCAGGTGAATACTTTACCTTATGGAATTCCTCGTACTTTGGAAGAATGCCCTTTAGGATTTTTATGCTTTCATCACGGGTCGGTTCAAGAATATCTATCTTCTGGAATCTTCTGGCAAGTGCCCTGTCCTTTTCAAAAGTCTTTGTATACTCTTCAAAAGTTGTTGAACCAATGCAGCGGAGATTACCCTTTGACAATGCAGGCTTAAGAATGTTTGCGGCATCAAGGCTTCCACTGGAATTGTTGCCTGATCCAGCACCTATCATAGTGTGTATTTCGTCAATGAAGAGAATAGCCTTCGGTTTTTTCTGAAGGGATTCCACCAGTTTCTTTATTCGCTTTTCAAAGTCTCCGCGGAATTTTGTTCCTGCTATAAGAGAACTCATTTCGACGGAATAGATTTCCGCATCCTTAAGATAATCGGGAACATTGCCCTCTGCTATACGCTGTGCAAGTCCTTCCGTAATTGATGTTTTTCCAACACCTGCATCACCAACATGGAGGGGATTATTTTTTGTCCTGCGGCAAAGGATTTCAATGGTCCTTTCTATTTCTTCATTGCGTCCTACAAGCTTGTCCAGCTTTCCTTCTTTTGCCAAGTCTGTAAGGTTTACGGCATAGGAATCCAAAGGATCCTGCGTACTCTTTTCCACTGCAGCGGCGGCTTCTTCTGCAAGCTGCTCAAAATTCATTTTTGAAAGGTCAAAGAATTCAGGATGATTAAGTTCAAACTGACGGGCAGCCAAAAGGAATTCCATGTTGATGCCGTTATTTTTCATCATGTAGGAAGCATGGAGCCTTTTGTCTGTCACCATTGAAAACAGATAGTGGTACAATGAGACTTCACTTGACTTTTCTTCTTTTGCAAATGCTTCTGCCTTGGCTAGAACTTCGTCAAACAAAACGCTGTGGGGAATTTCGTCCTCTTCTTCGTATTTTCTTTTTCCCGTTGGATTGTATTCCTCAAGATATTCGAGGACATCTTTTTCCAGGGATGCAAGGTTTATATCCGGATTTATTGCAAAATGATTGATTGTCGCGCTGTCCAGCATGCAGAAAAGGACAAGCTCCGGAGTTGCATATTCAAGACCTCTTTCATAGACAACATCTTCCGCCTGCTCCAGGAGGCTGCTGAGTTCTTCTGATAATTCCATTAATCTTCTTCCACCGTAATCTGTAAGGGAAATCCCTGAGCCCTTGCCTTGTTCTGTGCAGAACGGGCCTTTGTCGCCGCAATGTCATAGGGATAGACTCCGGCAACCCCCTTGCCGGACTTGTGAATCTCAAGCATGACGGCACTTGCTTCTTCAAAGGTTTTGTTAAAGTCGTCCATCAAAACTTCAACTACGAATTCCATGGTCGTGTAGTCGTCGTTAAAAAACAGAACCTTGTACTGAGGAGGTACATCGAATTCCACTTGGACATCTGAATCTGTCTGGTCCGAAAACTGGGTGTTGCTAGCCATAATTAATAATTATTATATAGGAAATTTATGCCTTGTTGGCAATCCACTGACCGATCTTAACGCGGTATTCGCCGTCCTTAAGACCTTCTTCAATTTCTGGTAAAAGCTGAACCTTTCCTTTTTCAAACAGAAGGGCAATTGTAGAACCGTGCAGGTCAAAGTAGCCTTTTTCTTCGCCTTTCTTTACGGCACAGTTTTCGTGGTGGTTGATGATTCCGCCAACACTAAAGGCACCGATTTCCACGGAAGCAATATGGCCGAAATTTTCTGTATGAAGGATATTCCAGCTGCGCCTGTTTAATGTAAATACCTTGCACTTTTCCAAAGCCAATGGCTGAACGCAGTAGAGCTTTCCCTTGATGAAGTGATTGCTTTCAACTGTTGCATTGTCGCAGAAAATGTAGCGGTGGTAATCCGTTGCACAAAGGCGGAATACAAGGCACTTGCCTCCGATGAATCTTTTTCCGGTTTCTTCATTCTGGAAAAAATCCGTAAGGCTGTAGTCTGCACCCTTGATGCGGAAAGTGCTGTCTTCGTTTATGTCGTAGGCAGTCAAAAGGCTGTCGCATGGACTGATGAAATGTGAAGGATCGGAATCAAAGGAAACCGTCTCTTTCTTGCGTGTAAAGAAGTCATTGAAGGAACGGAATTTCCTTCCTTTCCATTCATTCATATTGATTCCATTCTTCTTTATGAAAGGCTTGATTGCAGGAATGGAAAGAGGCGTGCGCAAATAAAGACCAAGAAGGGCAGGTGTCCTTAAAGCAAGCATAATTTCAAGAAGAACTCTGCCTGGTTTTGTTCCATAAAGGAAGAGGGTCGATTTGTCGTTTGGTTCTTTCTTCATAGTGAGCCTATTAACAGCAGACAATGAGGGCAACTATTTCTGCAATGCCTACACAGATGAGAACGATTTTACCCAGAAGATTAGGCTTAACGAGCTTGAACGGACTGATAAAGGCAATTCCACAGACAATGAGAATGCCAGCTCCAACATATTCGCTGAAAGGCCTTCTTACTACGCTGCAGATATCATAGATTGCAGGAATGATGAGGGCAATGGAAGTAACAGGAAGTCCCTTGTAAATGTGGCGTTCTTCTGCGGTAACCTTCTGGCGTTCTGCTTCGTCAACATTAAAGAATGCCAGGCGAATGAGTGCACAGAGAAGATAGCAGGCACAGATTGCAGTCACGATGTTATGTACCGGTGGAAGTGGTCCAAACTTAAGCCTTGAACCTTCACGCCCAAGTTCATAAACAATCATTGCAGGAAGAACCCCGTAGCAGATAAGGTCGCTCATGGAATCAATCTGAATTCCAAAACCCTTCTGAAAGTCGGTACGGTCTTTCTTTGTAGAAGCAACTTTTCCATCGAACATGTCGAGAACACCCGATGCCATAAGGCAAAGAAGAGCAGCCTTGAAATTCCCGTCAAGAACATAACTGATGCCCACAAAGGAAATGATCATAGCCACATAAGTCATCCAAACTGTGTAATTGTAAACACCTAACATATTTATCCCCTAAATTTCCTACACTGTTTTTCCAAGGTATCCAAAAATCAGGCTGTAAGCCAGAATGGTCCAGGGTTTTGCGGTCAGTATAATAATCATGAACCTTTTGTACGACAAATGAGTAAGCCCTGAGAAATAGCACAAAAAGTCATCCGGCGAAAAAGGAAAGGTGATTGCCACCCAGAGGAAAAGCGAATAGTTCTTCCTGTTCCTGTTAAGCCATTTTATACATTTATTGTAATGTTTCTCCCCCATGAGAGAACTTACAAATGAAACCCCAAATTTGCGGGACAATGTGAAAGCAAGGAGTGAACCTGTACAGATACCGATGTAACTGCAGATAAACCCTTTCACCGTTCCAAACAAGGTAGCACCTACAATACAGCCAAGAGCACCCGGGATGACCGTATAAACTACCTTTATGCACTGGAAGAAAGTTAAGATGAGGGGACCGTAAATTCCAAAGGACGCTATATATTCCTGAAGATTTTCCTCAGACTTAAAGCGTCCCTGAGAATATTCATAGACAAAAAATGCAGTCATGGCAATGAAACCTACTGCAAAGACAACTGTAAGCAAGGTCTTTACTTTTTTGCCTGAAGATACCGCCTTCTCATTTTCTTCCATAATTGAATTATTTTAACACATTTTGGAATAAATATATAGATGTCAATGAGCATTGTGGCTTTTTTACTTATTTTCTGATTTTCCTTCAAGGAATGGGCGGGCTACCTTCACCTGGAAGAAATCAACGAGAGGTCCCATGAAGAAAGCGGTGATGATGGTACCGATTCCCACAACTGCCTGGATTCCATCGATTTTCTTTGTGGCAAGAAGGAATAGTCCAACACCGGCAACAACGCAGATTACATCAGTAATGATTCTGATAAACTTAAACTGCCAGATGTGCCAGGTGTTTGAAATGATGAGGGCAACTGCATCGTAGGTTGAAACGCCAAGGTCAGCAGTGATGTAGAAAGATGATGCAAAGCAGATTACGCCGATGCCTATCAAAAGGAAAATTGCACGGAGGTAAAGGGCAGGGGCAGGGAAGAAGTGCTGCAATGTTTCAAGGGAGAACTGTGCAACATATCCAAGAAGGAACAGGTTGATGAATGTTGCAAGGCCAATGTAGTGGCGGTCAAAAACAAGGCTGAACAAAAGAAGGATTATATTTACGATTACATAGAGGGTTCCAAACTTTATTGGAATCAAGACATCAAGACCTGCCATAAGGGACTGGAAAGGGTCAACGCCAAAGAATGCATGCTTGAAAAACCCTACTGCAATCCCGCAGATAAGAACACCGATGGCGCTCATGAGGCACCTCTTTACAAAATGATCCTTGTTGAAAATATTCATTGTATGCTCCTTGTCATTCCGAACCATATCCGAAATCTGTGTCATTTGTTTATTGAGACCCCGAATCCATTTCAGGATGACAACTATTTATGATGCGGGATTTGCTTTTTGCCGTCAAGGATTTTAATCAATTAGAAAGAAAATTTAAAAATTCGTGTTCTAAAACTGAAGGAAGAACCAGCGGTAAATTGCATTAAGTCGTTCGTTCATAAGGCCCTTAATGATCTTCCTTATGCTGAAAAGCTTTAGTACATTATCGTAGTTTACGTCGGCTGATATATAGAACAGAATGTCATCGCCAAGATCAGTAACATGAATGTTTATTCGGAGATTTTCCACCTTGCAGGCATTCAATCCCAGAAGGCCAATATTACTTTTGTTCAGGATTGAAAGGTAAAGTTCATTTTCCGTCATCTCATATTCCAGAAGGAATTTCAAATTTCCAAGAAGACGGTCATGCTGGTAGCAGTAAAGGTTAAGCCCATCGCAGTCTCTTGTCACCATATCTGGAATGTCCCTTGCTTTTTCCAGACCGTCAATGGTACTCACTTTTTTATAAAGTACCGACCCATTGGGATTTGAGTTGGAAAACCTGTAGCGCATGCCGCTCATTTTTGAAAGGGCAGTGAAGACTTCCGATATGTCCTCCATAGTAATTTGCTGAAGGCCCTTCTTTCCACAGGAAAGAACATCTCTTTTTGAAATCAGGTAGAGGAATTCTGCAGTGTAGGGCCTGTCTTCTTTTTCTATTCTTCTGGAAAATATTTTTTTCCTGTAAATGCAATCCGGTACAAGTAGAAGTCTTTCATCCCCTTCATCATGAATTACACTTACAAAGCGTTCCTGCTTCAACTCGTCAATAAATTCTTCAGGAGCAACATCTTCTAACGATAGGGCAAATAGTCCTGAACAGAAGATAAAAGCTAAGGGCACCAGGGTAAAAAGCTTTTTCATCATGGTAGTCATACTAGCATATAAAAATGTTTTATTATACTTTTCTTCATGTCTATATTCCATTTATCAAACAATATTATTTAAGGGAACAAAATGCGTTGGCTGCGGAAGATGTCTTGCCCACGCAGAAAAGATCGGACTTGGAATACGCAGCTACGAACTTAAAAAGATATATAAGTAAAATTCCGGATTTACTTTATATTAAGCACCACAAAGGGGCAGTCTGATTTTTTTAGGCTGCTCTTTTTATTGACATCTGTACTCTTCTATAATAGTATTTGTATTGTAATCATTACAATTTAATTACACACAATTCGGAGGTAACATTTATGAAAAAATGGAGATGTAAGGTTTGCGGTTATGTTCACACAGGAGACAACGCACCGGAAGCATGCCCTCAGTGCAAGGCAAACAATCCATGGTTAGAAGTTAAGGAAGAAGGTGGATTTGCCTGCGAACACGAAGTAGGTGTTGCACAGGGTCTTGATGCAGAAGTTGTACAGGGACTCCGCGACAACTTCAACGGAGAATGTTCAGAAGTTGGAATGTACCTTGCCATGAGCCGCCAGGCAGAACGCGACGGTTATCCTGAAGTTGCAGAAGCTTACAAGCGCTATGCTTTTGAAGAGGCAGAACACGCAGCAAAGTTTGCAGAACTCCTTGGCGAAGTTTTAACAAAGGATACAAAGAAGAATCTTGAAATGAGAGCCGATGCAGAAGCAGGCGCATGCGAAGGAAAGCTTGCCCTTGCAAAGCGCGCAAAGGAACTGGGATACGATGCCATCCACGATACAGTTCACGAAATGGCCAAGGACGAAGCCCGCCACGGTGCAGGTTTCAAGGGTCTCCTTAAAAGATATTTCTAATTGATTGCTTCGTCGCAAGCTCCTCGCAATGACGAAACATAACAGCGTCATTGCGAGCACGACGACAACAATGCAGCGTCATTGCGGGCTTGACGACAGAAGTGCATAGTTACTGAATCGTCATTGCGAGCCCGTAACGGGCGTGGCAATCCCCTCCAATATTACAAGGCAAAGAGAACCATCATGATAACTCAGCTTACAAAACAGGAAATTGCAGACAAACTCAACTCAAATAAAATCAGGCCATCTTTACCGCGAATTGCCATCTATGATTATCTATTAAAGAATCCCATTCATCCTACAGCCGACAACATCTACACGGCTCTTGCCCCGACAATTCCAACCCTTTCAAAGACAACCGTCTACAATACCCTAAAGCAATTTGCAGAAGCCGAACTTGTAATAACCCTCACAATTGAAGACGGGGAACTGCGCTTTGATGCAGACACCAGCAGCCACATTCATTTCAAATGCTCTAAATGCGGAAAAGTTTTTGACATTTACGAAAAAATTGATCTGGAAGAAGAAATACTCCCCAAAGGATTTCAGCTTTTTAAAAGCCAGACCAACCTCTGGGGAATCTGCCGAGACTGCGGAAACCGTTAGACCAACGGCTTATCACTGAAAGAGAATCAATCCTTCTGGAACAAGGGCACGATAGCGGATGCGGCACTCAACGACTGCTACAAGAACTACAACAAGGGAGAACCAGAAGAAGAAACTGTCCATCTTGAAGCCGGCAAAGTAGTTGTATACGCCGTGAAGAAGAATTGCAAGAATAAATGAGAGAACCTTTGTGCTTTCATTTTTAATGCTGTATACGAAAAGCCCCGAAAGACCTGCACATGTCGCATGAATTACAACTGCTGTCAGCAGCCTGAGCCCCAACCTTTCAATTCCCGAAACAAGATAAACCATTGACTCAAAGCAGCCCAAGGCAAGTCCACTCAAGAGGGCACAGGCAAAGAATGCAGAAAGGTTAAGTTTTTTTGAAACGAAGAAAAGCAAAAGCATCTTGATGGTTTCTTCAACTACACCATTGATTAAAAGGCTCTTCAACAACACCTGCATGAGGGAGTAAACAGAAACCAGATGATAGTATTCTATTGCAAACTGAATTGCTGCAATTGGAATTACGGCAAACAGTCCAAGGAGAATGGAAATTACTCCGCTAAGAAATCTGAATTCCTTGATTAAAACCAGCATGCAGGCAAATGCCGCAAGCAAGGGAAGGATGCAAATCAAAAAAGGAATTAATGGATCTGAAATCATTTTTACGCCCTGAACTGTTCAACAGTAAAATTTACGATGCTTCTCATCTGTTCAAGATTTGTCTGGTTAAGGATGCCGAGACGGAAAATGCCTGATTCAATGAGGGTATAGAAAAGGTCGTTCATGTCCTTTACGGGAACATTCCTTATCTCACCTTTTTTCTGACCTCGTATGATGATGGTGCTCATAAGGTGAATGATTCTGATTACACGCTTCCTGATCCTTTCGTTGATGTCAACTCCGCCTTTTTCAAGCTGAATCAGGTACATGTGGAGGACCTTGAAGAATTTAGAATTCTGTTCTGCCACATCAAAAATCCTGAAGAAAATTTCCTTAAGGCAGTCAATGGAATGAAGGTCAGGTTTCTTGATGATTTCCAAAAGCTGATTTTCAAGATCGCCCGTAAGCTGCTTGATGCTGAAGGAAAAAATTTCGCGCTTGTTCTTGAAGTATATGTATAGGGTAGTGCGTGTAATTCCGCAGCGGTCTGCAATCTTCTGGTAGGTAACATCCTCGTATCCTTCCGCAATGAAAAGTTCCAGGGATTTTTCGAGGATTTCCTTCTTTCTTTTTTCGTGCTCTACAACAATAGCCATTTCTATGCTCTTTCCTTAACGGTAAATGTACAGGGTTGTATCAAGGTTTCCGGCCTTCAGGGTTTTGGATGCACTTGCTTTCTTGCAGATGCATTCCTGGAAATTTTTCTGGCTTGTGATTACACCCATCTGCCAGTTTTCAAAGTCAACGAAGAGGGATTTCATTTCACCGTAAAGGTCTTCCGCATCAGCCTGATCCAAAAGGCGTTCGCCATAAGGTGGATTGCAAAGGAGAAGTCCCGTTTCATAAGGAGCACGGATGTCCTTGTAGTCGCTCTGAATGAAGTCAGGACGTTCGATCCTCATATCGCTTCCGATGAGCTGGAGTGCGCGTCCTGCCATTACGCAGGCATGTTCTGCATTGAGCCTTGAGCGTTCAACGGCTGCAGGATCAATGTCGCTTCCTGTAATGCGGCATTCAACATCAGTGCGGATTTTAGAAGCTTCTTCCCTTTTGATTTCAAGGGCACGCTGCTGGTTGTAGATCACCAGATTTTCGTAGGCAAAGCGGCGGCCAAGTCCCGGTGCAATATTGTGTGCATAAAGGGCTGCTTCAATTGCAATTGTACCGCTGCCGCAAAAGGGATCGTGCAACGGAGTCTTTCGTCTCCACATCATTTCCTGAAGGAGAACCGCTGCTGTAGTTTCGCGAAGTGGAGCAATGCCGCCGTCAGTCCTGTAGCCGCGCTTATGGAGGGCTTCTCCGCTTGTATCAAGAAGAATTGTCGCAACATTCTTGTCAAGGTAAACGCGCACATCTGAACTTTCGCCAGTTTCGGGCATGGAAGCCATGTGCCATACATCGCCAAGCTTTGTGTAGATTGACTTGAGGATCATTGACTGGATGCTGTGCTCGCTGTTGAGCTTGCTTGCATGAACGCGAACCTTGTCCACTATTACGCGGGCAGTTTTCTTAAGGTAGTCCTGCCAGTTAATCTTGTAGCATCCTTCAAAAAGTTCGTCAAAGTTGTAGGCCTTGTATTCTGCAAGCTGAATGTAAACGCGGTCGCTGGTCCTCAGGCAGTAGTTTGCACGATACATTGCATCAATGTCACCGCTGAAAGTAACGCGGCCAGGAGCCTGCCTGTCCAAAAGAGAATATCCCAAATGCTTTATTTCATTTCCAAGGATTTTTTCTGCGCCCACGGCACAGAGTGCAACGTATGTCATGTCTGCCTGCCTTTTGATTTTATTTTGACATTTTATCAGTTTTTGTAAATTTGTTCAAATTGAAAGAAAAGGCTAAAAAACCGTCATTTTAAATTTTTTAGCGGTTATTAAATATACGGGAAGGGAAAGGAGTTATACATGTACAATATCAAGCGAACAGCAAAGGATTCTGTTTTTACGGCTCTATTCAGTCATAAGGAATATGCCCTGCAGCTCTTCAAGGCACTTCACCCGGAGGAAAAAAATGTTACTGAAAAGGATATTGAAATAATCACTATCGACAATGTTTTGACAGACGGCATTTACAATGACCTTGGACTCATGTTCAAAGACAGGCTGATTATTCTTGCAGAAGCCCAGTCCACCTGGAACGGCAACATGGCCATACGAGGCCTTCTTTATCTTTCGGAAACCTATAAGCGGTATCTGGAAAAAAACAGACTTTCCCTGTTCACTTCTGCCACAGTTCAGCTTCCTGTTCCAGAGATCTATGTAATCTATACGGGCGAAAAAGGAAACCGCCCTGATGAAATTCTTCTCTCTGATCATTATCCAAAGAATTCTACTTCGCCACTACAACTAAGAATAAAAATGATTTATGATAGCAAGGAAGGTGATATAATCTACCAATACATCAATTTCTGTAAAGTGTTTAACCAGATGCGGAAGGATTTTCCTGACAGTGTCGTCATGGCTGTTAAGAACACCATCAGCATTTGCCGTAACAAAGAACTTCTTGCAGAATTCCTTAAGGATCACGAAACGGAGCTGAATGACATTATGTATGATTTTCTGTATAACGAAGAGTACTGGCGAAAGCTTATGCTGCGTGATGAGCGCAAGAAGGCTCGAGAAGAAGGATTGGCTGAAGGTCGTGCTGAAGGCAAGGCTGAAGGACATGCTGAAGGACTTTCAGAAGGATTGGCTGAAGGCCGAATGCAGGGCGCCCGCGACAAGGCTCTGGAGATGGCAAAGAAAATGCTCGCTAAAGGCATGGCAATTAATGATATTGTAGATTTAACCGGGCTTACCTCTGGCGAAGTTATTCAACTTCCAAACCAGATATCATGAATTTTCATTTGCTTTAACTGATTTTTCCATACAATAACTATAATAAACTTGGAAACGAAAGCATATTTTATTATCTGTAACCATAAAAAAAGGGCAGCCTTATGACTTGATTGCCATGGGGCTGCCCTGTGGTTTGAAGGGGACTAGCGGACCACCTTTGCCTTGCCAGGGTCTCCAACTTCAAAACTGACACTATAATCCTGGTTATTTCTTACAACCAAATAAGAACCAGGTTCAGCAGGGTATGAAGTATAAGTACTAATCCATCTGTTCTGAGCATTACATGTATACTTAGGTCCCTGATATTTTCCATTCTTTATTGTTTCATCATCCATGAGGCCTGCCAATGGCATAAAGTACAGGCTTTTTGTTATTTTCCATGAAACAACATAGAAATCAGTTCCTTCTTCTGTAAACAAAATTGCTTTATCCAGATCAGACGGACTCCATGAAGTTGCAAGACCTGGTGTAGTATTTCCTCCAGCAGGATTATCACCACCACGCAGAAATAGACCAAGGCGCTTGCTTGTTAAATTTGATCCTGTCATTGTTTCACCTGGCCAGTTTGTAAAGTTTTCATTCAACTTGCTATTGCTTCTTAAAGCAAGTTTACCGCTGTCATTATTAATCTGAATGGTTGTACGCTGAGCAACTTCATAACCCTTTGTTGACTTCCCCTCTTTTGTTGCTGTTGCCGTAATCTTATAGGTAAGACCATTTCTTGTGTCATTACCAATATCAAATGAGGAACTATATAAATTATCCCCCGAAACAGGATTTCTTTTTGTTGTTGCAGCCGGTTTTGTTGCAAGACCAGTTCCAGGACCTGAATTTTCAACAAAGTTGTATACTCTTTGTCCAACAGAAGAAAGCGTATAGAAATAATTTAATTCAATATCAGGAGTTTCACAGTCAATCTTTACTTTTGCTGTCATAGGCTGGGTTGATTCAAAACCACCATCTGTAGCCTTAGTAACTTTGGTATCATCCTTCATAATTCTGATGACAGGCTTTTCAAGAGGCAGAGCTGTCGTAGAGAAAAGATAAGAATTATACCCTTCAACGGTACTATCATACTTTGCCGCAGGGAATGACGAACCACCGGCCTTGTCAACTACAAATCCTTCTGGTATTGAAATATCGTACTCAGCACCAATACAAGGAAGCTTATCTAAAACAACAGTTACAGTCTTATTGCCTGTGGCTGAATTTAATGTAACCTTATTGCTCTTTACATTCTGAGTAATAATATGATTTTTGGTCTCTTCATAAAGTCTAACAAGAGTTAAATCATTAGCATCGTAACCAAACTTCAATACATACTTTGGCGTCAGATCTGCAACAAATTCTGAACTTGCACCGTTTGTTGTATATTCATAATAATCAGCTATAGCAGGTTTCTTTGACGCAAGAAACTTATATTCAGTTTCAGAAAGAACAGGCGGAACTTTTGTCACATTTTTCTGAGTGATTGTAATGTCTCCACTGCCTTTTTTTACAGCCTTTGAATACGTAATTGTAACAGTTGTCTTTGTATAATCATCATCCGGAGTAACATCAACATTTGTAATCGCAGGTAAAGTTTTAATAATAGTGATGTTTTTCTTATTTGCAAGATTTATGCTGGATCCACTACCAACAGCACTTTGAATCAAGGCAACTGCATCTGACGTTACTTCTGAATTTGAATCAGAAATTTTTCCGCCATTAAGTTTGAACTCTTTTACATTAAGCCTGTCAATATCTGTTCCACCATCTTTTACAGTATAGTTGAATACAAACTCACGGTCTCCAGAATCACTTACAGATTCCATATTCAATATTACCCCATTGTTGAGTGTAATAGTCGGCTTGTTTGTACCAGATGTAAATTTAAGGCTCTTGTTAAATCTGATTTTTATTGGAATAACCACATCACCGTTTGCATCTGTATCTCCATAACATCCATCAGCCAATGAAGTATAGATATATTCCACTTTGAGAGTCTGTGTATCTACAAGAAAAGCATAAGTCTGAGTCATTTGATTGTTGTTGTAGTCTTTAAGAAGAGCCTTATAAACAAGAGAAGATCCTTTCAAGCTTGTTCCAGCTGCAGTATTGGCAACTGTCGCACTGAATTTGAACCATTTCTTACCATTACCTGTAACTGGATTGCTAGTATAAATTGTTGGTTCGATTTCAATACCATTACATTCAAGCTTGAACAATTTTCCATTTTTTGAAGCATTCCACTTTTCCTTTACAGTATCAAGTCCCCAGGCATTGATTGCATCGTCGCTGATTCTTCCGTTTACAGTGATGGAAGAATCTGAAGTAAAGGCCGGAATTCCGTTGTTGAAAATTTTACCATCAGAAACCGGCTTTCCGTCTTTATTCTGTGTGAAAGTTTTTGACCCATAGACAATATTGGTAAATTCAATTGATGGAGCTTCAATATCACCAAGAATTGTGTAATCTTTTGTAATAGCATTTCCGTTTCCGTCCTGTACCCTGAACACAAAAGTCTGATTTGAAAGCCTTTTTCCTTCAGATCCGTCAATTCCAAGATCAGTAAAGATGTTTACAGGAAGCTCTGCCTTATATTTTTTCCTTTGGGTGGAAGGATCTGTTCCATCATCTGTAAGATTTATTTCTAATACCTTACCAGATTTTAAATCTGAAGTCTGAGTTCCAACTGTATCCCATCCTGAATAACTTTTATTAGAATAACTGACAATGGCTGTATCACTTGTCATGTAGGCTATTTTAAGGGAACTTACATTTGTATCATCCGTTGCATTGAGCACAAAAGTAAAATCTCCGTTTTCATCACCAAACAAAGTTTCGCTGTTTGATTTTTCTAAATTGCCGACTTTATGCTTAATTTCTACAGATGGGAAAGTCTTGTCTTCTACCTTTATGTAGCCGGATTTTATTTCAGATTTATTTCCGTGGATGTCTTCCGTCTCAAATGCTAAATAATACTTTTCACAGTCCTGAGGAACCTCAAGATTAAAGAATACGTTATTTTCATCTGTTCCAGAGTAAATTTCTTTTTTATTATAATCACCAACAATGTCTCCAGAATTTGAATCTTTCCTTACTGTAGCATAAACCTTACTTACTGCGGTATCGTCATAAGCGTTTCCAAGAATCTTTGAACCCGCATAAACAGGTAGTGGAGAAGAAGTTCCAAGATTTACTTCTATCCAAGGTTTTGCTGCATTTTTCCAGAGACAGAAATTTCCATGAGACTGTGTTCCGTAATTTCCCGATACATCTTCTGCCTTTGTAACAATTTTCAATACATGCTTATTACTATCAAGATCTATTAAACTACAGTCCTCCAGTTTTACTTCTACTTCCCATGCTCTAAGGCTATCAATAATCTTATACTGGCTTGGATTATAACTACTAGGTATGTTGTTTACATCCTGCGCAAGACGGCATTCAAAATATGTATTTTGATCATCAGATGATTTTACATACACGTCAATATACTTAATTGTGTTTTCGTCTGTAGTTGAACCTGCAATTGTAAAATCCCCTGTAACAAAATTTGAAACAACTGTAATGTCAGTATATTCATTAATACCTTCAAAATATGAACCATCGTTTTTTGTCAACGGACTTGATACCGTGACATTCGGAGCAGTTTTATCAACTACTACTGTGCGTGTTTTTTTTGAGTCCCCGGAAGTATTACCTGAAGTATCAACGGCGAAGGCTATGATTTCATAATCGCCCGCATTTTTTGAAGAAAAATCAATATTGTTTACTTCCCAGGAAACATTTTTTGTTGCAGGATTTTCTATCCATGTAGAATCTGCGTCTGGCACAAATCCACTGCCAGATCCATCATCTACAACCCATCCTGCTGATGTATGCTTCCAAGTATAATTGTCACATGTTACTGTAAGGGACTCAACGGCAGTATCATCTTTTGCCGTTCCCCTTACACTGAAAATTCCCTGAACATTTTCTCTAGGAGAAGGAGACGTAATTGTAACGACAGGCCCCTTTATATCAACGCTTTCACCTAAACCAATTTCGCATGATGCAAGAGCAAAAATAGAGGCTGACAAAACAACACTGAACAATCTATTAACTATCTTTTTCATTTTCTGCCTCCTATTAGTACTTGACCCTGTATCCGTAAATATACTCACCGTAACCACAGTTTGGATTTGCCGGTTGCTGGAAGTTTCCGTTAGTAGAGTTAGTCTGCATACAGAACTGTGTCAAAATCTGCCAGCTTTCCCAATAATAATTGCTTCCTGTTACCTTATACGCAATCTGATATTGATATCTATGTTCCTTGACATTCTGAGTCAAAGGCCAACCAGAGGTATAAGATCCTCCTTCCGGAATCTGAGCACCAAAGACACGGAATTCATTTCCGTTATATGTATTTTGATTAGGTCGAGTTCCGTTTCCACCATCGTTCCAATCAACTGTGTAATAACTAGGCTCCTCATATCTAAGCATGGTCTTAAAAGCACCTTCATAGCCTGCATCAGAAGCACTCATACCAACTTTTGTTGCCTGAGCCTTTATATATGTTTTGCTTGCTTTGTCCATGCTGCCGTCTCCCACAGCATTTTCTATTTTTGCAGTTCCATAAACTATATCAGAAATTGTTTTATCGCATTCCAATGCTTTTACAGCAGAAACAGTCGTCTCTGCTACAGCTGTATGCTTCACAGGCAAAACAGAAGGCTTTATTTTATTCTTATTTCCATCTGTAAAATCATTATCGCTAAAAACATACCTTACAGCATCTGCTTCATTTATCTGGCTGCCCCATTTTACTGTCACACCTGGAGTCTCGCAGTCAATCTTAATGTCTGTCTTTCCTGTAGGCACGTCTGTATCAGCATTTGTTGCCTTTCTGTTTACGCGGATTACTGGAGTTGCAACAGGGCCTACATAAAATTTATACTCCGGTTCAACAGCATTATCTTTCGGTGCGATAGCATAGTCTTTGCCACCTACAGTTTTGCTTTTTGCAAGATAGTTGTAGGCGCTGTCACGTATACTTTCTGCCGTAAGAGAAAGAGAATATTCAACACCGTTTTTAAGACAGTCAATAAAATCGCTGTCTGTAACAGTCAAGGTTAGTTTTTTTCCATCTGGACTTTTAGTCAAAAAAGTCTGAACATCAAATTCTGCCTTGTGATATCCTAAAGTTTCCAACGCAGAGCGAACTTTTGAAACTACAGAACCTGACGTTGTATCACCAATGTTGTAATCATATTTGAGAACATACTTTGTTGAAATATCTGGAAGGGCATTTGTTCCAGTCAAATCAAGGCCCTGTGTAAACTGCATGTAAGGACCGTCTGGAAGCATCGTCGCAATTCCAAGTCTGTCTTTGCTTGTATCAGTTCTTACATTTGTTGAGCTTCCACACAAAGCTGTCCTGAGAGATTTATTTATGATTGCAGCATCACTGTAGAAAAGCTTCAAGAAAACATCTTCGCTTATTACAGGAGGAATGTACCAGCCGTCTGTTCTCTGCAAAACAAGAGAACCACTTTCAATCTCAACAGGCTCATTGAATGTAAGAGAAATTTTTACAGATCTTACACCGTCGGTAACTGATGATTCAACAACACCATTTTTTGCAGGGCTGTATGAGACGATGTAAGGCGCAATGCTATCCAAGCAAATCTTCTTGTTGTTGAAAGCAGTTCCAACTCCAGTCTTTGTAAAGATGCCCTCAACTTTACTTCCATTGAGGTTAATTGAATTATTTACCGGAATAGTAATATTCTTTGCTTCTATACCATCTGGAATCTCATATTCAAAATAAAGAGTATTAGATTCATTTCCACTTTTAAGATAAGCTCTACGATCTTTTTCATCTACGGCAGTCCCATCTTTGTACTTAAAATCTGTACCTGTCAACTGGATGTAAGGTGTTCCGCCCTTTGTATCAACAGTTACACGATGACTAAAGTTTGCCTGAAGTCTGAGAATTTCACCTGCAGTCAAAATTGAGCCGTTGGTATAATCTGCTTCAATTGTCTGAAGTTCACCTACTTCTTCAAATGCAATGGTAAGGTTGTTTGTTGTTGCGTTTCCAAGCTTATCCTCTGCATAAAGAATCAGGTTGAACTGTTTTCCTGACTGAGGGGCCCCGGAAGCTCCGTCAGTAAGCTCAAATTTAACATATTCATACTGACTTTTTACAAAGGCCTGGGTCTGTTTGAATCCTGATTCACTGATTGAATTGGAAACTGTGCAGGATTCTATAGGCATGTTGTTTTCTGTAACAGGAGTAATCTTAAAATATGTCTTTAAAAGCTTGCACATTACAAGAGCATCTGTACTTGTATTCCATGTTGAATTATCATAACTATACTCAACCTTAAATGAAGGCCTTGAAGTAAACTTATTGAGGCGGAAAGTTTTTATCGTAACATTATCTGTAGCATCTTTGCATGCAAACATGAATACCTTTGCATCATTTAAAACAGCCCCGCTGTTGTCCTTAAAATCATCAAAGAATTTGAAAGTTTTGCTGAAAGTATTTTTCTTTTTCCCTTCGTAGTCTATTGCAGAATTAGATTCCAATTTATAGACTTTCATTTTAATTGCGGAAGTTCCATCCGATGTTGCATCTGCAGAGAAATCGTAAGTATTAAAGAACTCTTCCGCTTTTGCAATATCAGCATTTCCTGCAGGAAGCCAAGCCACTGCAATCTTATTTACAGACTGATTATCAATTGTGTATCCTTTTATAGTAAAATTCCCAGCATTCAGAGAAGGAACAGAATTTTCCTGAGGAGATTCTATGATGATTGTTGCAGCATCTCCATTTGTAACTTTTAGATCAATAGCTTTAAGATACTCTGTTGCCGGAGAATTAGTATCTGCAATCTTCATCACCAGTTTATAAGGGCCATCTATGGACGGAGCTGTTAAATCAAAGGATTTATCACGAAGACCATTTTCAACAGTCACTGAAGAATAATCTGAAACTACATCTACTGTTGTAAACTCTGAAGCTTTTACAAATTTATATCTTATTGAAGCAATTCCATCATCATCAAAAACTGTAATTGGAACAGATCCTCCGACACCAACAGTAATCTTTCCGCCATTATCTGCGTCACCAATCATTGTATTGTACTTTACATGAGGAACATCATATGCACTTTCAAAAGCAAAATATTCTTTTTCATCCCTTACAATATTTCCTGCAGTGTCGCGGGCAACAAGCACTGGCCTTATGTAATGTACTCCAGTTGCAAGTGAAGGTCTTGCCGCAACCAGTTCACTTTCTGTAAAACTAAATTCCGGAGAGAATTTATTTTCTGTATTATCCGGCATTGTTTTTTCAATTATTTTTTCAGAACCTTCATACAGTTCGATTTTTGCACCACCGATTCCGTACGAATCCTTGAGTGTGCTGTACAAAACAAAACTTTTGTTCTGGAAATAATCTTTGTTTTCCGGATTATTCCTGAGGGCTGTCTTACCTGTGTATTCAGTTTTAAAATCTTCCAGAGGCAAAAGACGGGCTGTATAGGCTCCGCGTCTGATTGCAACTTTTCCGACTTTAGGATCATTACTGTCGATGATGTATGTTTTTGATGCAGAAGAATATTCAGATCCATTTCTATTTTTATCGAGAGCAGTGATTTCAAAGGAAACTTCTACATCCTTGTCAAATGTAAAAGGACATGAAAATCTATCTCCAAGGACACCGCACTCTTTTGATCCTTTATATTCAGTTCCATTAAGTCTATATGTATAGTCAAATCTGATTTTTTCACAGCCTATGTTATCCGTTGCAATTCCTTCTATGGAAAAATTTCTAGGAACAAAAGCGTTGTTCGATGGACTTTCAACAGTCAATACTGGCGCAATAAGGTCAACTTCCTGTCCCAACCCAACATCGCAGGAAGAAATCCAGAAAAGAGAAATTAATGCTGATAGAGCTAACAATACTTTTTTCATACAACACCTCGTATTATGAATGCAAAATATACGCATAGAACCACTTTCTATATATCGGCAGAATTTTTGGAGTTTTTAGACTTATTTTAAATTTATTTTACTATATATTATTTACTTTAGGCAAATTTTTCCATAATAAGTTTAAATACTCACATAAGGGGAGGGCCTTCTTTTTTAATGACATAATCTGCAATTACCATTAAAATGGAAGAATGAAGAAAAACAATGACTACAGCGTAATTTACAGCGACGACGACATCGTTGTATTAAATAAAAGAAGCGGCCTCCTGATTGCAGCCGACAGGTATGACCCTGATGCACCACGGCTTGATGTGGTTGCAGAAAAGGAATTCGGCAAACTTTTTGCAGTACACCGCATAGACAAGGATACAAGCGGCCTTGTCATCTACGCAAAGAACTCGGAAGCCCACAAGTCCCTTTCAAAGCAGTTTGAAGAGAGGAGCGTGGAAAAAACATACCACTGCCTTGTTAACGGCCATCCAACCTGGGACAACCTTACGGTTTCCTTGCCATTGCAGCCTGATGGAGACGACCGCCACAGAACAGTTGTAAACAAGAGGTTTGGAAAGCCATCCAAGACAGATTTTGAAAACCTTGGAAACTGCGGTCCTTTCTCCTGGATCGTCGCACACCCGCACACTGGCAGAACCCACCAGATTAGGGCCCACTTGCAGACAACCGGATTTCCTATCGTTTGCGATCCTTTGTACAGCGGAAACCAGCATCCTGTGCTTTTGAGTGACTTTAAGCGCAAATACAACGGAGATACATTTAACGAACGACCGTTATTAAACCGCCTTGCCCTTCATGCCTATTCAATAAGCATAAACCACCCCAAGACTAACGAACGTATGTCTTTTAATGCTCCTTATCCCCGGGATATGGAGGCCGTAAGAAAACAGCTGGCAAAGCTTTTTAAGGTTAACCCCATAAAGGATTCTGACAGCAACAACGAGGAGGACTAAAATGAAGAAGTTTATTACCATTGGCCGTGAATACGGTGCCGGCGGAAACAAAATCGCTCAGCTGGTTGGAAAGGAGCTTGGCATTCCTGTTTATGACAGCGAAATCATTGACCTTGCAGCAAAGGAATCGGGCCTTTCCCCTGATTTCATCAAAAGCACTGAACAGAACCTTTCAAGCGGATGGCTCTACACCCTTCTTTTGGGGTCTGGCTACAGCACTCCTGGGACAGGTACCGGCCGCATTGGCCTTGGACCTCAATCCCTCAATGTTCCGCTTGCAGACCAGGTTTTCAATGCACAGAGAAACACCATCATTGACCTTGCAAAGAAGGGACCTTGCGTTCTTGTAGGCCGCTGCTCAGACTATGTTCTCCGCCACTGCGAAGAAATTTCCAGGTCTGAAATCCTCAATGTTTTCATCTACGCACCTTTGGCGGACAAAGTAAAGCGTGCCGTTGAAGAAAACGGACTTGATCCAGCAACAGCCGAAAGGGATGTAAAGCTCATCGACAAGCGCCGGGCAAACCACTACAACACCTTTACAGAAAGAACATGGGGAAACAAGAACCACTACGATATTCTCGTAAACAGTTCCCTTCTTGGAATTGAGAAAACTGCACGGATGATTGCCCAGATTGCAAGGGAATCGTAATTACAGTTTTATCCTGACGGTCTGAATACGGCGTTGACTCTGATCTTCCACGATGTAGAGCACGCCATTTTTTTTATGGGTTTTACCGACAGGAGGCAGTTCGTCAAACTGTTCCAAAAGCCATCCTCCCAAAGTGTCGAAGGTTTCGCTCGAGAGGTTGATGTTAAGGACATCGTTCAGATCGTCAAGCTTCATGTCGCCGGGCACAATGAATTCGTTTGTCCCAATAACGGTAATCTTGTCTTCAGGACTTACTTCAACGGTTCCGTGCTCGTCAGTAATTCTTCCGAATACTTCGCTAAGAATATCATCTAGGGTTACGATTCCAGCCATTCCGCCATATTCATTTACAGCCACGGCAAAATTTATTTTTTCCTTCTTGAATTTCTTCAGCAGGTCGATGGCACTCATGGTTTCAGGTACAAAGGCCGGTTCCGCCATGCAGATTTTTATGAAATCCTTGCTTGCCGTAATCAACGGGGAAGCAAAGAGCACCGACTTGAAGTGAAGTACACCAACAATGTTCTCCACATCATTTTCGTAAACAGGAATCCTTGAATAGCCGGTTGTCTGGAAAATGGCAATTACTTCATCAAGGGAAGTTTCCGTGCTTATGTATTTTACAAGGGAACGATGGCGCATTATTGAATGAACTGAAAGATCAGAAAACTCAAAAAGACGCTCAAGCATTTTTCTTTCGCTCTGTTCAAGAGTCCCTTCCTCCAACTTCAATAAGGGTCTTGAGTTCGTCTTCCGTAACCAGAACTCTTTTTGACTTGAAAATCTTTTTTTCTGCAAAATCAATGAAGCGGGTAAAAAGGCAGAATGTTTTTACGACCGGGTAAAGGATTGCCTTGATTAGATAAACCGGAATTGCCGTATTTTTTACTGCGGTATCAGTATTTATTGCCGCAAAAGTTTTTGGAACGATTTCTACAAAGATAATTACGAGAAAAAGGATTACGGCTGTAGCGGCGCTAACATATTCTGCACCGAAAACTTTCACGGCAAAAGCTGTTGTTACGGCACTGTTAAAGGTGTTTACGAAATTTGTTCCGATCAGAACCGTTGCAATCAATTCATCAAGGTTTGACCTGAGTTTTGCAATAAGGTCTGCATGCCTTGCCTTTTCCTTCTGAAGCTGGCGAACCTTGATTCGGCTAAGGCTTGTAAAGGCAGTTTCCGTCATGGAAAAGAATGCTCCGACCGCAAGAAGGAAGATAATCAACATGGAGATACTTACTATATAAGCTGTCACTGGGCACCTCCAAGCATCTTGACTTTTGAAACGCGGTTATTGTCCATTTCGGTAACGATGAATTTATACTCGCCGAAAGTGATGCTCTGTCCAACGCGGGGAATGCATTCAAGTTTTTCTGAAATGAACCCCCCGATGGTTTCGCAATTTTCTGACTGCATGTTTATTCCAAGCTGTTCGTTTATGTCTATGAGGCGGCTCAAACCGTCAAGGTCTTCGTTTCGCGTATTGCGGATCTTGACCTGAACCTTGTTGCGGGCATAGTTCTTGTATTCGTCTGACATTGGGCCAAAGATTTCGCGTACAATGTCTTCTACTGTAAGTATTCCGTCGGTTCCTGAATATTCGTCGATGACAACGGCAAGGCTCTGATGGTTTTCGCTCAGCATCTGCTGAATGCCCGACATTTTTTTTGACCCCAGGATGAACAGGGGAGGGCGCATTACACGGCTTACGGTAAAAAGTTCCGGATGGGTTTTGTAAACCATCATGTCCTTTATATAGATTATTCCGACTATATCATCAATGTCTTTTTTGTATACGGGAAATTTGGAAAGCCTTAATCTTTCCGAAAGCTCGATAATTTTTCTGTAGGAATCATTTATTGAAACGGCCTTTATTTTCATTCGCGGGATCATGATGTCCTTTGCTTCAAGGTCAGTGAATTTGAAAACCTTTGACATCATGTTCTTTTCATTTTTTTCAAGGACTCCCTGTTCGTGCCCAACATCAATGAAGGTCTTTATTTCTTCTTCCGTAAATGTTACCTGGCTTCCCTGCGTATTTGCCTTGAAGGATTTTAAAATCAGTTTTGAAATTCCGGTAAAAACAAAAACCAGAGGTGCAAGAAGAACTTCAAGGAAACTTACGAAGCCGCTGAAGAAAAAGGCTATGGCTTCAGGGTGATGGGTCGCAACAGTCTTTGGAGAAATCTCTCCAAAAATGAGGAGTATGATGGTTACGACAAATGTTGCAAATCCAACACCTTTGCTTCCCCAGATTTTTAATGCTACAAAAGAAAAGATTGCCGAAAGGGCAATGTTGACGATGTTGTTTGCTACAAGAAGTGTATTTATGAGTTTGTTCTTGTCCTGAAGAAGGCGCCAGACCCTGACGGCCCTTTTGTTTTTCTGGTTCCTCAAAAAACGCACCCTCAGTTTGTTTACCGAAAGGAAAGCGCTTTCAGAAGCAGAAAAAATCATGGACAGCAGGACAAGAGCACAGGATACTGAAATTAAAATCCACAGGGGAAAGGAGTCAGTCTTGTCCATTATTCTCCGTCTGATTCTGCCTGAACTTTTTCAAGCTCAGCAAATCTTTTCATCTGCTGAAGGTTCTGAAGAATTTTCATGGCATTTGGTCCTGCAGGATTCGTTGTATATGCCTTTTCAAGATATTCGGTAACTTTTGCCGAATCGAATTTTTCTCCGTTGATGAGGGAATAGGCTGCCATGTAGTAGGCTTCCTGAACCTGATCCGGAACAAGATGTCCCGTTTCAATCACATCAAGGAAAGGCTTTGCAGGATCTTCATTTTTTGTTGTTGCATCATAGGAAATGTAGTAGGCACCTGCAAGTTCATAGAAACCAAGGCGGCCTGTTTCATTTTCTGCATCAAGGACAGGGAATTCAAAAATCAAATCCCTGTACAGGTCGCTGAACCTTGGGTTTGAAGCCTTTACAAGTTCATCGATGGCCTTTGCCTTTTCCACGCCTTTTGCCGAACGAACAGCTTCAACAAGAACCTTGAGTTCCGCCGATTTTGATCTCTGTGCTTCAACCTTTTCGCAATATTCTTCAACCGTGCAGGCCGTATCCTTGTCTGCATCAAAAATCACCTGTTCAAGAACATATCCTTCTGCAGAACAAAGGTAAACTGCCGGCCAGACCTTTACGCTGTAGTTGCGTCCAAGAACTTCTTTCCTCCTGTATTCTGCAGCGATTTTTTCTGCGGCTTTTTTTTCTGCATCAGAAGCATCATCTGCAACCTTTGTCTTTGCAAATTCGCCCTGTGAAAAGTCGATGTTGAGGAACACATAGTCCTTTGAGTATCTGGAAAGGAATTCCTTCTTGTTAAGGATGTTCTCCTTGAACGGAATGCTGTTGTCGGTCCAGTCATCACCGGTGAATACAAGGAAAATGTCCCTGTTCTTTTTCTGAGCGGCCTTTACTGCTGCATCATAATCTGTGGTCCACTTTGCACCGCAGGAAACAAAAAGTGTTGAAATAACTGCTGTTAATAAAAGTCTGGAAAGTTTCATATCTGCCCGTTTTATTTATATACGTCTTTGCGAGCCCGAATAGGGCGTGGCAATCTGAATTAATTTAGCTAAACCGCTAATAGATTGCCACGTCGCTACGCTCCTCGCAATGACGCGGAAAAATTTTTATTTGAAGTACCTTACACCGGCGCGGAATACGTTCTGGTTCTTGTCGCCGCCCACATTCATGAAGAGGTCGCTGCTTGAACCGTCTGCATTGATTCCAACCGAACGTTCGTTGTGCCCCATCTTACCGAGTACGCGTCCATCTGGAGATGTAATGCCTTCAATGGCAAACAAACTACCGTTAGGATTGTGTGGTTCTACAATTGAAGGGACACCCTTTTCATCAACGTACTGCGTGAATACCTGTCCGTTCTTGAAAAGCTTTTCTGCCGTAGCTGCATCAACAACAAAGCGTCCTTCACCGTGGCTGATTGCAGTCATGTGGGTCTTAGGGTCAAGAACAGACTTGTCCAGTGCCCAAGGACTCATGGCAGAAACCATTCTTGTGCGGACGATGCGGCTGATATGGCGTCCGATTGTGTTGTATGTAAGGGTTGGCATTTCGCCTGTCATGTCGCGGAATTCACCGTACATTGCAAGACCTGTCTTAACGAGTGCCTGGAATCCGTTACAGATACCAAGGACAAGACCGTCGCGGTTCTTAAGGAGGTCCATTACCTGATCCTCAATCTTCTTGTTGCGGAGAACGTTTACGATGAACTTTGCAGATCCGTCCGGTTCGTCACCGGCAGAGAATCCACCGGAAAGGGCAAGAATCTGTGCGTTCTTGAGTTCTGCTTCAAGATTGCCGAGAGTTTCTTCAAGCTGCCCCGGGAGCTTGTTTCTGATTGGAACAAGTTTTGTTCTGGCTCCTGCAAGATTGAATGCACGCTGCATATCAAGTTCACAGTTTGTGCCAGGGAATACAGGGAGAACTACAAGAGGCTTTGCCTTTCCAGGTTCTACGATGTTGAAAGTTTTGCGAGCTTCAACAAGGGAATCGTGTTCCCTGAGGGCCCATTCAGGAAGGGCAGGCTGTTCTGCCTTGTCTGATACCGGTGGGTAAACCTTGGCAAGCTTTGCTTCCCATGCGCTTTCGATTTCTGAAAGTTCGATAACTGCATCGTCAAATGTGATTGTTTCTTCTGCAGTTGTTGAACCGATCCTGCAAACTGTTCCTTCTGCAAAATCCTTGTTTGCCTCAAGGTCTTCTGCTGTTTCCACGATGATTGAACCGTACTGTGGTGTAAAGAGGTCTTCGATTGAAGCAGCCTTTTCAATTCCAATGCCAGTTGCAGATGCTGGGATTGTTTCAAGGGCACAACCGACTCTGTTACCGAGAGCCATCTTGCTTACTGCTTCTGCAATTCCGCCTGCCTGAACAGGATACATTGCTTCAATCCTGTCTGCGCTGTTGAGCTTGTAGAGGGCCTTTGCATTCTTCTTGAATGTTTCAAAGTCTGGGGCCATCTGGGCATCATAAGGAACAGTAACGATGTAAACGCCGTTGCCAGATTTCTTGAATGAACCTGATGTTACGTTCTTTACGTTTTCTGTATCTACTGCAAATGAAACCAATGTGTGTGGAACATTGATGTCTTCGAATGTACCGGACATCGAGTCCTTGCCACCGATTGATGGAGTTCCCATTGCCTTCTGTGCGTCAATTGATCCGAGCAATGCTGCGGCTGGATATCCCCAGGTCTTTTCGCTTACTGCGCGTCCAAAGAATTCCTGGAATGTAAGGCGGCAGCTTTCAGGCTTTCCACCCATACATGCAATCTTTGCAAGGGATGAAAGAACGGCTGTCTGTGCTCCGTGCCATGGCGACCAGTTTGAAACGCGCGGGTCAAATCCGTAAGACATGAGGCTGACTGTTGAAGTTTCGCGTGGTGAAAGAACAGGGAATTTTGCTGCCATACCTGCTTCAGGTGTACCCTGGTACTTTCCGCCGTAAGGGAAGAGTACGGAGCCAGAACCGATGGATCCGTCAAAGCGTTCTCCAAGTCCGCGCTGTGAACAGCAGGCAAGGTCATTCATGTTTGCAAGCCATGCTTCTTCAAGCTTGTCGCTGTCGATAGCTTCTGATGCAGCATCGTATTCCTTGAGGACTTCTGCAACTGAATCGAGAGGCTTAACGAGAGGAGATTCTGTCTGTGGGGCAGGGCTTTCGATTTCTGCAACTGCGTGATGTTCTGCACCTGCGGCATCAAGGAACGAGCGGTCAAGTTCTACGATTGTCTTTCCGCGCCACTTCATTACAAGCTTGTCTGTATCTGTAACTTCAGCAACAACAACTGCATTGAGGTTTTCGTCGTTTGTTGCCTTGATGAATTTTTCTACATCGTCCTTGCGAACAACACAGGCCATTCTTTCCTGGCTTTCTGAAATTGCAAGTTCTGTTCCGTCAAGACCGTCGTACTTCTTTGGAACCTTGTCGAGGTTGATTTCAAGGCCAGGGGCAAGTTCACCGATGGCAACTGAAACACCACCGGCACCAAAGTCGTTGCAGCGGCGGATCATCTTGCATACTTCCTTGTTGCGGAAAAGCTTCTGGATCTTGCGTTCTTCTACTGCATTACCTTTCTGAACTTCAGCGGCAGCAGTTGTAACTGATTTTGTAGTATGAACTTTTGATGAACCTGTAGCACCACCGATACCGTCGCGGCCAGTTCCGCCACCAAGAAGGATGACTACATCGCCTGCATCCGGTTCTTCGCGGAGTACCTGGTCAGCAGGAGAAGCAGAAATAACGGCACCAAGTTCCATGCGCTTTGCAACATAGCCCGGGTGATAGATTTCCTGAACCTGACCTGTAGTAAGGCCGATCTGGTTTCCGTATGAAGAAAATCCCTGGGCTGCTTCACGGCAGATTTTAATCTGTGGAAGTTTTCCCTTGAGTGTTTCTGCAAGTGATACTGTTGGATCTGCAGCACCGGTAATGCGCATTGACTGGTAAACCCATGAACGTCCAGAAAGAGGGTCGCGGATTGCACCACCAAGGCAGGTTGCAGCTCCACCGAATGGTTCGATTTCTGTAGGGTGATTGTGTGTTTCGTTCTTGAACTGAAGGAGCCAGCGTTCTGTTGCTTCAGGAGAATTTTCGTCGATTGGATTTCCGTTGGCATCAGTAGTGTAGTGAAGGTCAACGAAAACTGAACAGGCGTTGATTTCTGCACTGACTTCGATGTCATCAAGCTTGTTGTTCTTGCGGAGGTACTTTGCGGCGATACATGCCATATCCATGAGAGTAACAGGCTTGTCCTTGCGACCAACATAAAGATCTGTGCGCATAGCTGTGTAGTTTTCGTAAGATTTCTTGAAGAGGCTTGCGTAAGGACCGTCGGCAATCTTTACTTCGTCAAGGTTTGTAAGGAATGTTGTATGGCGGCAGTGGTCAGACCAGTATGTATCAAGAACACGGATTTCTGTGATTGTAGGATTGCGGTTGATGCTCTTGAAATAGTCCTGAAGGAATTTGATGTCGAGCAAATCCATTGCAAGACCAAGTTCCCTGCGGTATGAATCAAGCTTTGCTTCGTCCATTGCGTTGAAGCCTTCAACTGTAGGAATGTCAGCAGGATTCATTGCATCCATCTTGAGGGTTGCAGGTTTGGTTGAATCTGTAAGGCGGCTGTCTACAGGGTTGATAAGGTAGCTCTGGATCTTGAGGAGTTCATCCTTTGAGATGTTGCCTTCAAGAAGAACAACCTTTGCACACCTTACGCGTGGAGGTTCTGTTCCGACTGTAGTTTCTGACTTCATTCCCTCCCGAAGGAGTGAAAGACACTGTTCAGCGCTGTCGGCTCTCTGGTCATACTGTCCAGGAAGGAATTCCCAGACGATCACCTGATTGCCGGCAGGAACTTCAAGTTCTTCAAATGTAACGAAGTCACTCTGAGGTTCTGAGAAAATGCGTGTGGCTGCTACTTTTGCTACAGCGTCTGCAACATTTTCTACATCGTAACGGTTGAAATAGCGAACACCGCTAACACCACTAATTCCCAAAAATCCGTTGATTTCGGACTTGATGCGGGCTGCTTCATTTTCAAAGCCAGCCTTTCTTTCTACATAGATACGAAACATTCGCTTATTATAGAAGAAATGAAGTTCATTGTAAATTATACGGCGAAAGCTTACCTTTCTAGCGCTGAATCCTTCCGCTGGCATTTCCGGCGGCAAGGCGTTCAACTTCCTCCGCAGTAACCATGTTGAAGTCCCCTTCAACGGAGTGCTTGAGGCATGAAGCGGCACTTGCAAATTCCACAGCGTCAAAGGAAGATTTTCCGCTGAGAATTGAATAGATGAGTCCCGCGCAGAAGCTGTCTCCGCCACCAAGACGGTCAACGATCATCATTTCGTGTTCGCGGCTAAAGTAATAGTCCGTTCCGTCGTAGTAGAGGGCAGTCCAGCGGTTTATGTTTGCATTTATTGATGTGCGAAGTGTAATTGCAACCTTCTTGAATCCGTATTTGTCTGCAAGTTTTTTTGCAACGGTCTTGTAGCCGTTCTTGTTAAGCTTACCGTTTTCAATGTCCGTGTCATCGGCTTCGATTCCAAAGACATCCTTTGCATCCTCTTCGTTGGCAACACAGACATGGGCATAAGGAGCTATCTTTTCCATTGTTTCCTTAGCATGTTCCTTTGTCCAAAGCTTGCTGCGGTAGTTAAGGTCAATGCTTACGGGTATGTTTTTTTCCTTTGCCTTTTTGCATGCCTCGATGCAGATGGAAGGAAGATTGCCGCCAAGGGCAGGGGTTATCCCCGTCAGATGGAACCAGTCGGCGCCTTCAAAAATCCTATCCCAGTCAAAGTCATCGGAAGAACTTTCTGCAATGGCCGAACCGACCCTGTCATAAATGCACTTTGAAGGCCTCTGGCTTGCACCGCGTTCATTGAAGTAGATTCCCACACGGTTTCCGCCGCGGGTAATGAATGAAGTATTTACTCCGAAACGACGCAGGGCGTTTACCGCACACTGTCCTATTTCATGGGCAGGAAGTTTTGTTACATAAACTGAATCTGCACCGAAATGGGCAAGGGAAACAGCAACATTTGCTTCCGCACCGCCAAAAGTAGTCGTCATTCTGTCCGACTGGACAAAACGGTAGTATCCTTCAGGTTCAATGCGGAGCATGACTTCGCCGAATGTAACAATTTTCATCTAGTTCCCTGCCAGTGGAGTATCTTGAAGAATGAGGAAGCGGCTTGCATATCCCTTGAAATAGTCATCTTCCGTAAGGGTATAGGACATTATGCTTCTTCTGGCTGTGTCTGCAGCCACTATCTTTCCGTTTTTATCTGCTGTTCTTGTTCCGTACTCACGGATTCCGTTCTTTGCATTTCCGCGAGGATAAATCGTAAGGTTCATGTCATCATCCCATACGATTTCAGGAGAATACCAGTCGTCAAGGACACAATCGATGAGGGCAAGATTGTCCCAATCCTTTGTACTTGCTGCACTTCCTTTTCCGTCTGTCTTTAGAACAAATGCAGAAGACTTGTTCTTTCTGTCACCTGTAAACCTGCAGTTCTTGAAGACAAAACCTGGCTTTTCTGCAAGGGACTGGCTGTTTACAACGCAGGCGTCCTTTTCACCAAAGGTATCTTCGCGAAGGTAAATTTCACAGTCTTCAAAATAGGAAAGTTCGCTTTCTCCGTAGATGAAATCCTTGTCTCCCGAAATCCTGCATTCTGTAAAGGAAGAATTTCCTTTCAGGTAAAGGGTGTTCTGCCTGCCCGCAATTACCATTCCGCTGCAGTTCAACGTTCCTGAAGTATTTCCCCACACAAGGGCTTCCGCACTGTCTGCAAGGGCATTGCCTTCTTCAATTGTCTTTACATGTGTATTTTCGATTGTGAAATTTTTAAGTGTTACCTTTGTGGCATTTGGTCCAAAAACAAAAACACCCCTGTTGTTAATTCCACTGTTGTAAGATTCACAGTTGTCTGCCTTAAGGACACATTCATCAGCCTTGGTACCGGGAAAACTTTCGATTACAACAGGATTAGAAAGGTTGTAGCGAACCGACTCCCTGTACATCCCCGGTTCAAGAATTATATGAACGGCAGAATCCTTTGAAATGCTGCCGGAAGACGACATTTCCTTTATTTTTTTTAGGGCCGCTGTCAACGCAGCAGGTGATTTTGAACTTACATTTATTTCTATCATGCTAAAAATTATAGTATGCAAACGAATAAATAGCAAACAGATATGGAATCATAGAGTCGACAGAGGTTTTTTATAACACAAATTTCCTTTGCATATCATATAAATTTGAAATCCGTTTTTTTTTGTTGCGTAATTTTTAAAGTGTAATATTCTAACTTATGGAGGAAATTATAAATGAAAAAGCTTTTAGTTGTTATTGCAGCAGCACTTATGGAGGCCACTGAAAAAGTCTGTTAAAGACTGAATTTACAAACACCATATGAATAG